>OBIY01000332.1_pt1 | contig 19784 bp, 17 predicted proteins | sample 1519841 | NCBI WGS metagenome assembly OBIY01 (sample SAMN03019774, study PRJEB22545) | beach sand metagenome | biome: beach; feature: sea beach; material: beach sand | place: USA: Municipal Pensacola Beach, FL | collected 2010-07-30 | depth 30-40 cm m
CAGTGTCAATGTAATACTGGTCCCCCCAGGGGTTTGGTGCCAGTCCCCAATCGCAAGTACTCAGCATTTGGTAAAAAGCTGCAACAGATATTCCCGCCACTCTCCAAATTCTACTATTACAGTATGCGTTTCCTTATGGAACGTATGATGGGCGTTGGTGTTATCCGGGACGGCTGGGCGCGGCGTAATGTCGCTAGAGCCTGTCAGTGGAACCTTAATACGGTTAAGGACTACAAATTGCGCAGGGAATTGACTCCGGATTACACGCCCATGTGTAAACGGTTGGTGATGTCCTCCGAGTTCTATCCGGCCATCCAGAAGCCCAACGCCCAGTTGGTCACTAACCCCATTGATCATGTTGAGGCCAAAGGTATCGTTACCGAGGACGGTACGCTGCATGAACTGGACATTATTTGCCTGGCTACCGGCTATCATGCGGCGGAGCATATGCTACCCATGACCATGTCAGTGGAAAATGGCCCGACTCTGGATGAGGTATGGAAAGATGGCCCTCGCGGCTACCGCACAGTATCACTTCCAGGTTTTCCTAACTTCTTTATGGTGATGGGGCCTAACAGTCCCGTGGGTAATATCTCTCTGGCGTCGGTGGCTGAAACCCAGTCGCTGCACATCGTTAATTTTATGAAGATGTGGGCTAAGGGTGAGTTCAATCAGTTATCACCGAAAGCGGAAGCAACCGAACGTTTCAACAAGGAGCTGGTTGAAAATATGAAGGACACGGTGTGGACCACCGGTTGCGCCAGCTGGTATCTGGATCAGCAGGGTGTTCCCGTATCCTGGCCCTGGACGGCAGACAAGTTCAGAAATGATCTGAAAAATCCTAAACTGTACGAGTATGAAGTTTCCTGATTTTTTAACAGGGCTTCGCGTAGGAAAAACGCCGGTCAATGCCGGCGTTTTTTATCGCAGCTTTTCAGCGTTTATTCTTGCTGTGGGAAGCGAGTTCCAAATTCCGCGCCTGGGGTGCTTCTAAGGTGAAGATAATTGCCAGGGGAGAAGCATTCCGGTTTGCATCTATACATGTTCAACCAAGCGCCGGCGGATCGTTCCGTCAGAAAATTAATTATCGGCTAAGTCATTCCATCTGCAATCTGCGCCTAGATAACCCCCTTGTCTGCCAGCGTCGAGATATTATCTTCGCTGTAGCCCAGCTCCCGTAGAATATCCGCGCCGTCGGCACCGAGGCTGGGGCCCACTCGAGCGGGTACTTTGTCCGAGCCATCTATCCAGAAGGGGCTGTTCACTGCTTGGCCGCGGCCGTAATCGTGACCTTCAATGTCCACCAGCATATTGTTGGCCAACACCTGAGGGTCGTCGATCACTTCTTCCATGGTTGCCAGTACACTGAAAGTAAGCTTCTGTTTCTTCAGGCGTTCACGCCACTCAGTCAAATCCCGGGTTTTAAAGGTTTCAGAAAGAATCGTTCCCAGCTCGCCAGCATTTTGGTTGCGCTCGGCGATGTCCTCAAAACGGGGGTCTTCGGCCAAGTCTTCACGTTCCAGGGCCTTGAGTAGATTAGCCCAATGCTTTTTCTGATGCAGGACCACGAGCAGCAGCCAGCGGCCATCCCGGGTCTGATAGTGGTTGAGCAGGGCATTGCTGGGCTGGGCGGGATCCGGTCGTGGCGCCGCGCCGCCGCCGGCGAGAATACAGGACAGCGAACTCGAGGCCGTCCACAGACCATTGGCGAGTAAGCTACTGTGGACCCGGCTGCCACGCCCGGTTTTTTCCCTTTTGTACAGGGCCGTGGCAATCGCGGCGTACATGGTCATGGCGCTGGGGTGGTCGCCCATGCCTGGCGAGGAAATGCTGGGTTCGCTGTTGGCGGTGCGTACCAGATCCATCAGCCCCGAGCGGGCCCAATAAGCCGTGGCATCAAAGCCCGGGGCGCTAGCCTCCGGGCCCTGCTCACCGAAGCCGGTAATCTGCCCATAAATAAGTCGGGCATTTTCCTGTACTACATCCTCATAGCGAATTTTCAAGCGTTCCAGAACATTGGGTGGAAAATTGGTAATAAATATATCGGCCTGGCGCAGCAGGGCCAGGAAAATCTCCCGGCCTTCCGGCGTTTTAATATCCAGAGCGATGCTGCGCTTATTACGGTTATCCTGTTGCCAGATATAGTCAAAATCCAGCGGCATGAAAGGTGGTGCCTTGTGGGCATAACGCAGCGGGTCGCCACGGCCAGGCGCTTCTATTTTTATCACATCGGCGCCAAAGTCGGAAAGAATCGCGGCGCTGCCAGGGCCGAAAATATAGGTGGCCATCTCTAGCACTTTCAGGCCTTTATAGAGCGGTTCTGATTCAGCCATATTATTGTTACCCCCAAAATAAAGTAATCATAACGTACTGCCTGGACGGGTTCAGCGGCAATTATGCTTGGGGATATTTTTTGACGCCGGACGGCTGATGAAGGTAGCAACGAAATTGCGTTTTTAGCGGGTCAGGGAGTTCGCCCCGCCTCAAGGCTTACCTCAACCAGGGCAATATCACGGACTGTTACCGGGTCGCTATCAGCAGACATTCCTGCTGGACGCAAATGAATTTCGTGCTGCTCTGTATATCAGCTTAACGGATCACCGAACAGAGAGTCGATAACTGCTCCGCAAACAGGTTTTGTCCAGGCGAGTGATTAGTTGTCTCCTAGCCGCTTAGAGCTTGAGTCGGTTAAGTGTTTTGTATACCAACTCATGACGTTTGCCGTAGGGTGGATAAAACAGGTCAGGCTTGCCGATTTTCGGGAAGGTAAACTTCGGACGCAGTTTGCTCATTTCCAGAAAGCCTTCGTGACCGTGGTAGTGGCCCATGCCACTGGCGCCAGCGCCGCCAAAAGGAATACTGTGCTGCAACACATGAAAGATACAGTTATTGACCGTTACACCACCTGAAAGGGTGTTGTAAAACAGCTTTTCCTGCATGGTTTTATCATTAGTGAACAGGTAAAAAGCCAGCGGGGTATCGCGTTGGTTGATGTGATCCAGCACCTCATCGATATCCTTGTAGGGCATGACAATCAACAGTGGGCCGAAAATTTCCTCATGCATGATGCGCATGGAGTCGTCCACATTGTGCACAATGTGGGGCGGTATTTTTCGTAGCGTTTCGTTGCACTCGCAACTGCTGAGGTTGACCGCGATAGCGCCTTTGCTGGTGGCGTCTTCCAGGGTATCCAGCAGGCGCTGGTAGGAACGCTGGTCGATCACCGAGGTGTAGTCATCACGGTCGGTGTCCGGGTAGCGTTCTTTGATGATGTTGCCGCAGTAGTCCACAAACTGCTGTAATTTTTGCTCCGGGACAAACAAGTAATCTGGCGCGACGCAGGTTTGCCCGGCGTTGACAAACTTGCCGTACATAATCCGGTTGGCTGCTTCGCGAAGATCGAAGTCGTCGCAGATAACGGTCGGTGACTTGCCGCCGAGCTCCAGGGTGACTGGGCAAAGGTTTTTCGCCGCCGCGCTCATCACGTTGACGCCGCTTTCGGCGGAGCCGGTATAGACAATGTGATCAAAGGGCAGCGCCGAAAATTCGGAACCACTGATGCCCGGCAGATAAGTCAGAACGCCATCGCTAAAGGTCTTTTTGCAAAGCTCCGCCAGCAGCACACACAGGTTTTGGGAGTTGGCCGCAAGTTTGACCATACAGCGGTTGCCGGCGGCCAGGGCATTGATGGCTGGGCCAATGGACAGGTAGAGGGGGTAATTCCAGGGTGTACCGACACCGATAACGCCCTTGGGTTGGGGAATCACCTCGTTTTTCCCGGTAAAGAACATTATCGAGGTGTGGCGCCGCTGGGGCTTCATCCACTTTTTAAGATTTTTCCGGGCGTCGCGCACAGCCGTGAGCGAGCCGAAGATTTCCACCAGCTTGGTTTCCGTGGGATTGCGGTGGCCGAAGTCCGCTGAAATGGCTTCGCATATGGCATCGGCGTTGTCAGCCAGCATGTTTTCGAGTTTCAGGAGATTGTTCCGACGTTCGGCGAGGCCCGGATAAGGATTGGCACGATGCGCTTCCCGTTGTGCTTTCAGAATCCCTTCAGCTTCGGTTTGAGGTGTAGATAATTCGCGAATAGCGACGTTTTGAGCCATGGCGTAAGTCCTCGGGCCAGCGGACTATAAAGAGCAGTCCGGAAGAAATAGCTGAAGGTGTGAAAGTGAAACAACATCCTAAACGGGATATAAAAATAATCAAGATATTTGCGGGTTTGATTCAGGGCTATGATAGGCTCGGTACTAAAATACTAACGATGATAATTAAATGTACTTTCAATAACCTATAGTTTGGTGGAGAGAATAATGAATAATACCAAATCAACGATACAGGGTTTTGAGGTTGAGGGCGTACACATCACGAAAGTGATTGATACCCTGGGATCGTTTAGTCCCAAGGTGCTGTACGTTGACAAGGATCGCAGTTCCTTTGATCCGCATATCGATTGGCTGCAGCCGCATTTCGTCGACGAGGCCAAAGGTATGTTGCTCAGCATTCACAGCTTCGTGATCCAGACGCGACATCACAAAATTCTCGTTGATACCTGTGTCGGCAACCACAAGACCGGCAGTGGTTTCCCCCAATGGAATAATAGAAAGGGTAACTACCTGGAGGAACTTGTGGCCGCAAACTGCCGGCCCGAGGATATCGACTACGTATTTTGCACCCACATGCATATCGACCATACGGGCTGGAACACTCGCTTACAGGATGGTCGTTGGGTACCGACGTTCCCCAATGCCAAATATCTGTTTAACCAAAAGGAATGGGACTGCTGGAAAAACAGCGATGATGCGGCGGATAAAGCAGTCATGGCACAAAACATCCTGCCGATTATTGAGTCCGGGCAGGTGCAGTGGGTCGATAACGCCTGGTCGATTGATGACCAGGTGTCACTACTGCCGACGCCTGGGCACACGCCGGGGCATTGCAGTGTCGATATCCACGATGGCAGTAGTCGCGCAATCATTACCGGCGACATGATGATTCATCCGGTGCAGATTGCCGAACCTGAGTGGAACCAAAGTGCGGATCAAGATCGGGCGCTTGCCGTGGCAACGCGTAGCGCTTTCATAGATGAGCACTGTGACCGTGACGTGATGATTCTGGGCACGCATTTTAATACCCCCACCGGTGTGTACATTACCGAACACAATGGGCAGAGGCGGATTCGATTTTAATCAGGGCGCTGAAGCCAGATATCTTGCCCGTAGCAGACGAATATTCCTTACGGTAAATGCTAACAACAATGGCCGCCGAGTTGGTGCACGTGTCCGTGGATCAACTCTTCCTCGGTAGCCTCGCGAATGGATTCCACGCTGACATCGTAATTCAGGATTTTGCCCGCTAGTGGATGATTGCCGTCCACCACGACTTCTTCATCCTTGACTTCTTTGACTATAAAGGAAATAGCGTCCGTGTCAGTTCCGGCGCTAAAGCGCATGCCCACTGAGATTTCCTGATCTTCAAATATCGCCCGTGGGGCGGTTTGCACCAGTTCCGGCACCCGTTCGCCATAGCCTTCCTGGGGCTCGACGATGACGGTGAAGCTGTCTCCAGCCTGTTTGCCCAGTAACGCCAGTTCCAGACCCCGCGCGATATTGCCAGCGCCCTGTAGATACACCACGGGTTCGCTTCCGTGGGTGGATTCGAGTTCAACGCCGCTATCGTCCCGCAGGGTGTAGTGAATGGCGACAACGGACTTGAGATTGATGGTCATGGGATGCTGTCTTTTATGAAAGGCCGGATTATGGAACAGGGTTGGAGGTGGCTCAACTTGTTGTCAGACACGCTCTTGGCCAGAGGGGGTTTGCGCTCGGTCGGCAACTCTGGTCATATTGGTGTTGCCTGACTCTAATTAGTCGTCTGCAATAAACAATAAATAGACTTTTATACAGGGGATTCCATTATGGCGATAGTCAATACGGTTACTGGGCCGGTCGACTCCAGCGAGCTCGGCCGCACCTTGATACATGAGCACCTTTACATCACGTTCGAAGGCTCGCAGTACGACATCATTATGCCGTTTGATAAAGAGGCGTTTGTCAGGGATGCTGTAAACCGGCTAAAGGCGATCAAGGAACATGGGGTCATAACTTTTGTCGACCCTTGTCCTATTGATCTCGGCCGCGATGTCAGTCTGATGCGAGAGGTGGCGGAAAAAGCGGAAATGAACATTGTCTGCGCTACCGGCTTTTACTGGGAAAAGTACGGACTGCCGCTGTATTGGCGCTACAAGTCAGCGGAGCAAATTGCCGAGTTATATATCCACGAGATCGAAAAGGGCATCGAAAATACTGGCATTAAGGCCGGCGTGATTAAAGTCGCGACGGGCGAGCCGATCATCAGCGATGCGGAAGTGCCTTTTGTTCAAGCCGCGGCGATGGCATCAAAAGCTACGGGCGTACCCATTGTTACCCATACTGAATTGGGTTGCTGTGGCCCGGATCAACAGAAGATCTTCGCCGATTTCGGGGCGGACAAGCACCGCTGCATGATCGGCCATTCCTGTGGTAACCCGGACCCGGCCTATCACAAGGAAATTGTCGATAACGGCACCTATATCGGCTTCGACCGCATCGGTTACGAAACCATGCAGCCCGATGAGTTGCGCGCCGATAACGTGGTGAAGCTGCTCGATGGTGGTTACAAAAATCAGCTGATGATGGCCCAGGATCGCTTCTGTCATCTGCGGGGTATGCATATCCTTGGCAAGATCATGGAGATGAGCAAGGAAGAAGTCGATGCGGCGGAACGCGCCATGCGGGACGGCACCTTCGGGATGCCCTTTACCGATATCTTTACAGAATTTTTCCCTAAACTGAGAGCGCGCGGTGTTAGCGATGCGGATATCAAGCATATTATGGATGTGAACCCCGGGCGTTTTTTCAGTGGCGCGCCGTTTTAAAAAACTGACTTTATAAAACATTAAAAGAGGTAACGCGATGTATCACCCGGCCCTGAAAACGCCTTTGTGCGAAATGCTTGGCATCGACTATCCCATCGTCCAGGCAGGTATGGGCTTTGTTGCCCGAGGCCCCCTGGCTGGGGCGGTTTCCGCTGCCGGCGGTCTTGGCACTATCGGCGCGGGCACTATGTCTGGCGAGGAGCTGCGGGAGGAGATCCGCATTGTTCGCTCCATCACCGACAAACCCTTTGCCGTGGATATTCTGTTTTCCAGCGCCGGGGGCAAAAATGTCGCCATGTTCAGTAAGGACGTGGAAGACCACATCGAAGTGGTGTTCGATGAAAACGTCCCGGTAGTGGCCAGTGGTCTGGGGAACCCCGGCCCCATAGTCGAGCGCTGTCATGCTGCCGGCATGAAGGTTTTAAGCCTGACCGGCAATACCCGAAATGCCAAACGGCTGGCTGATAGTGGTGTTGATGCCATTATCGCTCAGGGCTATGACGGCGGCGGTCATACTGGACGTGTGGGCTCCATGACTTTGTTCCCGGCGACCATCGATGCGGTGGATATTCCGGTGTTGGCCGCCGGCGGTATTGCCGATGGTCGGGGCATCGCTGCGGCACTGGTGATGGGCGCCATTGGGGTTTGGCTGGGTACCCGTTTTATTGCCTGCACCGAAGCCTGGGGTCACGATAATTATAAAAACCGTATCGTCGACATTGACGACGAGGGTACTACCCGCACCCGCTGTTTTTCCGGTAAGCCCTGCCGAATGATTCGCAACCAGACCACGGATGCCTGGGACGAAAAGGATTTGCTGGCTCTCCTAAAACCCTTTCCCCATCAAATGGCCAATGTCACCGAATGGCTGGGCGAGGACCCCTATATGGCCGGGCGCCGAGATGGCAAGACCGATATCGGTGCTTTGGCGGCGGGACAGTGTTCGGCATTGATTCACGATGTTAAACCGGCAGCGGATATTATTGCCGAGTTGATGGAGCAGGCCAGCGCGCAATTGGAGCGAATCAGTGGCGCCTAAGAGTAGTTAATCAAATTGTCGCGAGATTATTCATGCCGCTGACCGTTATCCTTGCCTTCCGCTTCCGCAAAAAGGTGTGCCATACGAATTGGCTGGCAAGTGCCGCATGTATAATTCGGGTATCTCATGTGTCTGTCGTCTGTTTGAGACTGTGTGGAAGAACGCTGTCTTATGCTGACCTAAGTTTGATTTCGCCTGGTTTTCACACCGAAGTTTCAACTAAATATATTGAGCGATAACCTGAAGGAGTACCTTGCATGTCTGTCGACGTCGAAGCGCTTTTTACGCCTTTCACCATTAATAAACTGGAGCTGCCCAACCGTGTGGTGATGGCCCCTATGACGCGCAACTTTTCCCCCAACAATGTGCCAGGCGATAATGTCGCCGCTTACTATCGCCGCCGGGCGGAAGGGGACACGGGGTTGATTATTACCGAGGGCACTTATGTCAATCATCCTTCCGCTGGCGCCTATGAAAACGTGCCTTTCTTTTATGGCGACGAGGCCCTGGCAGGCTGGAAAAAGGTGGTGGATGAAGTCCATGCCGCTGGAGCGAAAATTGCGCCCCAGTTGTGGCACACGGGCATTATGCGTGGCGTTGGCGGCGAAGGTATGACCATGGAACCCTACCCCGATTCCCCGGCCATGGGGCCTTCCGGATTGCTGATGCCTGGTAAGGAGATCGGTCACACCATGACTCTTGAGGATATTGAGCAGGTCAGTCAGGCCTATATTCAGGGAGCTGTGGACGCCCAGGCGCTGGGTTTTGACTGTATTGAGCTCCATGGCGCCCACGGCTATATGATCGACCAGTTTTTCTGGGAGGGCACCAACCAGCGCACCGATGATTATGGTGGCAGCATCGTCAAACGGACAAAATTTGCTGCCGATATTATTCGTGGAATCCGCGAAAAAGTCGGGCCCGACTATCCGATTATCTTGCGCTTTTCCCAGTGGAAACTGATGAACTATCAGGCCCGCCTGGTGGATAGCCCGGAAACACTGGAACAGTTTTTACAACCCTTGTGCGATGCTGGGGTGGATGTATTTCATTGCAGCACGCGGCGCTTCTGGTTACCGGAATTTGAAGGCTCGGACCTGAACCTGGCGGGTTGGACCAAGAAAATCACCGGCAAACCCTGTATTACCGTGGGTAGTGTCAGCCTGGAAGACGAGTTCCTCGATGCCGAGGCTCGGGGTATAGCGGAGCATTCAGAGCCAGCGTCCATTGGCAATCTTGCCACGCTGTTAAAGCGTGGTGATTTTGATCTGGTGGCGGTGGGGCGCTCGCTGATTTCCAATCCGGAATGGGCCAGGTTGGTCAGGGCGGGGCAGGAGAGCGAGTTGCTGGCCTATGATCAAAGCAATCTGGCGGAGCTTGTATAAGGATTGTTTATTGTCTTTGGATTGAGACATTAATAGAAAGGCCGGTTTGTAGACCGGCCTTTCTATGTGTTGTAAATAAAGTATAAATGCGATTTTTAATGAGTGTTTTTACTTCAAACGATAAACCCGTTCGGCGGTGCCGTAAAACATGGCATGCTTTTCATCGTCGGAGAAATCCTTGACGATTTTTTTCATGGCATTAAAGAATACCTGGTAGGACAGGGATAGTTTGTCCACTGGGAAATTGCTTTCAAACATGCAGCGATCGGGAGAAAAACACTCAATCACGTGCAGGTAATACTCAGCCTGCGCGGCCACGACTTCGTCAGAAGAGGGCGGTGTGTCCCGGCCCATCCAGCCCATGCCATTGTCGGGCATGGCAAAACCACCCAACTTTGCCACAGTGTTTTCACAACTGGCGATGTCGGCAATGTCCTTTTTCCACTGCTCGAGCACTTCGTCTTTCTTATTTGCATAGATGCCGGTACCCACTGGTGTGCCGATATGGTCGAGCACCATTAGAGTACTGGGCACGGCACGGGCCAAAGCGGCAAACTCGGGGTTTTGATAATGATAGTGCCAGGATTCATAGCTGTGACCCCGGTCGCCCAGCACTTTCATGCCGCGCAAAAAGTCGGGATTTTTATACAGGTCCTGAGGCGCATGAGCTTCGAGCATCAGGCCTTCGTTAGGCCGGGCATTGGCGATGGCCTGACGGATGCCGCGGAACATGCCGCCACTGGTTTCCTCGTGGGCATCGACCAGCTCGCCGACATCGGGATAGAGCAAGTCAAAGTGAGTGACCATGGCGGCGATCTCAGCCTGGCCGGACCCTTTCGAGCGTTCGGCGTTTTCCCGCACGTATTCCACCTCACCCAGGGAGCGAAGGTGCTCGGGGCCATCCTCCTTATAACTGGCGTGGCATTCCATAAACACAGTTTTCACTACATTGTGGCCGCTGCCGGTATCGGCATGGAGGTCATCCAGGGAGTATTCAATCAGGCCACCTGCGGGCCACAGATGGTGATGGGTATCGATAATGGGGCGATCGGGGTCGACAATATCTTCCTGGACGGTGGCAAGCCAGTCGTTTCTGAGCACCAGGGGGTTTTTTACGTCTATGCCTTCGAGTTTGTTATCAGCCATGGTATGAACTCCGTGATGAATTTGAGGCCGCTAGATTCGCAATGTTTGCCGCCAAAGTAAACAGGTATAACGATCGCCGTAGCCAAGAGGATTTGACGCCAAGCCGGCATGTGCGGCTATACTCAGCGGTGAATAAAGATAATGATCGATAAACCATTACCTCTCGGAATTACCTTATGCCCATTCCAGAAGTCGTCAATTTTAACTCCATGAAAGATCAGGTCTCACCAGAGGAGTGGGAAGCCCGAGTCAATCTGGCAGCTTGTTATCGCCTGGTGGCCCATTACGGCTGGGATGATCTGATAGCAAATCACATCTCCATGCGGGTGCCGGGGCCGGAGGAGCATTTTTTGCTGAATCCTTTTGGCCTGATGTTCCAGGAGATCACCGCTTCAAGCCTGGTGAAGATAGACCTTGCTGGCAACAAAATCAGCGAGTCGCCCTACAAAATCAACAAGGCCGGTTATATTATTCATAGCGCCATCCACGAAGCCCGGCCGGACGTTATGTGTGTATTCCATACCCACTCCACCTCCGGTATGGCGGTCTCGGCCCATAAGGATGGTCTCCTGCCGCTTGCCCAGTCTTCCATGGTTGCGATGAGTTCCCTGACCTATCACGACTACGAAGGGGTGGCTGTCAACCCGGAGGAAAAGGCCCGGCTCGTGGCCGATCTCGGCAACGAATGGACCATGATTTTGCGTAACCACGGCCTGCTTACCTGTGGCATCAGTGCGGTAGATGCCTTTTACCGGCTTTATTTTCTGGAAAGGGCCTGTGATGTGCAGGTGGCGGCGCTGGGCGGTGGTGCGTCTATCCAGTTACCCAGCGAAGAGGTGGTTGCGCTTACTAAAAAACAGGGTGCGGGGGCCTTTGGCAAGGGCGCCAACCTGGCCTGGCCGGCCCTGCTGCGTATGATGGACGCCAAGGATTCATCGTTTCGGGATTAGCTAGTTTGGAATCAACAGATTTCGTCAACAACATCAAACCCAACTGCCATTAAAAACACTTTTTAACCAAGGAAAAATAACTATGGCCAGAGTTCGAATTGAAGAAAACGGCCCCGTGCGTACGGTCACTCTGACTCGGGCGGATAAACGCAATGCCCTGGACAATCAGATGCTCGATGAGCTGGAAGCGGCCTTTAACGTCACGCCGCCAAATACCGAACGGTTGACGGTGATCCGCGCCGAGGGGCCGGTATTTTGCTCGGGCATGGACCTCAAGGCCCGTGAGGAAACCATCGGCGGTATCGCGCCTATCGAGTCCATGCTCTATGCCATCGAAACCTACCCGTTGCCCGTGGTGGGTGTGGTTCAGGGTGATGCCATTGCCGGGGGCAATGAGCTGGCCCTGCATTGCGATATTGTGGTTGCGGTCAGCACCGCTCGCTTTGGTATGTCTCTGGCGCAGATTGGTCTGGCGCCCACCTGGTTCCTGGCCAAAAAGCTGATGGAAGTCGCAGGCCCGGTGAAAACCCGAGAGTTTTTGTTTTTGGGCGATCCTTTCCCTGCTACCCAGATGTTCGATATGGGCTTGATCGCCCGGGTGGCGGAGCCCGAGGACTTTGAAGCCGAAGCCCAGAAAATCATTGACCGCCTGGCGGCCAATGCGCCACTTTCCCTGAAGGCTATGAAGGGACTGCTGGTGCGACAGATGCGCTTCCGGGAGGGTATCTACCATGAGGATGTCGACAAACTGGTGGAAATCGCCAGCGCCAGTGAAGACGGCCGGGAAGGTACCGCGGCCCGCCTGGAAAAACGTACCCCGGTATTCAAGGGCCGGTGAGGGAGGGCTCCGACGATGTCTATTCGACTCGATAAGCCCCTGCAGGCCCTTACCGCGGAAAATCTCGAACCCGTCCAGGGCCAGCTGGGTGTTTATCAGCTGGCAGATGCCAGCGGTAAGGTTTTTTATATTGGCTACGCCGGTGGCCGCTCCTTGTTTGGCCTGCATGGCGAGCTCAAGCGTGAGATGGACAGTCACCGGGGCCAGGATATTCAGTTCCGCTGTGAAGTTAATCAGCAGTACATCAGCCGTTATGAAGAGCTGCTGATGCTACATAAGGTGGACTTTGGGGAGTTACCGGAGCGAGTGCTGCGGGAGTATCCCTACCAAATTGGTACGCTCTCGCCGGATAATTAAAAAAATATTAACAATTAGGGGGAACAATGGATTATCAATTATCCCAGGAACAGCAGATGCTGGTGGACATGGTGCGGCGCTTCGTCCGCGAGGAAATCTGCCCGCTGGAAGAAAAGCTTGACCCGGATGCCGGGGAGATTCATCCGCAAGACAGCGAACGCTTAAAGGAAATGACCCGGAAAATGGGCCTTTATGGTTTGGGAATTCCGCCAGAGTTTGGCGGTCCCGATGTCGATGTCACCACCCAAACCCTGTTGGCCTTTGAAATGGCTCAGCACCGGGCCGGGCTATATAACCCTTGTTACAATGTCTTTGGCGGGGCTGGGCTGGCTCAGCTTTATGAGGCCACCGAAGAACAAAAGGAAAAATACCTGTATCCCGTTCTTCGTGGGGAAAAAACGTCTTTTTTTGGTTTAACCGAACCCTCTGGCGGCTCCGACCCCGGTCGGGCCATCCAGACGCGTGCCGTACAGGATGGCGATGACTGGGTGCTTAATGGCGCCAAGATTTTTATCAGTGGCGCCGACCATGCGGATTTCGGCATCCTGTTTGCCCGTACCTCCGAGGACAAGACCCGTAACGGTGTGACCTGTTTTATTGTCGATACCGATATGCCGGGCTTTCATGTCCGCCGGGTAGTGCACACCCTGCGTTCGACCAAGTACGCCACCGAAATTCAGATCGAGAACCTGCGGGTGCCCAAGGAAAACATCCTCGGCGAGCTTAACAAGGGCTTTGCCATCGCCAATGATCGTTTATCCCGCTACCGCATTCCCTATGCCGCGGGTTGTATCGGCGTCGCCATGAGGGCCCAGGAAATGGCCATCGACTACGTGAAGATTCGGGAAACCTTCGGGGGCTTACTGGCCTCTCGCCAGGCCATTCAGTGGATGATTGTTGATAACGAAATGGATATCCGCACCGCTCGCCATGTTTGCCTGGAAGCGGCGCAAAAAGCGGATCGCGGGGATGATTTCCGCACCGAAGCGGCCATGGCCAAACTTCTAGGCAGTGAAGCCGGTGGCCGGGTGGTGGATCGGGTGATGCAGATTCACGGGGGCTATGGCATGACCAAGGACCTGCCCCTGGAGCGCTGGTACCGGGAAATGCGCATCCGGCGCATCGGGGAAGGGCCGAGCGAAGTACAACGCCTGGTGATGGCCCGCAACCTGATTGGCGGGTCTTTCCACTAGGCTCGCTTATTTTGCATTGTTATTCGTACCTTCGGGATCGACGATTTTGTCGCAATCCTGGCCGGACATTGCACGCAAGTGTTTATCCGCTAAGGGCAGCCTGCACACACTTGAGAATGCCGTAGTCGTACTGGCCTTCCAGCGCCTCGTAAGCGGGTTTCAAACGGCCTTCCGCTGCTTCCCCGAAGTGTTCAATGACTTGTACGAGCCGTTGATACTCCGCTTCATCCAGGCTTAAAACCCCGCGCGCTTCGAGCAGACCCAGGGAGATGGCCTCGGCAAGGTGGCTGTAAACGGTGGAGGCCTTGATGTCCCGTTGAAGGGCAATATCTTCCACCCCGATGCCTTCGTGCAAGAGCATCAGACTTTCATTAACGGTGTCGCTGAGTTGATTGTTGAGTAATTCTGGCAAAGGATGGCTTTCGATCGCATCGAGAAAGCGTTGACCGTAGCGTTTGAGTTTCAGCGCGCCAATGCCGGATATATGCGCCATGTCAGCTAATGTCGCTGGCCGGCGCTGAAGCATTTCCTTTAACGTCGCATCGTGAAAAATCACATAGGGCGGCACCCCGTGTTCGGCTGCCAGTTCGCTGCGCACAGCGCGTAAAGCCTCCCAAAGGGCCTGATGCTGGGGTGGGATGGATGTCTTCTCTTTTGCTTCACTCGTGGATTTTACCGCTGCCGGCTGTTTTCTCATGGCCAGGCTTTGTTCGCCCCGTAGCACAGGTCGGCTTCTTTCGGTCAGCTTAAGGGCGCCATAGCCGTCGCTATCGATGTTCACGAAACCCAGGGCAATCAGTTGCCGGTAAATGCTTCGCCACTGGGCATTGCTAAATTCGGTACCAATGCCGAAGGTGCTGATTTTGTCGTGCTGATTGGCAAGTACGCGGTGGTCAGCTTTACCGAGCAAAATGTCGGTGAGGTAAGCCACGCCAAAACGTTGGCCGGTGCGATAAATGCAGGACAGAGCCTTCTGGGCCGCGACTGTGGCGTCCCACTGTTCCGGTGCTTGCAGGCAATTATCGCAATTGCCGCAATGTTCGGGCTGCTTCCACCCGGAGGGCTGCTCGCCAAAGTAAGTCAGCAGTCCGTGGCGGCGACAGCCTGTCGTTTCACACAAGCCCAGCATGGCTTCGAGCTTTTGGTGCGCGATGCGTTTTTGTATCTCGCTGGCGCCGGAGTCCGCAGTGAATTGCCGCAGGGTGATGACATCCTGAAGACCGTAGGCCATCCAGGCATTGGCGGGTTCGCCATCGCGGCCGGCGCGCCCGGTTTCCTGGTAATAGGCCTCTATGCTTTTCGGTAGACTCAGGTGGGCGACAAAGCGCACATCGGGTTTGTCGATGCCCATACCAAAGGCGATGGTGGCAACCATGATAAGGCTGTCTTCCCGTAGGAAGCGTTCCTGATTGCGTTGGCGCTCCTCGCTGCTCATGCCCGCGTGGTAGGGCAGGGCCAGCCGTCCCTGCTGGTTCAGCCACTCGGCAGTGCTTTCCACCTTGCGCCGCGACAGGCAATAGACAATGCCGGCGTCTTCCGCATGCCTGGCGCTGAGAAAATCCCACAACCGCCTGCGCGGATTTTCCCCTTCGGAAATGGCGTAGGTGATATTTGGCCGATCGAAACTGCTAATAAACAGCCGGGCCTGTTCCAGTCCCAGTTGGCTGATAATTTCCTCGCGGGTGCGCTGATCGGCGGTAGCGGTTAGCGCGATACGGGGGATATGGGGATAGCGATCGCGAAGGGTTTTGAGTTGCTGGTATTCGACACGAAAGTCATGGCCCCATTGAGAGACACAGTGGGCCTCGTCAATGGCGAACAGGGCGAGCTGGCAACGATCCAGCAGGGCGAGGGTGTGCTCGCTCAACAGCCGCTCCGGCGCCAGATAGACAATATCCAGCGCATTATCGAGTAACTGTTGTTCAATGGCGTTGCATTCCACGCGATTCAGGCTGGAATTTAAAAACGCCGCTCTGACGCCAAGTTGACGCAGGGCGTCGACTTGATCCTGCATCAGGGCAATCAGGGGTGAGACCACCACCGTGATGCCATCAAGCAGCAGGGCTGGAATCTGGTAGCAGAGGGATTTGCCGCCGCCGGTGGGCATCAGCACAAAAGCGTCATTACCCTGGAGCAGGGTTTCAATAATCTCCTCCTGTGGATTACGAAAACTGTCGTAACCAAAGGTGGTTTTCAGGACGGATCGGGCCGGAAGTTCTTGGGTGTTCATAGTGCGCATCTTCCATGATTTGCTATGACCAGGGCAATTCTAACGGGGTTCGGATAAACATTTAATGCTGGCTGCGTAGCGGCTATCGAGTCCTAATTGGCTTTGCCAGCGACGTATAAACGTCTAGAGTATTTACCGACACTTTTTGATATCCCGCGCCTGGGGCCTGCCATTGAAGGGCGTTTGTTAAGGGACGAATGCCCAGGGAGAGCAACGATGAAATTAGGAGTCAGCATCCGCACCATGGGGCCGCAATCGACGCGGGACACCATCACTGAGTGTGCAATACAGGCGGAGCAGTTGGGTTTTGACTCAATCTGGCTGCCTGAGCATATCGCGATTCCACCCGACGATGCCGAGGGCTCCGAGGGCCGCTACCTCGACCCACTGATCACGCTGGCCTACCTGGCGGCGAAAACCGAGCGGATAAAACTGGCCACCGGCGCCCTGATATTGCCTTACAGACCGCCCCTGGTGACAGCAAAGCTGGTGGCCACTCTCCAGGAGCTGGCCAAGGGACGCTTGATGCTCGGCGTGGGGATTGGCTGGATGCGCAGCGAATTCAAGGCCCTGGGTCTGAACCTGCGTAAGCGGGTGGGGGACGCTGAAGCGGTGCTTGAATTTATTCACCGGGCTTTTGCCAATGATGTCGTCGAGCTGAACGGACAGCCCTTCTATTTTCGACCAAGGCCCGAGAGACCCCCCATTTATATCGGTGGCGCGCCGCCTCACGCTATTGCGCGAGCCGTTAAATACGGCGATGGTTGGCTGCCAATGCGCTTGACCCCGGATATGCTGAAGCCAAGGGTTGAGCAATACAGGAAACTTGCACGGGATGGCGGCAATTCCAGGGCTGAAGTGGTCCTCATGACCGCCTTGCCCACCGACGATAGCAAACGCTGTAAAGCGCTTTGCGCCGCCTACGCCGCGGTGGGGGTAGATGTGTTGGTGTACAGCGATCGCTACGATAATCTCGAACAACAACAGCAGCGAATGGCAATGATCGCCAAGGCCTGGCCACGGCCCTAAAAGGAAGCAAGGCTCCCGCGCTTACGGGTCTTGATGCAGGCTTAAACTCACCTCGGGCGCTGGGCCAGGTGGGGAAACGTTTCGCAGAAGAGCGGAGATAGCGATGCACCCTCAAATAAAATCCATCAACGCCATCACTCTGGTGACACAGGATATGGCCGCCAGCTTCGCCTTTTACCGGGCGCTGGGTTTGACGCTGAAGTTTGGTGGAGAAGACTCAGTTTTTACCAGCCTGTCCGCAGGCGAGTGTCACGTCAATCTGGTCCAGCAGCATTGCGAAACCCGGCACGGTTTCTGGGGCCGGGTGATTTTCTATGTCGATGACGTCGATTCGCTTTACCAGCAGATCGTTTCGGCTGGTTATCGCGCCGAGACAGAGCCGGCCGACGCCAGCTGGGGAGAGCGGTATTTCCATATTCGCGACCCCGATGATCATGAGTTAAGCTTTGCTTGTCCGCTGAATGAATAAAAACAAGGAGGAGCGGTGTCCGCGCAGCAGCTACAGTTTGATCCTACTGACCCGGCGGTGAGGGACAACCCTTTCCCCCTGTTCGCCCGTTTGCAACAGGGGGCTCCGGTGCACTGGAGTGATCGGGCCCGGGGCTGGGTGTTGACGCGCTTTGATGACTGTAAAGCGGTGTTACTGGACAAACGTTTTTCTTCCGAGCGCATGAAACCTTTTTTCGAATCCTTGAATGAGGAACAGCGGGCGCGGGTAAGGAATCTGGAATCCTCGGTGGGTCTGTGGGCGGTGTTTCTCGACCCCCCCGATCACACCCGCCTGCGAGGACTGCTGAACCGCAGTTTTACCTCTCAGGCGGTGAACGGCATGGCGCCTAATATTGCGGAAATTGTTCATCATCTGATCGACGGGCTAATGGGTAAGACTCAGGTGGATTTTGTCCGCGATATGGCCTATCGAATACCCGCGACGGTGATTATGGAAATGCTCGGTGCGCCGCGCTCGGAGATCGAGAATTTCAAGATTTGGTCCGATGAGCTGGGTTTGTTTGTGGGTAGTTCCAGGGTCACCGCTGACAAATACGCTCGGGCCGAAACCGCGGTCAGCCGCATGGGGGACGCTTTTCGGGATATGATCGCTGAGCGTCGGCGCCGGCCCCGCCAGGATCTGATCTCCCAGTTGATTCGGGCAGAGGAAAACGGCGAAATGCTGAATGAGCAGGAACTGGTGGCAACCTGCATCCAGCTACTGTTTGCTGGCCATGAGACTACCGGTAATCTGCTGGCTACCGGCATGTATTGCTTTATCAAGCACCCGGAGCAGTGGCGGGATTTGCGGGACCATCCGGAGCTGGGCGCGCAGGTGGTCGAGGAGGTGCTTCGCTATGACGGCCCCAATGCCGCCGTCACGCGGGTCGCCAGTGAGGATATCGACTTCCGTGGCCATTTGATAAAAAAGGGGCAACGGGTGTTTGCCATGATCAATGCCGCCAATCGCGATCCGGAGATGTTCGAGGACCCGCAGTGTTTCGATATTCGCCGAGGCGCCGAAACGGGTGCGGCCCTGGGGCAATTCGCCTTTGGTCACGGCATTCACTTCTGCATCGGTGCGCCTCTGGCTCGACTCGAAGGCAGTATCGCCTTCCCGCTATTTGCCCAGCGCATTCGCAATCCTCGTTTGTCGGGGTCGGACCCTCACTGGTTCGACAGCCTGAGTTTTCGTGGCCTGACTGAATTGCCCATTGAATGCGAGTTTGCGCCAAGATAATGCTATTGGTCGCGACGGAATCGATTGAGAAAACGGCAAAAGTAATCATTTGAGTTAACAATACAAACCCTTTGGAGATTGACCTATGTATCCAGGCACCTGGGCGGAGCAAACGCCTGACAAAGCAGCAGTAATTGATGCCGGCAGCGGCGAGCAAACCACTTACAGGGAATTGAACGATCGTTCCAATCAGCTGGCCCAGCTGATGTGGGACAAGGGTCTGCGGCCAGGGGATCACGCCGCGATTTTTATGGAGAATAATCTGCGTTACTTCGAGGTGATGTGGGCGGCGCTGCGCTCCGGGCTTTACCTGACTACCATCAACCGATACCTCACCGACGAAGAGGCGGGTTATATTCTGGACAACTGTGAAGCCCGGGTATTGATTACCTCGCACTATCTCGCCGATGTGGCTGGCAAGCTCCATCAGTTCGCGCCGCATTGCCATACCTGGCTGATGACTGACGGCGTGGCTGATGGCTATGATGCCTACGAAGACGCCATCGCTCAGTACCCCGCCGAGAAACTCGCCGATGAGCCTGCCGGGCAATACATGCTCTATAGTTCAGGGACAACGGGGCGGCCCAAAGGCGTAATTCGCCCGCCCGCCAAACGCAAGATTCATGAAGACGCGGGCCCCGTGGCGGCCATGCAGAAAAATCTCTGGGGTGTTACCGACAGTAGCGTCTATCTTTCCCCCGCGCCTCTGTACCATTCGGCGCCATTATCATTTTGTACCGGTATCACCGCCCAGGGCGGCACGGTCATCATGCTGCCCAAGTTTGATGAGCTGAAAGCGCTGGACGCTATAGAGCAATACAAAGTGACCCACAGCCAGTGGGTGCCGACCATGTTTACCCGGATGCTGAAAATGCCGGCCGAACAGCGCGGTAAATTCGACCTGTCCTCGCATCAGGTGGCAATCCATGCGGCGGCGCCCTGTCCTGAAGGCAACTACGGTGGCACCGAGCT
>OBIY01000333.1_pt1 | contig 19753 bp, 22 predicted proteins | sample 1519841 | NCBI WGS metagenome assembly OBIY01 (sample SAMN03019774, study PRJEB22545) | beach sand metagenome | biome: beach; feature: sea beach; material: beach sand | place: USA: Municipal Pensacola Beach, FL | collected 2010-07-30 | depth 30-40 cm m
TTCGACGGAATGCCATCATACAACACCCCACCCAAAACAAAAAAAGGGTGGGCCACCCCCCTCGGTTGCCGCTGCGATTACCGATGTCTCCGCGTTGACGACACAAAATTACCGGGCAACATTCGACGGGACAAATTGGACCGTTTCGTCACTTGACCAATCCAGCACAGTCAGTGGCACCGGGCCCAATCTGACCATTGATGGGCTGACCATCCAAACAACCGGTACCGCCGCCGCGGGTGACCATTTTCTGATTCAACCGACCCTTGGAGGGGCGCAGAGCTTTACATCCGTCATTAGTCGGACAGAAGATATCGCCGCCGCTTCACCCATCCGGACCGCTGCGCATCCAAACAACCAGGGCAATGCTATTGTCAACACAGGTGCTGTCATCGATGTGAACCACCCGAATTTACTAGACTCGGTGCAGGTGCAATTTAACGACCCAGCAACCAGTTTCGATCTGATTGATCCCTCAACAGGGGCCGTGTTGCTGGCCAATCAAGCCTATACTTCCAATAGCCCGATTGACTTTAACGGCTGGCGAATCGAAATCTCCGGCACACCCCAAATGGGTGACCGCTTCACGATTGAAGCCAACGTCAACGGTTCATCGGACAACCGCAACATGCTGGCACTGGCCGAACTGCAGGGTCGCAATACCTTACTCAGCGGTACCGCCAACTTTCAAGAAGTGTACAGCGCCATGGTTGCCGATGTCGGCTCTCAAACGCGCTACGCTGAAATTAACAAAGAGGCACAAACGTCTTTGTATACGACACTTGAAGCTCGGCGAGAAAACTTTGCAGGTGTTAATCTGGACGAAGAAGCCGCAGATTTGCTCCGTTTCCAACAAGCGTATGAAGCCTCTGCCCGTGTCATTCAGACAGCGAATACGATTTTCCAATCACTCCTTAATGCCTTTTAGGCGCGATTAACGAAGGTTAAAACTGTGCGAGTTTCAAGTTCACAAGTTTTTTTACAAAGCCTGGCAAGTATGCAACGCCATCAAGTGGATATTGCTAAACTGCAAAACCAGATTACATCCGGCAAGCAGCACTTGCGACCATCCGACGCTCCCGCAACAATGGGCAGGACGCTCAACCTTGAGCAGACCTCCCGGCAAACCCAGCAGTTTCAAGAAAATATTACCGTTGCAGAAAACCGCTTAGCGCTCGAGGAAACAGTACTTAACGATGCAACACTTATTCTTCAGCGCACCCGGGAGCTGGCCATTCAGGGTAATAATACCGCTTTGGGTGACGATGCCAGGCGTGCGATTGCCAGCGAGATTCGGGAGCGTATTGGCGAACTTATCTCCTTGGGGAATACCGTCGATGCCAACGGCGACTATCTTTTTTCGGGCTATCAAGGACAGCAAAAACCGCTCATAACAGAAAAATTTGGAAATAAAGAGTATGTCCGCTTCGCCGGTGACCAGGGTGTGCGCTTTATCCAAGTAAGCGAGTCCAAGCAAATCAAAACGGGCGACTCTGGATTTGATATCTTTTTTAACGTCCCCAGCAACTACGCTTTTGTCACTGAGGCTGTCATCAGCAACACGGGTAACGGCGTCATAAGTCCAGCCTACCCTGCAAATCCCGATGCAATAACAGGCGACCGTTATCGTATCGAATTTACAGGACCATCAAATTACGATGTCATTAACGAAAGTACCGGTAACACAGTCCATTCAGACAGTTATGTTTCGGGCAACACCCTTGAGTTTGAGGGTATTGAAACCATCATTAAAGGCACTCCTGTGGCCGGAGACCAGTTTTTCGTCCAACCGGGGAAAAGTCAGAGTATTTTTTTCACGCTTGAAAAACTTGCGTCTACCCTGGAAGCCCCTACACCCACGGCTGCAGATGACACACGAGTCAGCGCCGTTATGGGAACAGCGATTGACGACCTGGGCAAAGCGCTCGATAACGTGACAGAGTTTCGCACCCAAACTGGAGCGCGATTGAACTCACTTGATTCACAACATGATCAGAATGAAGCTTACGAACTCCAGATACAAAGCACACTGTCTCAGTTACGAGACTTGGATTACGTAGAAGCCATTGGCCAACTTCAGTTCCAAATGTTCGCACTGGAAGCAGCCCAAGCTTCTTTCGCCCGAATTGAAGGCAATAGTTTGTTTAATTACTTACGCTAACAAGTCTCGAGCGCAGTCATTAGGCTTCGTACTTTTGCAAAACAAGTGTCGCGTTAGTACCACCAAACCCAAAGCTGTTTGAAAGGATCCGCCGTAAGTTAACATTATCCTGTCGCTGGGTTACGATCGGCATGTTGGCCGCTTCTGGATCCAGCGTTTCAATATTCGCAGACGCTGCGATGAACTGATTCTCCATCATCAGAAGCGAGTAAATGGCTTCTTGTACACCTGCTGCGCCCAAGGAATGGCCAGAAAGCGATTTCGTTGAGCTGATAGGTGGAACCTGATCGCCAAACACCGACTTAATGGCATTCAGCTCAGGAATATCACCACTGGGCGTACTGGTGCCATGTGCATTGATGTAGTCAATGGGGCCATCAACCGTTGACAAAGCATTCTGCATACTCCGCAACCCCCCTTCGCCAGACGGAGCCACCATATCGTGGCCATCGGAGGTCGCACCGCAACCTACGATTTCGGCATAAATTTTTGCACCTCGCGCAAGAGCATGTTCAAGCTCTTCAATAACGAGCATGCCCCCGCCGCCGGCAATGACAAAGCCATCCCGATCAGCATCATATGTGCGCGAAGCTTTTTCCGGTGTCTCATTGTATTGTGTAGACAAAGCGCCCATCGCATCAAATAAACAAGACGATGTCCAATGCTCTTCTTCCCCGCCACCGGCGAACACAATATCTTGCTTGTTGAGTAAGATTTGCTCAACAGCACTGATAATACAGTGCGCACTTGTCGCACATGCAGAAGAAATCGAGTAGTTCACACCTTTGATTTTAAACGGTGTCGCAAGGCAGGCGGAAACAGTGCTCCCCATGGTTTGAGTCACTCGAAAAGCCCCAACCCGCCGAAGGCCTTTGGCACGCATGATATCTGCTGACTCTACCTGATTAGAAGGTGAGCCGCCGCCAGAACCAGCAATGATGCCTGTGCGTGTATTGGAAACATCGGTATCCTCTAAACCGGCATCCTCAATAGCCTGTTGCATTGATAAATAAGCATACGCTGCGGCCTGCCCCATAAAGCGATAATGCTTGCGATCAATGCTTGCTTTAAGATCAATCTCCGGTGTCCCAGATACATGACTCCGCATACCCACTTCAGCATATTCGTGGTTGAAACGAATCCCGGAACGGCCTTGTTTTAAGCTTTCAAGGACATCATTTTTGTGATGCCCCAAACAGGAGACAATACCCACTCCTGTAATCACTGCACGCCTCATACTTATATTAATCCTGCGTTTGCGCTAGAAATCATCTGTTGATGTGAATAACCCAACACGTAAATCTTTCGCTGTGTATATTTCACGGCCGTCCACAAACATGCTGCCATCAGCAATACCCATCACAAGCTTTCTTTCGATCAGCCGCTTTAAGTGCAAGTGATAAGTCACCTTCTTAGCAGTTGGTAAAACTTGCCCCGTAAATTTAACTTCACTGGCTCCGAGAGCACGCCCTCTACCAGGATTGCCTTTCCAGGCTAGAAAAAAGCCAACAAGTTGCCACATGGCATCCAGACCTAAGCAACCCGGCATCACTGGGTCTCCCTGAAAGTGACACTCAAAAAACCATAGATCAGGATTGATATTCAGCTCAGCGCGGATTTCACCTTTTTCATAAAGACCACCTTCGGCTGAGATGTAGTTGACTTCATCCACCATCAGCATATTTGGCAGTGGCAGTTGGGCATTATTTTCACCAAACATTTCCCCGCGCGCGCACGCAAGCAATTCTTCTTTTGAGAACGACTGCTGCGCCATCTGTTTACCTTTACCTAACTGCATACCGTGATCACACCACCTCTATGTAAACCTGAATGAAAAAACACATGCAAAACCCAGCCAGTCTAATACTATTCGGCCTCTCATTTCAAACAATACTAAGCTGTGCCTGTCCCAAAGACATTAACATTTAAGGACTGACTAAAAGCCAACATTCTCTTTAGCGGCCGAACTGCTTTAACTTGCAACAACGTATCTACATGCACTTCGCTGGAATTTTCATCAAGGCATTTAGAGAGCTGCTGTAAGCTGTTCATTGCCATCCATGGGCAGTGAGCGCAACTGTTACACGTCGCGCCTACACCACCTGTTGGCGCGTCAATAAATGTTTTATCGGGCGCTATCTGGCGCATTTTGTAGAAAATCTGATTATCGGTAGCAACGATAAAAGTTTTATTCGCTAATGTACGCACAGCATTGATCAACTGTGTTGTTGAGCCCACGACATCCGCTAACTGAATCACTTCCTCGGGAGACTCAGGGTGAACCAGTACAGCCGCCTCAGGGTGGCTTTCCTTAAGCTTCAAAAGCTCTGTGGCTTTAAATTCGTCGTGTACAATACATGACCCGTTCCACAATAACATATCCGCACCGGTTTCTCTGACAAGATAACCACCTAAGTGCTTATCCGGCCCCCACAAAATTTTTTCCCCCTGCTCACCAAGGTGCTTAATCAGTTTGAGCGCAATCCCCGATGTTACCACCCAGTCGGCACGCGCTTTGACCGCAGCACTCGTATTCGCGTAGACCACAACCGTTCGGTCTGGATGTTCATCGCAAAACGCACTGAACTCATCAATCGGGCAACCCAAATCCAGTGAACAAGTTGCTTCCAATGTGGGCATTAGAATTCTTTTTTCCGGATTTAAAATTTTTGCGGTTTCACCCATGAAGCGAACACCCGCAACGACTAATGTCTCTGCTGACTGCTCACTGCCAAACCTTGCCATCTCCAGTGAGTCAGAGACACAGCCACCGGTTTCATCCGCAATGCGCTGAATATTATCATCGGTATAGTAATGGGCAACCAAAACAGCATTGCGCGCCTTTAATTGTTCTTTGATACGGGCAATTAAAGCTTCTTTCTGATCATCAGACATCACACCAAGATTGTGCTGAACATCTGCTGTACGAGGATACTGAAATTGGATTGGAGTATTGGACTTTATCAACATAACCATTCATTCGCTGAACGCGACATTCTTAAATACTTTATACAACTTAAGATGGGGTAAATTTTACTATTATCAATCTAGGAGCCATAAATAGGGTGGTAACTCTTTACCCTCATCCACACGCTACGCAAGGCCATTGAATCATGAAACCAATGGGTATAGTACCACAGCCTTTTTCTGCGCAGTTAAAGACAACAAGTGCGCTCATTAAGCATGGCACCAATGCAGCCCACTCTTCTGACTAAATCTGGCTGGCCAAACCCAGCCTTACACCGTTTGTCGCTTTTTTAAAATTATTTTGGATAACAAGATCCCTGCTTCAAACAACAACCACATGGGCAATGCGAGAAGCGTCTGCGAAATCACATCCGGGGGTGTTAGAATCATACCTACAATAAAAGCCGCCACGATAAAATATGGTCGTTTGCTGGCCAACGATGCAGGTGTCGTAATGCCCATGACCACCAAAAGGATAATTGCCACAGGGACTTCAAAAGCAATACCAAAAGCGATAAAAATGGTCATGACAAAGTCCAAGTACTTACCTATGTCCGTATTCACTTCAACCCCTTCTGGGGCAAAACCTGTCAAAAAATCAAATACCAGAGGGAATACGATAAAAAAAGCAAAAGCGACCCCCATAAAAAATAAAACGACACTCGAGGCCAGTAGCGGTAAAACCAGCTGTTTTTCTTTTTTGTAAAGCGCCGGCGCAATAAACGCCCAGACGTGGTACAAAATGAAAGGTATGGAAATAAAAATAGACAGCATTAAAACCATTTTAAATGGAATCAAAAAGGGAGCTGCAACCTCAATCGCGATCATATTGGCGCCCTCGGGCAATTGTTCCAAAAGCGGACCGGCTAACCAAGAATAGATCGTTTGTGAAAAGGGGAAAAGACATAAAAACACGGCGGTCACAACCAACACCGACTTAAGTAGCCGGTCTCGCAATTCCACTAAGTGCGAGAGAAAACTCTCCTCTTTTTCTTCAACCGATTGATCGTGCTGCTCGCCAGAACTCATTGTCATACCTTTCAAGTATCCAAATTATGGCTTACGTTCAACCGCTGCAGGCGTATTCTGCGTGTCTTGAATTTCAGGCTCCGAGGCGGCCGGCCCTTGTTCCGATAAAATTTGCTCAGAAAACTGCGCGATGGGTGTTTCTATTTGGTTTCTGGTATCGTCAACGAGCTCTTTAAGGTCATCAATTTCTTTTTTCTGTTCTTCAAGCACATTTTTTAAATGCTCGTTCTCCAGCTCCCGCTGTATATCAGATTTCACCGACTGAACCATACGCTGGGCACGCCCCACCCACAAACCCACGGTGCGCGCTACCTCTGGCAATCGGCTTGGGCCAATGACCAGAAGTGCAACGATGCTAATCAACAACAATTCCCAGAAACCAATGTCAAACATAAAAGCTGTTTCGGTTAAACTTTATCTTTATCCGACGTAGCATTGGTGGCCGACTGGGTTGTCTCTTCTGGTTCAGCGCTTTGGCTCTCAATACGCTGATCCGAAGCGGCGTCTTTCTTGCTTTCATCATCTTTCATTGAGTCTTTAAACCCTTTGACGGCCTGGCCCAGATCGCCACCAACATTGCGTAGACGCTTGGCTCCAAACAGCAAAAGTACTATCACAAGAATAATCAGGAGCTGCCAAATACTTATACCCATAATCCAACCTCTATATTGTCAACTTGCGCTTTCGCGCCGGGATTTTTTCTCTTCGAGCCCGGACACACCCTCCCGGCGCGCCAGCTCATTCAACACGTCTTCGTAACTCAACCCTCGCTCAGATAACATCACTAAGGTATGAAACCACAAATCTGCCGTTTCATAGACAACATGCTGATCGTCTGTGCCTTTTGCGGCCAGGATTACTTCAACCGCTTCTTCACCCACTTTTTTCAAAATGGCGTCTCGCCCTTTGCTGTACAGACTTGCAACATAAGACGCTTGGGGGTCAGATTGTTTTCGTGACTCCAATGACTGACCGATCCGCTTTAAAATTTCGCTCATTTATAAATCTCGTCAGGCGACTTTAACACCGGTTCAACATCCTGCCAGTTACCGTTTATGTGCCGCCTAAAAAAGCAGCTTTCGCGCCCAGTATGGCAAGCAATACCACCGGCCTGATCCACCTTAAGCAAGATAACATCAGAGTCGCAATCGGTTCTTAGCTCAACCACCTTCTGAGTATGGCCAGAGGACTCTCCCTTATGCCATAGTTTTTTGCGTGAGCGGGACCAGTAAACAGCCTCACCGGTCTGCATCGTTTGCTCCAGCGCTTCACGATTCATCCAGGCGACCATCAAAATTTTACCGTCTTGAGCGGATTGTGCAATTGCGGGAACAAGCCCTTGTTCGTTCCAGTTAATTTGTTGCGATGCGGTTGAGGAGGTCATGGCTCGAGTGTATCACAAGTCTTTTTCACAACGACTACATCCGCATCTCGATTCCTTTGGCGGCCATAAAAGCTTTCGCTTCGCCAATCGAATACTCGCCGAAGTGAAAAATGCTGGCCGCTAACACCGCATCGGCTTCACCGTCCAACACACCCTCAGCCAAATGCGCCAGTGTGCCTACTCCGCCCGAAGCGATCACAGGGATTGTCACCGCCCGACTAACAGCACGGGTAAGCGCCAGGTCAAACCCGATCTTGGTACCGTCACGGTCCATACTGGTCAACAGAATTTCGCCAGCCCCATAGCGGCACATTCTTTGCGCCCACTCGACAGCGTCAATACCTGTGGGCTTGCGCCCGCCATGTGTGAACACTTCCCAGCGTAAGGGCTCCCCCTCTCCACTCACTTGCTTCGCATCAATGGCGACAACAATGCACTGAGACCCCACTTTACCAGCGGCACGTTTTACCAGCTCAGGTTCAAAAATTGCGGCGGTATTGATGCCAACCTTATCGGCACCGGCATTCAACATGGTTCGGACATCCTCAACACTGCGGATGCCTCCACCCACGGTCAGGGGGATAAAAACCTCATTGGCGACATGCTCAACAACGTCGATCATGGTCGATCGGTTATCCGAGCTTGCTGTGATATCCAAAAAGGTAATTTCGTCAGCGCCTTCTTTATCATAACGGCGGGCAATTTCTACCGGGTCGCCTGCGTCGCGAATATCAACAAACTGGACACCTTTGACCACGCGGCCATTATCCACATCCAAGCAGGGAATGATGCGTTTTGCTAGCATTTATCTTACCTTCTGCTCGACAACAGCTGGTCTGACAACTGTTGCGCTTCCGTCAGATCAAGGCTTCCTTCGTACAAGGCCCGACCAACAATGGCACCACTGATCCCGGACTCAGCCACGTCGCAGAGGTTTCGAATGTCATCAATATTCGTTACGCCACCGGAAGCAATCACAGGTATTGAGATAGCTTCTGCCAGACTGACGGTTGCTGGGATATTTACCCCCTGCATCATCCCGTCCCGGCTGATGTCTGTATACACAATCGCGCTGACACCCAGGCCCTCAAAAGTACTCGCCAGGGTCACCGCCTCTTGCTCAGAAACCTCGGCCCAACCTTCCACAGCGACTTTGCCATCTTTGGCATCTAGTCCAACAATCACCTTACCTGGAAAGCGCTTGCAGAGAAGACTGACAAAGGCCGGGTCTTTCACAGCCTGGGTGCCTATAATGATATAACTCACCCCTGCGTTTACATAAGCTTCGGCTGTTTCCAGGTTACGGATGCCTCCACCGACTTGAAGGGGCAGGTCCGGGTAGGCTTTGCGAATCGCTTTAACCACCTGTGCATTACGCGGCTCGCCCGCAAAAGCACCGTCCAAATCAACCAAATGCAGACGTTTCGCTCCAGCCGCTACCCAACGGCCTGCAACAGCAACAGGGTCATCCGAAAAAACTGTATCGTCATCCATCCGCCCCTGACGGAGCCTGACACACTGTCCAGCTTTTAAATCAATCGCAGGAATCACGAGCATATTATTCACCTAATTTTTGGTATCCGAACAGGGTGCAGCTATCACGCACGCTGTTCGAAAATTACCTTGTGTGCAAAAAAACCGGCCAGCATTGAGCAAACAACAATCACCGAATTCAAAAAACCAAACCCCAGGGAAGTCAGCGCTGGTCCGGGGCAATAGCCCGACAAGCCCCAACCAACGCCAAAAAGCCCTGAACCACAAAGCAGTCGCGGGCTGAGTATGCGGTTCACAGGCAATTGAAACTCTGAAGCGAAAAAAGGGGATGACCGCCTCAATACAAACCGAAACAAGACACCCGTTACCATCAGCGCGCCGCCCATCACAAACAATAAGCTAGGATCCCAATGCCCCGCCACATCTAAAAAACCAATCACACGGGCCGGATCGGTCATGCCGGACAGGCTCAAACCCCAGCCGAATAACAATCCGACCAATAATGCAACTGCACATTGTTTCATAAGGAGGCTCCCACTATGTGGTGCAATACATACACCGTCAAAATTCCTGTGAGCATGAAAACAATGACCGCTACAAGAGACCTTAACGACAACAAACTGAGACCACATATGCCGTGACCACTGGTACACCCCCCTCCCATACGGGCGCCAAACCCGACGAGGAAACCACCTGCGATGAGAAGCCATGCACTGGCCGGGTATTCCGGAGGAACAACCGTTGTAGCTGAAAAAAAGAAACCACCCAGTATCAAACCCAGAACAAACAAAAAGCGCCAAAGCTGACGGTCCTTGCGATCAAACACCAGGCTATTCAAAATGCCACTCACCCCAGCGACCCGTCCATTCAAAAATAACAAGGCGACAGCACTAAGGCCAATCAACCATCCGCCTACGAGTGCAGGTATAAAACTCTCCAGACTAACTTCCAACATTCACAACTTACCATTAACAGGACAAAGGCAGGCAATTGTATGTCGCACGCTCAACATGACTCAAGTACAGTCTGTGGGACGCTGCTGCGGGAAAAACACCCTCACCCCCACACACATTCTGATAAACGGCTGGGGTTACCCCAGCACACTCGCAATTTCTGTTATATTTTACAGTTTACCCATAAGCAGATTTCACCCAGCGCATAAACCATGACACCATTAGAACGCTACCAGCAAGCACTCGACACCGAAGGCTTCACCTTTGACCCAAACCAGCAACGGGTCATGACCCATTTCCAGCGTTTATTTGATGACATCTGCACTCGACCCAAGCCCTCACCGGCACCCAAGTCCAAGCCTCGCTGGTTAGAACCCTTTCGAAAACGTAAAACTGTGGCACCTGCCACGACGAAAGGGCTTTACATCTGGGGAGGTGTCGGCCGAGGGAAAACACACTTATTTGATCTGTTTTACGAAGTCATTCCTTTTGAGCAGAAATTGCGCATCCACTTTCACCGGTTTATGCGGGAAGTACACCAGCAGCTCAAACAGCTTGGTCAAGTGCCTGACCCGTTGGAACGCGTGGCGGAACATTTCAGTCAAAAAGCCCGTGTGATCTGCCTGGATGAAATGCACATCAATGACATCACAGACGCCATGTTAATGTATGGCCTCTTAAGAGGGCTTTTCGAACGGGGCGTTGCGCTTGTGACAACCTCCAACGTTCCCCCCGATGGACTTTACAAAGACGGCTTGCAACGCGCACGTTTCATACCGGCCATTGAGCTGATGAAACAGCACACACACGTGATTAATATGGACGGTGATACCGATTACCGCCTACGCAAACTGGAGCAGGCTGAAATTTACCACCACCCACTCGATGATCAGGCCGAAACCAGCCTGGCAGCCAGCTTTAACAGCCTGATTGCGGGCGACGCTCCCCACAGCGGCTTCATCAACATTAACGGACGCGACATTCCCGTTCGATACTGGGCTGATGATGTTGTCTGGTTTGAGTTCGAAGCCCTATGCAACACCCCACGCTCTAACGATGACTACATTGAAATTGCCACGCTCTTCCACACCGTGCTCATTGGCAGCGTCCCCACATTGGATGAAAAAAGCAGTGACCAGGCCAGACGGTGGATTAACATGATCGATGAGTTCTACGATCGCAATGTCAAAGTGATCATCTCGGCAGAAAGTCCACCCATAGGCCTTTACCAAGGGACACGCCTGAGTTTTGAATTCGAACGCACGGTCAGCCGACTCCTGGAAATGCAATCCCACGAATACCTGGCAAAGGAACACAAGACGGGCTAAGGCCAGACATGCCTCCAGGCCAGCCACTTCGCACACTAAAAAATCTGGGGCCCTGCTCAGAAGCCCTGCTCAGCGCCGCAGGAATTGATACAGTTGAAGACTTAAAAGCCGTCGGCGCGATGGGCGCTTACCTCCGGGTAATACACACACAAGCGGGCGCACCGAGTCTCAACTTACTTTACGCGCTCGTTGGCGCTTTGGAAAACACCACTTGGCAGAAAGTGGCCCGCCGCGACAAAACACGTTTACTGTTGGAGCTGGGAGACCGACAAACCCTGGATGCTTTGACCAACCCTAATAAGCCACAACGTTAAAAACGCTCGCCGCTATCCAATTGCTCGTTTAATCGCTCGATCAGATCATTGGCTTGCAGCGAAAGCGCCTCATCCACATACCTTAACAAAGGCAGCAGCGCTTTTAACAGCTCAGGGAGATGAGGTTGAATGAGATCCAAATGCCCCGATTTTAACAACCACAAAACAGTTTCTACAGACGGTGTATCCTGAGTGACAGAAGCAGAGGCCACCTCTCCCGGCAACTCAGCACCCGTCTCACCGGGCTCTGTTTTAGCGGCCGAATGATAGTGATTAAAATCAATCACCTGCGGCTTTTGCTGACGGAATCCCACGGCCTTGTCGGCCGGTTGTGTTGGCTCTTTTGGCGCATCAGGCTCTGGGTCATCTACCGGCTGCTTATCAAGTTCTGCCTGCTGCGGCAAGCCAATGACAGGAGCTTTTTCAGTATCATTTTCTTTGTCAGGCAACTGAGGTTGATTTTCTTTGGCCTCTGCCTCGGCTTTTTGCTGGGCCTGGTAGGGCTGATCTTCATAAATCAGCGTGTTACCACCAAAGTTCATCGCCATCTCCAACCGCCGCTCGGCAATTTTCAACATATCCACGAAAGATTGGCAGTGGTGTACTCGTGGTGCCGCGATACTAACACTCATCGCAAACTTGATCGGCTCACCTTGATGGGTAAACTGTTGTGTGCGAACTTTTTCAATCACTCGCTTGGCCATTTCTACCGCACCAAGATCATTCGTCAGCGGCAAAATTACACCAAATCGGTATTGAGCAATACGCGAGACCGTATCCAATGTACGCACCTGCTGCTGCAAAAATGTGTTCAACCACACGACAAACTGGCCCACGACCCCATAACCATGGTGTACGACCAACTCAGGGACTTTATCAATCTCGAATAAAACCGTGGACATATCCTTGCTCTCGCGGCGAACGTAGGCCAGGTCCCGCTCACCCTTTTCCACAAAGTAGTCCAAACCTTTAGCCTTCTCGACGGGCTCCGCGTGAGCCGGTTCTTGACCAGGCGCTTGCATGGCCTCATCCAGCAAAGCATTCACACGCTCTTTGATTTGTGAGCTGTTAAATGGTTTAGTCACATACGCCAGCTTGCCCAGCGACAGCGCTTTTTTGCTGCGCTCTTCGTTTTCATCAAAACTACTGAGCACAATAACTGGCATTTCCCGAAGATGCTCAGGATTTTCGGGTTTGCGCAAACGGTCGATTAACTCATACCCATCCACGACCGGCATTTGCAAGTCAGTCAATAATATTTTGATCGCATCATTATGCAGCAGTTGCTGCCAAGCCTTCTCCCCGTTATCGACTTCAACCAACTGATATTCATCCGCCAGCATTCGATGGATCGCAAAGCGCATAATTCGTGAATCATCAGCAACCAATATACTGGGCTTTCGGCCTGCTTCATGTGTGACCTTACTCATACTTTTTCCCCGGAATCACTCTTTCCGGATAGCGGCCAACCTGTCTTTTTGCTTAATGCTTAATGTCTCAACCAAAAAATTTGGTGGCTTTTTTTGTAGCCGCTCGTAAACTAGGACTATGACGATGATCACCCTCAACGAATCCGGAAAAACGCGCAAATACGCGCTGTTTCAACTCGGTTTTCGCCCCTTTTTTCTGGGCGCGGCGCTTTTTGCCTTGCTCTCTTCCGTACTGTGGTTTGCTCAATATTCTTTTGGCCTACAGTCTGTGCAGCTTGCCCTCGTAGGCCCTGTACAATGGCATGCTCATGAGATGATTTTTGGCTATAGCCTGGCGGTCATTGCCGGCTTTTTATTAACCGCTGCACGCAATTGGACAAACCTACAAACACTACAACATGCTCCACTGGCCACACTTTTTTTTACGTGGGCCTTGGCCAGAGTATTGGCTCTGTTCGCTGCAACCCCCTCATTACTTTGGGCGACCATACTACTCGATCTGGCCTTTAATTTTTTCCTGACTTATGCCATTGCCCAGCCCATTCTTCAAGCCAAGCAATGGAATAATATAGGGCTCGTTTCCAAAGTGCTCCTGCTCAGTATCGCCAATCTGGTGTTTTATGCCGGCGTGTTGGATAACTCGTCTCAATGGAGGCATGTCGGGCTGTATGCGGGCTTATACCTTGTACTGGCTATAGTGCTCACACTTGGACGCCGGGTCATGCCTTTTTTCATTGAACGCGGAGTAACCGAAACCGTCTCACTCCCCAACTGGAAATGGGTTGATCTGACCAGCCTGATCTTGTTTCTTGGCTTCGCTATCACCGACCTTGTCAGTCCTACAAGCACGGTCACTGCCCTTTTTGCGGTGGCTTTGACGGTCCTCCACACCATACGTTTGACTGGATGGCACACACCAGGAATATGGAAAAAACCTTTACTCTGGATTTTATTCCTCGCCTATGCCTTCATCATTACGGGTTTCGCACTTAAAGCTGCCAGCATCTTTTGGGCAGTCCCTGTGTTCCTGGCGATTCACGCCTTTACGTATGGAGGCATTGGCTTAATCACCTTGGGCATGATGGCGCGTGTGGCACTGGGCCATACCGGCCGAAACGTATTTGATCCACCTCCCATTTTGCATGGGTTATTTATTTTGATCACATGTGGGGCATGCTTCCGGGTCTTTTTCCCGCTCATCTTCCCGGCCCAATATACCTATGGGGTTGCTTTTGCATTTATCTTCTGGATACTGGCGTTTGCCGGCTTCCTCTACACTTATATTCCCATATTGATTCGACCACGCATTGACGGCCAACCCGGCTGAATAGCCAAAAAGACAGGAAAGGAGGCCTCCATCAACGTCAATTACATCGACTCACCAGACGCGCTTAAGACTTTCTGCACGACTATCAAAGACGCGAACTGGCTTGCCCTGGATACCGAATTTGTCCGTGAAAAAACCTACTACCCAAAGCTTTGTTTACTACAGGTTGCAACAAAGTCCAGCGCAGCCTGCATTGATCCCATTGCCCTAACAGGCGCCATTTCACCGATTCTGGATATGATTTATGACCCCCAGCGAGTCAAAGTATTTCACTCCGCCAGTCAAGATCTTGAAATTTTCTACCTTTTGAAACATACGCTACCCAAACCCCTGTTTGATACCCAAATCGCGGCGCCACTTTTAGGCTACGATGAACAGCTGAGTTACGCCGCTCTGGTCAAACAGCTGACGGGAAAGCAATTGGATAAAACGCACACCCGGGCCAACTGGGCCAAGCGTCCGCTGAGCCCGGACATGATTCAGTATGCCTTGGAAGATGTCCTTTACTTGGCACAAATCTATCCCATACTCAAAGATCAACTGGACACACTTGGCCGGCTCAACTGGCTGGAGGAAGATTTTACCGAGCTAGCAAGTGCGGAGCGCTATCGCAACCCTCCCACCAAATGGCACAAGTTTCCGCACATAGACCGTTATTCACTTCAAGAAATCAGCGCGATTCAAGCCTTATTCGCCTGGCGCGAGCAAACCGCACAAACCGTGAATAAACCCAAAAGCTGGGTGCTGGACAACAAGGCAATCGCCAGCATTATTCAGGACAAACCCAACACCGTTGAGGCGATGCAAAAAACGCTCGGCGAAAAACCTTTATTAACCGACCTACAGGCTTCACTTTTAGCGGCTTATCAAGAGGCCAAAACACGCGAACCAGAAGCCTTGAACCTCATCAAGCGCACGGAGAAACTCAATCCGACCCAGACAAAACTTCGCCAAAAGTTACAGTCACTCGCTCGAAAAAGAGCGGCAGACTTAAATATGAATCCGGAACTGCTCACTCGCCGCAAAGACATTGATAAGTTCATCCTGGGCGACCCATCATCAAACTGGTTTAAAGGTTGGCGTTGGCAGGCGCTCCGGGACGTGTTAGCGCCTTACACAGCCGAAGGCCAAACCAATCGCTCAGTTTAAGCAAACCAGCCCGCCAGGGTCATGAGCGCAACGACCGCTAGCCATAAGATAAGCCCTCTGAAAACAAGAGCTTTCGTACTGCGGACCTGTTCTGCGCGCAACTCATTCGGCGGTATTGTCTCACTGGATTCACCAAAGCCTGGTTCTTGGCACAAAGCAGCCAAGCCGGCCTCAGCTAGCCGCTCGCAGTTTTCAGTGTAGATATCCGGTGCTTCCCGTTTTTGCAGTAAGACATCAATCGTATCTTTAAAGCACCCGGTAAGGGCATAAGCGAAGCCTAACAAACGCGCTGGAATCCATGTCAGGATACCGAGCAGTCGATGGGCCGCCGCCTGCATTTTATCCCGGGTTGAAATGGCAGCCACCGGAGTTTCAACTAAAAACAGCGCCGTTCGATAAAGCACCGCCCCCATCGGGCCAAACAAAATAAACCAGAAAATCACAGAGACGATGTGGGTATTGGCCGCAACCAGCACGGCGGTGACGACACCATCTTCCGCCTCAGCACCCTTGCGGCCAACCAGGCGCAGGATGTTTTGCTCACACGCCTTGATCTGTTCATCGTCTCCTGATTTCAAGGTATCCAAGTAACGCTCAACCTCTTTCTCCAGGTCCATAGGGCCAAAACAAATGAAGAGTGTCACAATCGACAAGATAAACCAGCCAAGCCCGAAGAGAAAATCCCCCAGCAGTGCCTGTAGCAACCACATACCTATCGCCGGAAGCCCAACAGCCAGCAGTACAGCCACTTCACCGTCGACCCGTACCCGCATAAGCAGCTTATCCAGGAAATTACCATAGAACTCGAGTTCTCGGAGATGTTTATAGGCATCAAGATACCGGTCCAAAAACAAACTGATGAATATGCTGATAAGGGCCATATTGTCTTCTCCAGCAGGGTTTAGGCTGTATTCAGGAGTTGTTTAAAGTGAATCCAGTCAAAAGCAGGCCCTGGGTCTGTTTTCCTACCCGGGGCAATATCGCTATGCCCGGTAATCCGCTCTACCGACAGCGTATCATACGTGCTTAAAAGGACCCGTATTATCTGTGTTAAACGCTGGTACTGGAGCATTTCGTAAGGTGTGTCATCAGCCCCTTCAAGTTCGATGCCAATGGAAAAGTCATTGCAGTTTTCTCGCCCGCAGTAATTAGAAATACCCGCATGCCACGCCCGCAAGTGAAAGGGCACATATTGAATGACGCGTCCATCACGGCCTATCAACAGGTGAGAAGAAACGCGTAAACAATCCAGTGCTTCAAAATCTGGATGCGCGCAGGGGTCCAGTTCATTCATGAACAACGCATCAATATAGGGACCACCAAAATGGCCAGCCGGCAGGCTGATATTGTGCAGGACAATTAAATCAATATCACAACCCGCGGGCCGGTGATCATAATTGGGTGAACAACGGCGAATAGCACCCTGCAAATAACCCGTTTTACTATCGATCTGCCATCCAGTGTCCATTAAAGGCCACGATCCTCCCCCATTTTTGTCTGCTATTTATCTATTATCCCATAAAGAGATGCAAGCTATTTTGATGAAAAAACATCGGTTTTCAGCCATTTAAAAAATGGCGTTCGTACTCTGAATTCCGGATAATGCGAAATTGAAAAACAAAACGACTGAATGAGACGGTGCCGCAATGCCTCAGAAACAATCACACGATATTGAAAAACAGCTCGAACAACTGCGTCAACTCGTTGCATCGATGGACGATGCAGCCCCCGAAACACGCACAAAAATAACCTCACTGATTACGGAGATTGAACAGCAAATTGAGCGCGAGCCGAGTGCAGCCTCTGAACGACACCAAGGCCTCATCGAAAGTGTCAAAGAGTCGATCGAGCATTTTGAAGCGGATCACCCCGCCATCACCAGCACACTGAATCAAATCATGGTAATGCTCGCCAATATGGGTATTTAAACGGTGCCGAAGACTGCAGTCACTCTGTTGTCATTCATGCTGGGCTTACTGCCCTCACTGTGCTGGGCTGCCAACAATACTTGGCAATACACCATTGGGCAAATGGTCGAAAAGCAGCAAGTTACCGTTTGTCAGTCCCGGGGCATTGTAGAAACCATTGCCGACACTTTTCAATCCCAAGGCCCGCGTGCCGGTTATGCGCTGCTTAGCCAGACACCAGAGTGTCGCATTCAAGTACTCAGCTTTACCCCAAATCGCATTGCTGAGAAATTTTCCGTGCAAACGAAGTCCAGCGCCTACACAATCCATTTTATCGAAATAACGGCAGCTGACGACACAATACACTTTTTATTTACAACCCGCGCCGTAGCAGCACGATAACATACCGGTTTCTCTGAACGGATTACCCTGTGACCCAACTCAACCCCCAACAACGTGCTGCCGTCGAACACACATCAACGCCTTTGCTGGTATTAGCCGGTGCCGGCAGTGGTAAAACCCGTGTCATTACAGAAAAAATAGTTCAGCTCATCCGGCGGGGCTTATCGCCTCGCAACATTTTTGCGGTAACGTTCACAAATAAAGCCGCCCGGGAAATGAAAACACGTATTGGCCAGCAACTGGACAGCGCAGTTGCCCGCCAACTGAGCATCTCCACCTTCCACACACTTGGGTTGAAAATCCTTCAACTGGATGGAAAAGCACTGGGGTATCGCCCGGGTTTTACAATTATGGACAGCGCGGATAGTTTGATGGTGCTCAAGCAGCTATTGCAGGATGGCGGACACGGCAGCGTGGAGCGTATCGAAGACTTGCGTCAGCAAATCTCCAACTGGAAAAACGCATTCGTACTGCCTGAGGACGCCAAACGCGAGACGAGCGGCGACGAGAGCACACACAAGGTCGCACTTCTCTATGAGCGCTACAATCAGCTTTTGCACGCCTATAATGCCGTCGATTTTGATGACCTGATTCTCCAGCCCTTGCAACTTCTGAAACAAGATCCGACCATCAAAAACCGCTGGCAAAATCAGATCAGACACCTTCTGATTGACGAATACCAGGACACCAATACAGCCCAATACCAATTGGTTCAACAGCTGATGGGGAAGGTGGGGATTTTTACAGCCGTTGGAGACGATGACCAGTCCATTTATGCATGGCGCGGCGCACGGCCGGAAAATATGCTTCAACTGCAAACCGACTACCCCCGGCTGAAGTTGATCAAACTTGAACAGAATTACCGCTCAAGCAGCCGGATTCTACGCTGCGCTAACCACTTAATCAGCCACAACCCTCATGTCTTCGAAAAGCGGCTCTGGAGTGAATTTGGCCTGGGTGACCCATTGCGAGTCTCACTGTTTAAAAGCGCAGAGGAAGAAGCGTCCTGGGTAGCTGCAGAAATCGTGAGCCACAAACTGCGTAAAGGCACGCAATTTTGTGATTACGCGATCCTCTACCGGGGTAATTTTCAGTCAAGAGCTTTTGAGAAAGCCTTGCGTGAAAAACAAATTCCTTACTACGTCAACGGTGGTAGCTCTTTTTTCGATAAAACAGAAGTCAAAGACTTGCTGGCGTATTTACGACTGATCATTAACCCTGAGGATGACACGGCTTTCTTGCGGATTGTGAACACACCGCGGCGAGAAATTGGCGCCTCAACGCTGGAAAAACTAGCAACTTACGCCAGCGAACGAAAAACCAGCATGCTCTTTGCCAGCCTGGAATTAGGCTTGGCCAGTCAGCTCAATGAACGTGCGCAGAACCGCTTATCCCAATTTTCCCAATGGATCAGTCAACTGGCCGATGAGGCGGAACGCGGTACCGAACCTGTCCAGATTCTCGACACCGTAATTGAGCACACACACTATGAGTCCTGGTTACAGGACAACAGTACCGATCTACGAGCCGCTGAGCGGAAGATGAATAACCTTCAGGAGCTTCGCCAGTGGATCGAGGCACTGACAAGCCGGGCTGACCCCGCTGATCAGACCCTCAAAAACGTGGTTTCCCATATTGCACTACAGGACATCCTCGAACGCAACACCGAAGAGGATGCAAGCGGCCAAGTCCAGCTGATGACGTTGCACGCCGCCAAAGGACTCGAATTCCCCTATGTATTCATTGTCGGCATGGAAGAAGAGCTCCTCCCCCATGCCAACAGCATGGATGATCACCCTATTTTAGAAGAGCGCCGTTTAGCTTACGTGGGCATTACCCGCGCTCAAAAACAGCTCACGTTTACTTTATGCAAATATCGCCAGCGGTACGAGAATCGTCTGATTTGCC
>OBIY01000334.1_pt1 | contig 19727 bp, 16 predicted proteins | sample 1519841 | NCBI WGS metagenome assembly OBIY01 (sample SAMN03019774, study PRJEB22545) | beach sand metagenome | biome: beach; feature: sea beach; material: beach sand | place: USA: Municipal Pensacola Beach, FL | collected 2010-07-30 | depth 30-40 cm m
AATAGAGAATCTGGCCAACAAGTTTTTTTTTTTTGATGATGGTGAGGCCGGGCCCGCCCCCCCCACCCCCGCCGATAATGACAGCACATCGGAATATGTGACCGAGCTGGATGCCCGGCTCACCCGCAATCTGACCACCCGCGCCACCTGGCAGTGGGACCCTGATCTGGAAGCATCGACCAAAACATCCTTTAGCCTGCGCTATCGCCGGGATGATCGACACATTATCAATCTCGCCTACCGCTCGCGTATCGCCAATCTGGAGCAGACCGATCTCTCCATTGCCTGGCCTATTACTGAAAACTGGAGTTTTGTTGGCCGTTCCAATTACTCCCTGCGTGAGGATAAATCCCTCGACAGTTTTGCCGGATTTGAATATGACAGCTGCTGCTACGCAGTGCGCGTGGTGTCCCGCCACTGGGTGAAAGATATCACCGACGACATGAATCACGCGCTGCTACTGCAGTTTGAATTCAAGGGACTTACCAGCGTCGGCAACCCGGTACGCGAGCTACTGGCCGACGGGATTCTCGGTTATCCGCTGGAAGCAGAGTAACCAGTCTGCAGCGACGCATGCGCAAGTAGTATCCATTCCATATTCAGCTGGATTTACTTAGCGCAGGCCAGCGGCTCAACTCTTCACCCAGCGGTATCGATTTGACTTTTATCCGACTCACCCACTCTTTACCAACGATGAATATCAGACTGTTTCAACCCCTTCTGGGGGTTTTTCTTCTCTGCCTGATGGCGCTATCCAGCGTAGCGAAAGCCGACCGTATCGTCGCTGTAGTCAATGATCAGGTCATTCTGCAAAGCGAACTGGAACGCCAACTCGACCAGATAATGGCCGAAATGCGATCTCGCGGAACCGTACCTCCCGCGCCGGAAGTGCTGATTCCGCAACTCCTTAACCGGCAGATCCTTCAGCTGATTCAACTGCAGGTCGCCTCCCGCAGCGGTCTGGAAATCGGTGATGAAGCGCTAAACCTGACGCTTGAAAATATTGCCACCCGCAATGGCCTGAGTCTCAGCGGGCTGAAACAGGCGGTGGAAGCAGACGGACTCTCCTTTGAAACTTTTCGCGAAGACATCCGCACCGAAATGTTGTTGACCAACCTGAAACAGCGCGATGTGATCAACCGCATTGCCGTCAGTGATCGTGAAATCGAAAACTTCCTCGCTCGGCAGAAAACCCTCGGTGGCGACGGCAGCTCATTCCACCTGCGCCATATCATGATCTCCCTCTCTGAAGGCGCGGCGCGGGAAGATATCGACGAGGCGACTGCCCGCGCCGAAGGACTGCTTGCTCAGCTGGCTCAGGGCGCAGACTTCGCTCAGCTGGCCATCAACCATTCAGATGGCCAGAATGCGCTACAGGGTGGTGACCTGGGTTGGCGCGAACTGGGAACCCTGCCCAACCTGTTCGCTGATGCTGCCGCGACACTACAACCGGGCGAATATTCCGGCATTTTACGTAGCTCAACGGGTCTGCACATTCTGTTCCTTGAAGAGCTGAAGCAGCAGGAGCGCCACATGGTGGAGCAACGCAAAGCGCGCCACATCCTGATCCAGGTAGACGAGCTGGTAAGCTCCGACGAGGCGCTGCAGAGAATTACCGGACTGCTCGACCGGATTGAAGTCGGCGAGAGCTTCACCGAACTGGCCCGAGCCCATTCCGACGACCCCGGCTCAGCAATCAATGGTGGCGATCTAGGCTGGGTAACGGCGGGGCAGATGGTTGATCGATTTGAAGCCGCCTTAAAAGAACTACAGATTGGCCAGATCAGCAAGCCGGTGAGAACCGAGTTTGGCTGGCACCTGATTCAACTCACCGATATCCGTCAGATTGACGACACCGAAGAACAGTTGCGCCGCCGTGCCGCTTCGCAGATTCGCGCCAGGAAAGCAGACCAGGAAATCGCCGAATGGCTGCAACGGATGCGCGATGAAGCTTTCGTGGAGATCCGCATCTGAGGTAGTACTGACTGCGGTCATAAAGCCGTCCAGATACTGTAGCGAAAAACCGGGGCTACTTAGCCGCTGACAACTGCAGGCGACACCGCTGCAAAAGACTTCACAGTTGTCCACTCGCACAGTTGCCCACCGACAGCTCAGGCAGGAGAGCATGGCAGAACCGTTACCGCGCATCCTCATCACGCCCGGCGAGCCTGCCGGCATCGGTCCTGAACTGGTGGTCAAACTACTCTGCGGCCGTGATTTTCCGGCACAGATTGTAGTCCTGTCAGACGCGCCGTCAATCGCTCGAGAGGCCGCTGCTCTGGCCCTGGAAATCAACCTGCTGGAGCTGGAGCCGAATCTCGAGAGTCCCCGACAGCCCCATCGACGGGGCGAGATCAATGTTTTGCCGCAGGGCAGTCGGCTACGGCCGGTTTTGCCAGGAAAGCCCGACCCGGAGAACGCGCCAGCACTGGTCAACGCCCTGCAAAATGCGACTAACCTGTGCATGAAAGGCGAGGCTCAAGCCCTGGTTACCGGGCCGATCGACAAAGCAGTCATCAATCGGGCGGGCATCAGTTTCAGCGGCCACACAGAGCTACTGGCAGAACGGACAAATACCCGGAAAGTGGTGATGATGCTGGCCAGTGACACCATGCGCGTCGCACTACTCACCACCCATATTCCACTCGCCGCAGTTGCCGCTGCGGTAACCACAGAGAACCTTGAGGCCTCCCTGTCCATCATCCAGCGGGATTTAACCAGACTGTATGGCATCGAACAGCCGCGGATCGCAATATGTGGTCTAAACCCCCATGCTGGGGAAGGCGGCTACCTGGGCAGGGAGGAACAGGAGACCATCATCCCCACATTGCAACGGCTGCGCCGGCAGGGGATGAATCTAATCGGGCCACTACCAGCGGACAGTGCCTTTACGCCAACGGCGCTGGCCCGCTGTGACGTAGTGTTAGCCATGTACCATGACCAGGGACTACCGCCGCTTAAACTGCAGGCTGACCACCGCGCGATCAACGTCACCCTGGGTTTACCGATGATACGCACCTCGGTGGATCACGGCACCGCCTATGACATTGCTGGCACAGGTAGCGCCAGCCCGAACAGCCTTGAACAAGCGGTGCTCAGTGCCATTGAGTTCGCGCGCCGCAAACACTGAAAGGATTATCCCGACCCATGGCTGAGCAACCGCAAAGACAGACGACAAAACACCGGGCACGGAAGCGGTTTGGCCAGAACTTCCTGGTCGATGAAACCATCATCGACTCTATTGTCGACCTGGTCGAAGAACAGATGTCAGGCGCAACCGGGAAGACCAACGCTCTGATCGAGATTGGACCCGGCCTCGGTGCAATCACCCAGCCACTACTGAAGCGTTTTAACAGCCTGACGGCGATAGAGATTGATCGTGACCTGGCCGCAAGGTTACGCAACCGGTTTGCAGCCCACCCCGGTTTCTCGCTGATTGAAACCGATGCCCTCACCGTTAACCTGGAGGCACTCGGCAGCGATCAACCAGGCCAGCAATTCACGATTGTCGGCAATCTTCCATACAACATCTCCACACCACTGCTGTTTCACCTGTTTACCCAGGCCGACAGAATCGAGTCAATGCTGTTCATGCTGCAAAAGGAGGTGGTTCAGCGGATGGTCGCACAACCGGGAACCAAAACCTTCGGCAAACTCAGTGTCATGACCCAGTACCACTGCCATGTCGAATCGCTGCTGGAGATAGGACCGGAGAGTTTTGATCCACCACCGAAAATCGATTCGCAGCTGATCAGACTTGTTCCACGCAGGGAAGCCCTGCTATCGCCGCCAGCAGCTGAACAGCTGCGGCAAATCGTAACCGCTGCCTTCGCGCAGCGGCGCAAAACACTGCGTAATACCCTTGCCGGGATCTGCGATCAGGAGCTGATCATTGCCGCCGGGTGTGATCCCGGTGCCAGAGCAGAGAGGCTGACACTGCAACAGTTTCTGCAACTGGCGACACGGGTAACCGAAAGGCTCAGCTCCACTGCAGAAGCCTAGTTGGGTGTGGATTCCTGGTTGATTACAGGCGCTGAGCCCGAAACCTCTTCCACAGCATCCTCAATCCACTCTTCGACCTGCCGGATTAACTGTTCCGCCGTTTTACCCTCGCTACTGATCGGCTCACCGATGCGCATTACGATCTCACCGGGGTGTTTCAACAGCGCCCGCCGCCCCCAGTGATAGCCAGCGTTATGGGCCACCGGCACCACCGGATATCCGGTCTCCACCGCCAGTACCGCGCCACCCAACCGATATCGGCGCCGTGTCCCCGGCGGAGTGCGGGTACCTTCCGGAAACACAACCACCGAAATCCCCGATCGCAACCGTTCACCACCCTGAGCAACGATCTGCTCCATCGCCTTGCGTCCGGCACTGCGATCAATTGCTATCGGCCGCAACAGCGCCAGCCCCCAACCAAAAAAAGGCACCCACATCAGTTCACGTTTTGCCACCCAGGTTACCGGCTGAAACACCACCTGCAGCGCCAGGGTCTCCCAGGTGGATTGATGTTTTGACAGGATCACCGCCGGCTCGCGATAGATATGCTCCAACCCTTCTACCCGATAGCGGATGCCGCAGACCAAACGCAACCAGGCCAACACAAACCGCGCCCAGCCGGTGGCCACACGAAAATGGTAGCGACGCGGCAGCGGCGCCGATGCGATCAGCAACACAGCTGCTACCGGGATACTGACAAGCATGCCAATGGAAAAAATCAGCGAGCGGATCACCTTCATTGGCGATCACCCAGTAGATGGTCTATACAACGGGAAAGACTGACATATTCCCCTTCCGGCCCCACCCGCACTGCAGCGACACCGGCGGCACTGGCGGCGCTTATGTCACGTTTCGAATCACCAATCAGCAGGGCCTGATCAGCCAGGAAATGAAAACAGCTCATGGCACGACGAATCATACCCGGCAGGGGTTTGCGGCAGTCGCATCCATCACCCGGCAGATGGGGACAGTAATAGAGCGCTTCGACCTGAGCCCCTTCAGCGGCAAGCAGTCGCGACAGTTTGCGGTGCATGGCGAACAGCTCTTTGCGCGGATAGTAGCCGCGGCCCACGCCCGACTGATTGGTGATGACCAGCAGCCGGTGGTTATGATGGTAAAGCCGGGCCATCGCCTCAATACTGCCTGGTAGTGGTTGCCACTCACTGGCAGAGCGGATGTAGTTCGGTGAATCCCGATTGATCACGCCGTCCCGGTCGAGCAATATCCAGCGGGGCAGCGGCGAGGCCACCGGAGCTTCCGTAGTCACCGATTCCTCCTCAACCCTGTAGCGAGGAAAAATCCGCTACTTTCAGAAACAACTCACGCAGCTGCTGCAATAACGCCAGGCGATTACGACGCAGTTCCGGCTCTTCGGCCATTACCATCACCGCATCAAAGAATCGATCTACCGGCTCGCGCAATTCCGCCAGCTGCTCACACGCCAGCAGATAATCGCGTTTTTCAGTCAAGGCGCCAACTAAACTGCTGGCCGCACCGATTTGCTGATAGAGAATCTTTTCGGCTTCATCAGTCAACACCGCTTGATCGACCTGCTCGGAAACCTCAGCAGCAGATTTGGCGAGGATGTTGGCGACCCGTTTATTGGCCGCGACCAGCGATTCCACAGCCGGTTCACCACGAAACTGCGTCAACGCCTGCAGCCGCTGTTGCCCCTCCAGCAGAGTCTGCGGCGATACCGCCAATACCGCTTCTATGGCGTCAGGGGTGTAGCCCTGGCTCTCCTGATAGCCGCGAAAACGGTCAGCCATAAAGCTCTCGACCTGCTCAACCAGGGCCGCACCGGTAATTTCGAGTCCGGGTGGCAGCTGTTCAACTGATGCCTCAATCAGGGGTTTCAGGGGTTGATCGAGGTCCGCATCAAGCAATAGACGGATTGCCCCCAGAGCCGAACGACGCAGGGCAAAGGGATCTTTATCACCGGTAGGCGCCGAGCCAATGGCAAAAATCCCGGCCAGGCTGTCCAGCCGGTCTGCCAACGCCAGTGCTGCTCCCAGTCTACTGGTCGGGAGCTGGTCACCGGAAAAGCGGGGCAGGTAATGTTCGCGTATCGCCGTACCGACGGCAGCGGGTAATCCTTCAACCTGGGCGTAATACTCCCCCATCACCCCCTGCAGTTCAGGAAACTCGCCAACCATGTCCGAGAGTAGATCGGCCTTACTCAGCAACGCCGCCTGTCTGCCGAGATTGATCAGGTCAGCTTCAGCCCCCTGCATAATCTGCCCGACCAATAGCGCAAGCCGCTCGCTCTTCTGCTGGAAGGATCCCAGCTGCTGCTGAAACATGACACCCGGCAACCCGGCCGCCATCTGTTCGATACCGCGCTTACAGTCGGCCTGCCAGAAATATTCCGCATCGGCGAGACGCGCGCGTAACACCCGCTCATTCCCGGCGACGACCGGATTTCGCTCACCGGGGGGCACGACTGGCAGATCAATATTGGCAACGGTAATGAAGTTGGGTCGCAACTCGCCCTGTTCATCGAGCAGGTGAAAGTACTTCTGATGATCTCCCATCGAAGCGACCAACGCCTCCGCAGGTACCTGCAGGAACCGCTGGTCAAACTGGCCAACCACCGCATTCGGCCACTCCACCAGACTGGTCACCTCTTCCAGCAATTCAGCGGGAATTACCACACTGCCGCCTGCCTCCGTTGCCTGCTGCTGCAGCTGATCGACAATCAGCTCCCTGCGCCGCTCGTAATCAGCAATCACATGCGCCGATTCAAGGCTGTCGAGATAAGCATCGGCGCTGGTCAGTTCGATTTCCCGGTTGGCATGAAAACGATGCCCGCGACTGTTGCGCCCTGAGTGCACGCCAAACAGTTCAATATCCACCACCTCAGTGCCGAGCAATGCGACAATCCAGTGCACCGGCCGGACAAACTCGCCATCACCGCTGCCCCAGCGCATACGCCTGTCAATCGGTAGCCGTTGCAGGCTGCTGGCGACCATCGCTGGCAGCAATTCAGCTGCCGTTGCTCCCTCCTGCAGGGCCCGATAGACCAGCCATTCGCCTTTGTCAGTGCGCATGGTTTCCAGCGCCGTGGGTTCGACACCACATGAACGGCAAAAACCGAGAGTTGCCTTGGTCGGATTACCGTCCTCATCCCAGGCGGCGGTAAGCGCTGGGCCACGCCGTTCGACCATACGCGACTGCTGCGCTACCGCCAACTGGTCGATCTGCACAGCCAGGCGCCGGGGCGCCGCAAACCATCGGGCCTGCTGCTGGTTTTCGATCAGTTGCGCTGCCAGTAACTGCTCGGCAAGGTGTTTTGCAAAGGCGTCAGCCAGTCGGCGCAGCGATTTCGGCGGCAGCTCTTCGGTACCGATCTCAATCAAAAAGCTGTTTTGATCAGTCATGACTACGCTCCTGATCAGAAGCCGCGCTCTCGGGGTCTAACCCGGAGACATACTGCTGCGCCACGCTACGAGCCATGGAACGAACCCGCAGGATGTAACGGGCACGTTCGGTTACGCCAATGGCATGCCGCGCGTCCAGCAGGTTGAATGCGTGTGAAGCCTGCAGCACCTGCTCATAGGCAGGTAGCGGCAGCTGTTCAGCAACCAGCACTTCGCACTGCCGTTCGTTGGCATCAAACTGCTGGCGCAGAAAAGCGGTATCAGCCCAGTCAAAGTTGTAGGCTGACTGTTCTACTTCATTCTGATGGAAAACATCGCCGTAGGTCACCGGGCCGTGAATACCATCGACCCAGACCAGGTCATAAACACTGTCGACGCCCTGCAGGTACATGGCAATGCGCTCCAGCCCATAGGTAATCTCTGCGGTCACTGGTCGGCAACTGATGCCGCCAACCTGCTGAAAATAGGTGAACTGGGTCACTTCCATGCCATTCAGCCACACCTCCCAGCCAAGGCCCCAGGCGCCAAGCGTGGGCGATTCCCAATTATCCTCAACAAAACGAATATCGTTGGCGAGGGTATCGATGCCAAGCGCAGAGAGAGAATCCAGATAACGTTGCTGGATATCAAGCGGCGACGGTTTGATCACCACCTGGTACTGATAGTAGTGCTGCAAGCGATTGGGATTATCCCCATATCGACCGTCGGTCGGTCGACGTGAAGGCTGGACATAGGCTGCGGACCAGGGTTCCGGGCCGAGAGAACGCAAAAAGGTGGCCGGGTGAAAGGTACCGGCACCCACTTCCATGTCGTAGGGCTGCAACAACACACAGCCCTGCCTGGCCCAGTACTGTTGCAGCTGCAACAACATATCCTGAAACGTCAGTGGTGAGCCCTCCGACGCCGGTTGCAAGGGTGTCATAACTTTAATAATCCTGTTCGGATTGATGGCGGGAATTTCGCGGGTAACAGTTCAGAGGCAATTATACGATTGCGACTCCAGCTCTGCATCCACGGGCAGCCTGAGCGAATTCATCGACAACATTCTGTCCAACTGCGGCACCACCAAACGCTGACCAGCTCAGGGATGTGAAACTAGCTGAAGGCAGAAATTGCGGCGATTCCCTGCGCCCCTGCGGCCCAGGCCAGTTCCAGATCAGCGCTGCTCACTCCACCGAGGGCGTAGACCGGCATTGGTGCAGCTGCTATCCACTGCCGGAACCGGTCCCACCCTAACGGTAACGCCTGCGGATGAGTTGATGTCGTTTTAACCGGGGAGAGGGTAATGAAATCCACACCGAGCTGCGCGGCGTGAGCAATCTGTTGCTGATTGTGGCAAGCCGCCGAGCACCATTTCTGCTGGCCCACCGGGCGGCTGGCAGACCGCTGCAGCGCCGCAGAGCCGAGATGAATACCCGATACCTTGTCCAGCAATGTGGCGGAAACGTCGTCCCGCACCATCACCTGGCAATCCTGCGACTCAACCTGGCGCAGAAACCGTTGCACCTGCTGCTCGTACTCTCGCCGTGGCCTTGAGTGATCGCGCAGATAGATCAATCTCACCCCATTGCTGGCGGCGCGACGATACCGCTCGGCAATTTCCAGCGGATCGTCCATGTTAGCGGTGATCATCAACCGGGTAGGCAGCCGTAACGCCCGGACCATACTGCGGTTGGCTGCTGGAAAAAGCGATTCATCAAGCTGACTCAACGGCTGCCACTGCCAGTTCGCTCCACCATCAATGGCGCCTGACCATGCAGTGACCAGAAACACACGTAGTATCAGCTTGCGGGCGGCAAAACCACCACCAGCGGGGTAATAGTGAGGTATGGTTATCAGCGGGCGAAAATGGTCAGCGCGGAGACCGGTCTCTTCGAACAGCTCACGCCGCATCGCCTGCTCTGCGGACTCATCTGGTTCTATCTTGCCGCCGGGGAATTCCAGCTTGTCTCCCAGGTGTTGATCAGCATTTCGCTGACCCACAAGTACCTTGCTATCTGGCGTCACCAGCAGTGCCAGGGCTATCGACAGCCGTTCAGTTTTTTCCATTAGCTCGCAGACAAACAGGCCTGGATTCTGGACTACCGGAATTACCTTTTAGAATGTCGCCACCACCGAAGAAAGCAGGGCGGTCAGGTACGATATTCGGCGTTAATACGCACATACTCGTAGGAGAGATCGCAGGTCCAGTAGGTGATATGCTGATCACCCGACTGCAGGTTAATGGTGACCACAATTTCATCCTCAGCCATTACCGCGGTACCGGCCTGCTCCTGATAGTCACCGGCACGGGCACCATTTCGGACAATACAGAGATCGTTAAGGAATATCTCGACGCGGTTGATATCGAGCTGCTCAACCTGAGCGTAGCCCACAGCGGCGAGTATCCTGCCCCAGTTGGCATCAGAAGCAAAAAAGGCGGTTTTCACCAGCGGGGAGTGCGCCACCGCCGACGCAACCGCTTTGGCATCTTCCCGGGTTGCTGCTCCGCGCACCTGCAGAGTGATGAATTTTGTTGCCCCTTCACCGTCACGGACAATCGCCTGAGCGAGCTGCTGACACAGCGCGGTCAGTGCGTCGACGAAGATCACCCAATCGGCGTCACCCGGCACCACTGCTGGACCGCCAGCAGCACCGGTCGCTATCAACACCGCCGCATCGTTGGTGGACATGTCACCATCGACACTAATGCAGTTAAAGCTTAAATCAACCGCTTGCTGCAGTGCCTGTTGCAGGTGATCACCGGCCATCGGCAGATCGGTAGCGATGTAGGCAAGCATGGTCGCCATATCAGGCCGGATCATTCCCGAGCCCTTCGCGATTCCAGTTAAAGTAACGGTTCTGCCAGCCAGTTCAAGCTGCAGACTGCCACCCTTGGCGACCGTATCGGTGGTACGAATCGCATCGGCAGCTGACCACCAGTGATCGCCATCCAGCTCACTGATCAGCTGGGGAATCTTGTCGACAATACGCTCAAACGGCAGCGGTTCGGCAATAACACCGGTGGAGAAGGGCAGCACCTGTTCGGCTGCAACTCCTCCAGACCCAGCGACTGCCTGACAACATTTTCGCGCTGCCTCCAGTCCGGCTTCGCCCAATCCGCAATTGGCATTACCGCTATTGATCAGCAGATATCTGGGCTGCTGCTGTTGAAGAAACTGTTTACAAAGCTGCACCGGCGCAGCAGCAAAACGGTTGCGTGTAAAGGTAGCGGCCAGCGACGATTCAGCGCCGGTTTCAATCAACAACAGGTCGGCAGCACCTGATTTTTTGATGCCGGCGGCAACTGTTGCGAGGCGCACCCCGGGAACGGGTAACAGCGCTTGCTTCTGGCCAGTTTGATCACCCATGGGTTAACCTGCAGATCTGCCGCGAACTTGCCCACATCAGGCCAGCTTACCGTGACACTGTTTATATTTTTTGCCCGAGCCACAGGGGCAGGGCTGATTCCGTCCCACCTTCTGTGCCGGCCGCACAAACGGCTCAGCACCACCCGCCTGGGATGGTGCGGTCGGAGGACGCTGCGGTGAAGGTGCCCCAGACGGCGCTGACTCGGCCGCCGATTCAGTTGCTACTGCTTCAGCAGCGGGGTGCTGCATCTGCATCGCTGCAGTCTGTCGGCGCTGCTCATCAATCGCCTCGGCATCTGCTTCGGCACGAAACTCGACACGCATCAACATGCTGGTCACTTCATGGCGCACGCGCTCCAGCATCTGATTGAACATCTCGAAGGCCTCGCGCTTATATTCCTGCTTCGGGTTCTTCTGCGCATAGCCCCTCAGGTGAATCCCCTGGCGAAGATGGTCCATCGCCGACAGATGCTCTTTCCACTGACTGTCGAGTACCTGCAACAGCACCGACTTTTCGACGTGTGACCAGAGTTCCGGCGGCAGTTTCTCCTTTTTCGCCGCAATCTTGCTATTCCCCGCCTGGTGAACCGCGTCGGCGAGATCTTCGAGTCTCGCTTCCGGGTTTTCCTTTAACCAGCGGTCGAAATCAAACTCGAGACCAAACTCACCCGCCAGCTGCTCATGCAGCGATCCGGTATCCCACTCTTCAGGCAACTGAGTGGCAGAAAGCCCGCCACTGACCAGGGCAACCAGTACATCCTCACGCATGTTGTCGGCGGTCTCGCCGACCTGCTCTGCCTCGAGTAGCTCCTTACGCTGCCGATAGACCAGCAGACGCTGCTCGTTAGCAATATCATCATATTCCAGCAGCTGTTTGCGCATATCAAAGTTACGCGCCTCTACCTTACGCTGGGCGTTTTCGATGGCCCGGGTCACCCAGCGATGCTCGATCGCCTCGCCCTGCTCCAGTCCCAGTTTCTGCATCCAGCCGGAGACTTTTTCTGATGCAAAAATTCGCATCAGATCATCCTGCAGAGAGAGATAAAAACGGCTCGACCCCGGATCACCCTGGCGACCAGAACGTCCGCGCAGCTGGTTATCAACCCGCCGCGACTCGTTGCGCTCGGTACCGATAACGTGGAGCCCGCCAACCTCTAGTACCTGATCATGGGCCTGTTGCCAGCGATTACGCACCTGCTCTCGCTGCGCTTGCTGTTCACCCTCATCAAGGCCCGCGAGCATCGCCTCCAGATTTCCTCCGAGAACGATGTCAGTACCGCGACCGGCCATGTTGGTAGCGATGGTCACCGCCCCCGGCACGCCGGCATTGGCGATAATTTCTGCTTCACGCTCATGCTGTTTGGCATTGAGCACTTCATGATCAATGCCGGCTTTGCGCAACCTCTCCGAGAGCAGCTCTGAACTGTCGATGCTGGCGGTCCCCACCAGTACCGGTTGACCCTTCTCACGACAACGTACAACGTCATCATAGACCGCCTGATATTTCTCCTCAGCAGTAAGAAATACCTGATCACCCAGATCTTCACGAACCATCTGCCGGTGGGTTGGAATCACCACCACCTCAAGACCATAAATCTGCTGAAACTCATAGGCTTCGGTATCAGCAGTGCCGGTCATCCCCGACAGTTTGTCGTAGAGTCGGAAGTAATTCTGGAAGGTAATCGAGGCGAGGGTCTGGTTCTCCTGGCGGATTTCAACCCCCTCTTTCGCTTCCACTGCCTGGTGCAGGCCATCAGACCAACGCCTGCCCGGCATCATCCGCCCGGTGAATTCATCAACAATGACCACTTCACCGTTTCTGACCACATAGTGGACATCTTTTTCATAGAGGGTTGCAGCGCGAATGGCGGCATTCAGGTAGTGCATGGTGGTGACGTTGCTGGCGTCATAGAGGCTGGCTCCCTCGGCAAGCACTTTTGCCTCGACAAGAATTCCCTCTATATGCTCATGCCCCGATTCAGTCAGGTATATCTGCCGACTCTTTTCGTCTACCGAATAATCGCCCGGGCCATCTTCCTCATGCTGACGCTGCAGCCGCGGCACCAGTTTGTTGAGCTTCTGATAGAGCTCGGTATCACCCTCCGCAGGCCCAGAGATAATCAGCGGTGTCCGCGCCTCATCAATCAGAATTGAATCGACCTCATCAACCACTGCAAAGTGACTTCCGCGCTGTACTCGATCTTCGGCGCTGAAAGCCATGTTATCGCGCAGATAATCGAATCCAAACTCATTGTTGGTGCCGTAGGTGATATCGGCCTGATAGGCATCAATCTTGGCTGCCTGCTCCATACCGGCAACCACCACGCCGGTGGTCATGCCGAGAAATTGGTACACCTTGCCCATCCAGCCAGCGTCACGCTGCGCCAGATAATCGTTAACGGTAACCACATGCACTCCGTCACCGGTCAACGCATTCAGATAGGCCGGCAGGGTTGCAACCAGTGTTTTACCTTCTCCGGTGCGCATTTCGGCGATGCGACCATCATGCAGCACCATGCCGCCGATCAGCTGGACGTCGAAGTGGCGCATCTGCAAAACTCGGGAAGCAGCCTCGCGAACCGTCGCAAAAGCTTCGGGTAGCACTTGATCGAGTGTTTCACCCGCCTCCAGCCGCTCTCGGAATTGCGCTGTGTTAGCCGCCAGCTCACCATCTGCCATCGCGGCATAGGCTTCTGAATATTGGTTGATTTGCGAAACGATTTTTCGATAGCGCTTGATCTGACGATCATTACGGCTACCGAAAACCCGGGTACCCAGGGCTTTCAGCATCTTGTTATTCCAGCAGGTATATCAGTCAGAAAGCTGTGCGATCCGTGGTCTGCGGAGAAACTTCCGCGGATCGACAGGCTTACCGTTCTTGAGAGTTTCAAAGTGCACATGTGGCCCCGTGGAGCGCCCTGTGGAGCCCATCCGGGCAACGACTTGTCCCTGCTTAACCAGATCACCGACAGCAACAAGATTTTCTGCATTATGCCCGTAGCGCGTAACAAAACCGTTACGGTGGTCAATTTCCACCAGATTTCCGTAGCCACTGCGGGGACCAGACCAGGTAACCAGACCGCTCGCCACCGCTTCTACCGGGTCGTTCATCACTCCAGCAAGATCGACTCCGGCATGGAAATGACGTTTACCGGAAATCGGGTGGGTACGATAACCAAAAGCTGATGAGAGCCAGCCGCTGCGCGTCGGTCGTCCGCTGGGCTGCCGCTGGGCAGCAATCTGATCTGTTAAAACGCTCTGCTCCAACAGCTCAAAACGCACCTCCCGATCTTCAACCCGCGCAGAGAATTCCCGCAGTTCAACAAGTAGTTCCGGCAAGGTGATATCGTCCGCCGGCTCTTCCGGCCCACCGATTGCAACAGGCCTGTCAAGGGTGAGTCGTTCTGATTCAATACCAACGAGCTTACCAACCTGCTGGCCAATACTTTCGAGCCGGGTCAACCTGCCCTGCAGTTCACCCAGTTTGGCCGCCAGAGCGGTCATCTGCGCTTCGGTGGTCATCAGCAGATCTTCGACCCGAGCTGCATCGGACGGGCGCACTCCGACATCGGCACCGACCCGCTCCCTGTCAATTGTCCACCCTGACAAAAATGAATTTGAGGTATCCCAATAGGAAGTAATCGCCACCAGTAACAGCAAGCCGAGACCAGTCAGCCAGAATAGCGGATGGCCCAACCGCAAACGGCGAACTTCGCCATGTCTATGCCAGATTAATTGCACAACAGCCTACCTGCCAAAGGACTATGCGCTAGCTGGAGACCCGCGCCGATGTTAGCTGCGGAAACTATCGGCCACAGTAAATCTCTTCCGCTGAAAGAGGGAGGCCAATGGCTGACCCGTTGCAGAGAGTCTCTGTGCCGATTTATCTTGATAATGGTCATACAATGCTCAGTCTGGATACTTCACCATTCTGACTGGAACCAAGTCCCTACCCACAAAAGTTGACGATTATGAGCCGGCACCTCTCTATTAACAAGATATTGCTTTCGGCGGAGGGCAGTCTGGGCAGGGTCGCCGAACACGCCATGCGGCTGCACGATATCGAAAAGCGCATCATCGAACTGCTGCCGGGGTCAATTCGTCAACACACTCTGTTAGCGGACCATTCAGCTAAATCCTTAACCCTGGTTGCCACCACCGCCGCCGTAGCCGCACGCCTGCGCTATCTGGAACCTGATCTGATTCGACAGCTCAATAACATGCAGGGCGCCTGGCAACTCGAGCAGATAAAGGTGGTCATTGCTTCACAGCGTGGCATCTCTCGACCTGGTAACGAAACAGAGCAGCCGGTTCATCCTAAACCGTTCAATGGTGCGACCAGAAAACTCCTTGAACAGACGGGTAAATCGGTACGCAACCCGCGCCTGGCCGCAGCGCTGCTGAAACTATCGGGGACAGATCAGGATCAGGCGGCCGAGTAGGCGGGGCTGAGAAAGCTGATAGGAACCTCTGCTGACTCCTCAAACGTAACCGATTCCCATGCCTGTTGATCAGCAATCAGCGCCTTCAACAGCTGATTGTTCAAAGTGTGACCCGATTTATAACCGGAAAATGCACCGATCAAACTACTACCCAGCAGGTAGAGGTCACCAATAGCGTCGAGCACTTTATGTTTGACAAACTCGTCTTCGTAACGCAGCCCATCCTCGTTGACTACCCGGTAATCATCGACAACGATGGCGTTCTGCTGGCTACCACCCAGGGCCAGCCCTTGCGCGCGCAGACTCTCAATATCGCCCATGAAGCCAAAGGTTCGCGCCCGACTGACCTCTTTCATGAACGAGGTGGATGAGAAATCGATGTTTACCTCGTCGGGACGATCACGGAATGCCGGGTGATCAAAGCTGATCTGAAATGAGACTTTAAACCCCTCGAAAGGATCGAAACGAGCCCATTTGTCGCCATCCGTGACGGTGATACTTTTGAGCACCCGAATAAACCGTTTGGGTGCGTTCTGCTCCTCAATGCCAGCCGACTGGATGAGAAACACAAAGGGGCTGGAGCTGCCATCCATGATTGGTACTTCAGCAGCGCTGACATCGACCCAGGCGTTATCAATACCAAGTCCGGCAAAAGCGGAGAGCAAGTGCTCAACCGTTGAAATAGTCAGGCCGTTACGGGTCAGTGAGGTCGACAAACGGGTGTCACCAACATAATTTGCCCGCGCCGGAAAATCCATCGGCTCATCGAGATCAACACGGCGGAACACTATGCCAGTATCAGCTGCCGCCGGTCGCAAAGTGAGATAGACCTTCTCACCGGTATGCAACCCAACTCCGGTTGCCCTGATCGCGTTTTTTAAGGTTCTCTGTTTTACCACTATGCAATATTCTCGATCATAAACACCCCTCACGCACCGGCGCTGCCGGCACGAAAAAACTATACCATCCAAGGGGTTGGACGCCAGATAATATCATGAAGCAAATCGCCAGTGCGAATCCGCCGGCAGCAGTTTAAACAAAACCGTCATCGTAGCGACGAACAATACCGTTGCTCACCGTCACCAACGTCAATCCGCCTGTCGACGCAAAAATGCCGGTACTTCCAGTGCCTCCAGATCGGCATCCCCTAGTGCTGGCGGCATTTCATGGTCAACCTGTGCCCGCCTTACAGAAGTCGGCGTGTCCAGTTCCGTGTAATCGACCGGCCCGGAGGTACCTGTACTGACAATCTCTAGGGACTGCTGAGGCTGCTGCTGTTCAATCGCCGCGCCACGGTTTAACCCGGTAGCTACCACTGTTACGCGCATTTCACCGTTAGAATCGGGGTCCAGAGAAGTACCGATGACCACTGTCGCGTCTTCCGAGGCAAACTCCCGCACCACGTTACCCACCTCTTCAAACTCGCCGATCGACATTTCCAGTCCAGCAGTAATGTTGATCAGAATACCGCGCGCGCCAGCGAGATTAACATCCTCAAGAAAAGGACTACTGACGGCGGTTTCTGCCGCAACTCGAGCTCGGTCTTCACCACTTGCTGCAGCGCTACCCATCATCGCCATACCCATCTCTGACATCACTGTACGCACATCAGCAAAGTCGACGTTGATCAATCCGGGGCGGGTAATCAGCTCTGCTATGCCCTGCACCGCGCCACGCAATACCTCGTTCGCTTCTTTGAAAGCACTGAGCAGGCTCACATTTCGATCCAGCTCACTTAATAGCTTGTCATTAGGGACAATAATCAACGAATCGACTGTCTTGGCCAGCTCCTCAATCCCGGCTTCGGCAACCTTGGCTCGCTTACTGCCTTCAAAAACAAACGGACGGGTGACCACCGCCACGGTGAGAATGCCCTGCTCCTTGGCCAGCTCAGCAATCACCGGCGCTGCACCAGTGCCGGTACCACCACCCATCCCGGCGGTAATAAAGACCATATCGGCACCGGCTAGAGCCTCCGCGATTCGCTGGCTATCTTCAAGTGCTGCCTGGCGGCCGGTGTCAGGCGTCGCACCTGCGCCCAACCCTTTGGTGATATCTCCGCCAATCTGCAGAACGGTTTCCGCCGCCGAACTCTTCAGCGCCTGGGCATCGGTATTGGCGACGATAAATTCGACACCTTCAATCACATCACTAAGCATGTGATTAATCGCGTTGCCACCGCCACCGCCGACACCAATCACCTTGATAACCGCATCCTGCTCGCGAGTTTCAATCATATTAAACATTGCCCACACCCCTTAGATAATCGAAAAGCCACTGTCACTAAACAACCCGAACTTCATTCCCAGCCCTACCCAATCAGACCTGAACCGTCACCCCCTCTCCTGTTTTAAAAATGGCCTTCAAACCAGCTCTTTAAACGCGCCAACACGGCGGAAAAACCGCTTATGTTAGCCCCCTCTATGCCCTTCTGACGCTGTTCCCGGGCAAACAGCAACAAGCCGACACCGGTCGCGTGAATTGGATTACTGACCACATCGGTAAGCCCGGTGACAAACTGCGGAACACCCAACCGTACCGGCATGTGGAACACCTCTTCAGCCAGCTCTACCACACCGTCCATCTTTGAACTGCCGCCTGTCAGCACCACACCGGAGGCAATCAGGCTTTCAAAGCCACTGCGTCGCAACTCGGCCAAAACCAGGCCAAACAGCTCTTCGTATCTCGGTTCCACCACCTCGGCGAGGGTTTGACGCGCCAGCCGCCGCGGCGGGCGATCACCAACACTGGGCACCTCAATGGTCTCCTCACCGGATGCAAGCTGTGCCAGCGCACAGGCGTATTTGACCTTGATCTGCTCAGCAAACTGGGTTGGGGTACGTAGCGCCACCGCAATATCGTTGGTTACCTGATCACCAGCGATCGGGATCACCGCGGTATAGGCGATAGCTCCGCCAATAAAAACCGCGATATCCGTCGTACCACCACCGATATCGACCAGACAGACCCCCAGTTCCTTTTCATCTGGTGTTAACACCGAGTAACTGGATGCCAGCTGTTCGAGGATAAAATCATCCACTTCAAGCCCACATCGGCGAACGCACTTGACGATGTTCTGGGCAGCACTGGCGGCACCGGCAACAATATGCACTTTGGCTTCAAGCCGCACCCCCGCCATACCGATCGGCTCACGAATACCTTCCTGGTCGTCAATCACATACTCCTGCGGCAGTACATGGAGCACGCGCTGATCCATCGGAATTGCCACCGCCCGCGCGGCATCAATCACCCTGTCGACATCGACCTGGGTGACCTCGCGATCACGAATAGCGACGATACCGTGAGAATTGAGGCTGCGGATGTGGGAGCCGGCAATACCGGCGTAAACAGAATGAATCTGACATCCGGCCATCAGTTCCGCTTCCTCTGCGGAACGTTGCATGGCAGACACCGTCGACTCGATGTTGACCACTACCCCTTTTTTGAGACCCTTCGATGGGTGACTGCCAAGACCAATCACCTCAATCTCACCATCCTCGCCCACCTCACCGACGATGGTGACAATCTTTGAGGTCCCGATATCCATCGCCACCAGCAGGTTTTTGTCTTGTGTACGACTCATTTACCTAACATCCCGCTCCAGAAGAATAGTGTCGGGCGCGAAGGCCACGGCAACTCCGTCGCTGTAACGTAAATCGATTGTCCTCACTGCCGGCCAGTGCTCCCTTAGCTGATCCCTGTAGACGGCAAATAACTTCGCCCATGAGACCTGATCCGGTTCGCCACGAAACAGCAGTTCTACCCCGTCGGCCAGTACCAGTCGCCAGATTCCCCGTTCATCCAGATGCACCTCGGTTAACGGCTGCGGCAATTCGGTGAGTTGCTCGCGCAGTTTTTGCAGACTTGAAAATAGATACCCTTCGCTGCCGACCGGGCCGGAAAGCAGCGGCAGAGCATCAAATTGCGCCATTGCAGCCACTGAAAAGAATTCACCCTGTTGGTCGATTAACCCTGCCCGGCCCCAGCGGGCTTGAGGTTGGCGTTCGATGATGGTGATCGCCAGCTGATCGGGCCATTTTCTGCCGATACGAACACTTTCGACCCAGGGCAGGTCACTAACCAACCCCTGCACGGCGCCCACATCCAGGTCAAAAAAACTGCCACGCGCCGCCGGTGCCAGGCGTTGCTGTAGCAATTCCGGGTCCAGACGGCGCAGCTCCCCGCTCACCTCAACTTTACGCAGCGGAAACCAAGGCCCACTGGAGCGGTCCGGCAGAGCAACCAGTGCACCCGGCACCAACACTCCCAGCGATACCAAAGCAAGTGGATAGACCATCCAGTGACGCCAAATCAGCGCCAGTCGTTTCCACAATGGCTGATTGGGTACTGAACTAACATGCCGCGTGGCTCCACGCGCTTTAGTTCGTGACCTGGCCACTGACCACCTCCCTGTCAACATCGTCGACACCACAACTGGTCAGCAATATCAGCTCGATCAACTCTGCAAATGAGAGTCCCGCTTCAGAGGCGGCCATCGGCACCAGCGAGTGGGAGGTCAAACCTGGCACGGTATTGACCTCCACCAACCACGG
>OBIY01000335.1_pt1 | contig 19713 bp, 32 predicted proteins | sample 1519841 | NCBI WGS metagenome assembly OBIY01 (sample SAMN03019774, study PRJEB22545) | beach sand metagenome | biome: beach; feature: sea beach; material: beach sand | place: USA: Municipal Pensacola Beach, FL | collected 2010-07-30 | depth 30-40 cm m
AATCTAATACACTTAGTGTTATCTCTAGGTAAGTTTCTAAGATATTGTCTATATTTCCTATAATAATGTTTTTGATCAGAAGTAAATGGACTATCAGGTAATTGCGTCCAATCAGTCTCTTTCAGGTATTCATTTCTCTTTAATCTTATACCTTGTAACTGAATCTTTATTCTTTCTTCTTCATCAATCTTACATTGATTTTCTAGAGTTCTTAATCGCCTTTCAGCTAAACTCTCATCCTCTTCGTCTAAGATCAATTCCTGAAGGTAGACGTTAGGATCGTGATATTTGGGAGAAACGACTTTCAGTAATTCTGTTAAGTCGCCCAATCTCTCCCATCTATCTTTAAACCACTCTTTAGTATCCAAGACTAGAATCCTCTAAATTATACTTCTTCAATTAACACTGTTGTAAAAACTTCATTTGTAGCAGGGTTTCCTGCAAAACTTGCAGCCCCTCCTACACCTAAACCACTACCAGCAATAGCTACCTGAGTGTATTGATCTATTCTAAAAGTATCACCAATACTTACTGTAATCGTAGCGAATAGTTCAGCAGTTCCACTAACATTAAACCCTCCAGTACCTAAATCAGCAGAAACACCTTCAGCAACAATGGTACTTCCTGTAACACTATATAAGTTTAATTGTGTTCTATCTGTTCTATAATAAGGAGCGAAAACTCTAACCTTAAAAGTTCCAGCTTCATTAAATTGAAAAGTTGTGGCTGTTCCATCAACCCCTGTAGTTCCTCCCCCTAAAGTGATTAGTGAGGTATTAGAACCACGCTTACTATTTAAAACTCTAGTAACTGTTGAGTCAGTAACAGACGATCCACCTGAACTACCTGCAGACTTTTGATCTTCTAAAATAACTTCTCTTTTAGGTCCTCCAAATGAAACTAAAGCACCACTGTTCACATAGTACATCACACCTTCGTCTGTGGCAAAACAAAATTCACCATTATCTGCAGTCGTAGCATATGTTACTAAATTAGCTTTAGTATCTGACCTACTTTTTAATTTTTCAGTATTATCGATAGATGCACCATCTAATGTTTTATTCGTTAATGTTTGTGTATCAGTTGTACCAACAACCGCACCTGTAACACCATGAACACCAGTAGAAGCCCCTGTATGTGCTGTAAGGTCAGCATCAGTAGCTCTTGTATCAATGTCACTCTGTAACTCATCAACAGCACCTTGTAGGTCTGTTGCAGCTAGGTTACCTGATGGTGTATTAGAGATTGCAGAAGCAGCGTGAGCACCTGTTACTTCATTCTCATGATCTGTTAGGTCTGATGCCAATGCTCTAGTATCAATATCACTTTGAAGCTCGTTAACGGCTCCCTGAATATCTGTAGCAGCTAAGTTGCCTGCAGGAACGTTAGAAATCGCTGAAGCATCGTGAGCATCAGCAACATCATTAATGTGATTATTTAAGTTTGTTACACCAGTAGCAATATTAGTTTCGTTAGTTTCTACTCTACCCTCAACTTCATCAATAGCTGACTGAACCTCAGTAGCCGTAAGTCCTGAAGCTACGTTATCAAAAGAAACTGCACTAGCATCGTGAGCATCAACAGCATCGTTAAGGTGATCAGTTAAGTTACTTGCATTAGTAGAAATATTTGTTTCTGCAGTATCTAATCTAGCTTCAGTTTCATCAATAGCATTTTGTACATCGGTAGCAGTTAATCCTGAAGTAGAGTTATCATAATTGATTTCAACAGCATCATCTTTACCAGCGATTTCAGCAGCAACATGATCTCTAACAGCTTTAGCAGTAGGTAACTCAGTATCAGTTCCAGAGGCTGTAATATCGGTTGAAACAGCAGAAGCTTTAAAATTGTCTATCTCTAAGTTACTTACCGTTGCATTATCAGCATCTACTGTAACGGTGTTATTCGCTGAGTCAATTGTCTTATTACTAAGTGTCTGTGTTTGATCTTCAGAGACAACACTTCTCTCAGCACCTTCAGCGTGTACTTTAAACTTATTATCAGCACTATCTAGTCTTTGTTCACCATTCTCTGTGGTAGCCTGATCAGAAGGCTTATTTTTAATACCTACTGGAAATTGGGTACGTTTACGAGTCATGATATCTCCTATTAATTATCTATTGTCTTTGCTTTAAATGTTATTAAACTATTTTGATGACCTGAGAGGTCACTTGATGTATATGTAAATTGTCCACCAGAAGTAACGTCAATTTCTATACCTGAATCATCCCCTGTTGACATCTGAGAGATACGAAAGTCAGAACCATTGAAATTACCTTGAATAGTACCAGATTCTACTAATATAGAAGCACCAGAATTGTAAGTTCTCTGGATGATGAACTCAACAACAACATGTTGAACTTGACCTGTATTGAATACTAAATTAGGAATATTAGTTGGTGTAGTGATATTGTTGGCTAGAACTGAAGTCGTTTGTAGAAGGTCATTTGGACCCTGTACAGTCTTTAGAACATCGGTAACTTGCTTTGCCCATGCTGTAGCATCTTCACCGTGTCCTGCCCCTTCTCCTTGATCAGGATATGGGAATATTTTATTACCTACTTGCAAATCTTGAGACATAAAAAACCCTCTAATATCGTCTTATATCTAGTTGTTAATCATATTTATAGACAATATAAGTTATTGTAATATAAAGAGGGGAGTCGAATGACTCCCCAGAGCTTTATTGAATGTTTTTAGCTATTAAGCTGATTTGATGAATGTGAATAGTACAGTTTTACCCGGACAACAAGTGAATAGAGCTTGATCCGTATAGGCTCTCATCTCTAGACCATTGTAACCTTCGAGCATCTTAACCATTTTTCCACCATCAGGTCTTTCAAATGTGATATCAGTAGAACCGATTCTCATGAAGTCCTTCTCGCAGATCATGTAAGCATAACCTTCTTTACAGTAGATTGAAGCTTTGATTACGATTGTACCGTTTTGACCAACTAGTTCGATTTCTTTAGCACCGTTTTTAATCTTAGCTTCAGAGTATGAACTGTCGAATTGTCTTTTTGCAACTTGCTCAGTAAGTAGGTTGTTCCATGACTTAGGGTTTAGGAAAACACATACTTCTTCGTCAGCTAGACCTTTTTCCATAGCACGAGCAATACCGTCTTCGATTTTAGCCAAAGAGATAACAGCTTCGTTACCAGAAAAGTCAGAACCAACTTCAACAACGTTTCCTTTCCATAGATTGTATGCAGAAGCATCAATGTCGAAAAGTACACCAGAGTTAGTGATGATTTTGTGTAGTCCAGCGAATTCTTTACCGAATGCACCTTTGTAGTAGATTACGTCAGTAGCAAGTACACCAGCAGCCGTAAGGTCTGAATCAGTAGTTACTTGTTTTGTGTCGAAATCGTAAGATACAACGTTAACAGATGTTCTAAGAACACCACCTGAAGAATAGATATCGATAGGCATCTTTTCAGAACCTGACCAAATACCTGCAGCCCATTCGTGGTCTTCAACTTTTAGTACTTCGTTACCAGCACCAGAGATAGATTCAACAACACCAAGTCCTACTTGTCCGTACATTAGTTGTACTTCAAGTCTTCTTACGAATGACTTAAGCATGTTCTCTACGATAAATTTAGTTTCTTGTACGAAAGCACCTTTGTCATTTAATGATCTAAAAGCTGCACCGATTGCTAAGAATGATCTTAGAACCATTTCGTGACCTGTAACTCTTGCTCTAGCGTGAGTAGAAGCAACTGCATCTTGTAGTGCGAATGCTGTACCTAAGTCTCCACCATAAGTGAAACCATGCTCAAGTCCTAGTGTTACTGGTTGGATGTAGTCTTTACCGTTTTGCTTTGAAGCTTCGATGAAGTCTACAGTGTTATAAAGCTTAACACCTTCAGGGATTAAGTCTTCAATCTTGTCTGCGTAAATTTCTTTAAAGTGTGAATTCAGCGTCTGAAAATCATTAGCTGTTCCGGGTAATGCCATTTTTAACTCCTATAGTTAATTTGTTTTGTTTGTTTTTAAAAATAATAAGATTTCATATATCACTTTATTTCAGCTTCGGTATCAAAGTATCCATTGAAGGGTAACCAAGAATCTATCACAAAAACATGTGATGCATAGCATCTTACTACTAGTTGTTAATTTTTAGAATATTTTCTTCCTAATTCTCTAAAATAATCGCTTGCTCTCTTCTTTTCTGCAGGTTTTTTCTCAGCCTTAGTTACCGAATTAGTTGTAGATGAAATATTAGCGTTTGGTACTTCTACAATCTTCTCCTGTATCTTTTCTTTGTTCTTAGTCTTTAAACGATCTAAGTTCTTTTTACCGATATATTCTTCAAGCATCATTTCATCAGCATTGTCCATTAATTCTCTAATTTCTTCTCTCATCTCTTCTTCAACAACAGAAATTACGTCATTAACAGATACTGAGTCTTGTGGAAGACCTTGTTCTTCAGCCCAATCCATAGCCCAAACTAGAGCATCAGTAATTCTAGAAACTGTCTTAGCTGATTTGGGAAGAGTTTGATGAGCATCAAGTGCTTCAATAATCTCATTCTCAATTTCTTGAGCTAATTTAGCCTCTTCTTCAGCTTGTCTTTTAGCTTCCTGTTCTTGTTCATATCTTCTAAGTTTTTCTCTAGCTTCAGTTAATTCCTTATTAATTCTTTCCTGTTCTAGTTGTTCAGGCGTCTTTTTAAGGTTTTCAACTTTTTGACGAATGCGTTCTTCAGCTAACTGGTCAGCATCAAGATCGAATTCTTCTAGAACTTCCCAAGGATTCTCTTGTAATCTTCTCAGTTGAGCTTCATACTCTTTTCTTAGTGATGCAATGTCTTGCATAGCTTGACGACCTGCAGCAGCCATTTGTAACTCTCTCTGTACAGTCTTCTCATCACTTAGGTCTAGTTCCTTTTCAATTGTTTTACCGTTTACTTTTAGTTGAAACTTTTTAACCATATTAACGATTTCTTCTTGCGAAGCTCCTTCGTCAATAGCTTGTTGAACCTCTTGTTCAAAGTCTTCTTGAGTTTCACTTTCTACAGGAGCAGTCACTGCAGTTTCTTCAGGTGCTGATTGTCGTTCAGCTTCAGATGAAACCTCTCCTTCTGGTGTAGATACTTCTGTTGATTCAATTGGTGTGCTTTCTAATGCTTCAGACATGTTTTCTCCTTTGTTACAGTCCATGTGGATATGCACAAGTTCCTCGCCATTATTGGTAGAGGAAATTATTTAGTCATTATTAGTTTTCGTAATTTTTTCTGTCTTTTTTAATCTTTTCTAGTTTCTTTTCTAGACGCTTAATCTCTTTAGGAGATTCAGACCTATTGATTCTTTCTGCAATACTTTTTACAATTTGATTATGTAAACGTCTAACTGCTTTTTGACGAGCACCTTTTTTCTCGTCATCATAATCTAATTTAGGATCAAGAGCTGACCCATCTACTTCATAAATTCCTTCTGCAGGATAGTATTTCATCTTACCTTTTTTAGACCCTTTCATTGATTTCCTCCGGGTGGTTTTGGCATGTTAGGCAATCCCGGCAAACTTGTAGGCTTTCCACCAGTTTCCGCTTGTGGATTCTGTGGAGGCATTTGTGCAGGAGGTTGCATTGGTTGAATTGATTGTTCGCCAATAATCTGTAGTAGCTCTGGCTTAACTTGCTCTAATGCATCAATGTGTTCTTGAATATGGGCTAGAGTTCTAGCAACAAGTTCTTCATCTAAACGTGCATCAGGATCAGCAAGTACTGTTTTATGTTCTCTAATATGTAGAGCGTGATCATCTGTATCAATAGCAATTACATCAGTAGTACCATCAACAAGTCTTTCATTCTCAGCTCTTACTAAAAGAACTTCATCATGTTGACCTTGGATAAGAGGTTCTAATTTACCTGTATTAAGAACTGCATAATATTCTTCAGGAGAGTTTACTAGTCCCATCTGTAATAGATTAGAAGCCATCTCAGCTCTACCTGACGTTGTTTGTGCAAGTGGGTTACCTACATCAACAATAACTCTACTAATCGAAGATAGGTCTTCACCTGTAAATTCTTTCATTTTACTTCTATTTGATTTACCAGCAATCTCTGCCATTCTAGGAACTTTAGCAAAACGTTTTAACATATTAACTAGACCTGTCCCTAGGTCTTCTACTAATTGAACATATGATTGTTGTAAACCTGAAATAAATTGTAATGACTGTGCTTCAACAAGAGCGAGTGCGTTACCTGATCTTAATGAAGGTTCAGGATTACCTCTTGAAACAGAGTTGACTCCTGATATAGTTTCCATAGCCCTTTCTAACATCTGCAAGAAGTTAAATACTTCAGCAGGTGTATTGGTTAAATTAAGAGCTTTAGGTTCACCACCATTAGGCGTATTTGGAACTGGATTATATTCAATAAAGTTAAGAGCACCTTCTAATTGAGACACACTAACATCATTCCCTCTAGGATTTAAAATATTCTGTACACCAAAAGCGTTCTGGTTAGTTAGAATTGTAGAGTAAAGACTATTAACTGCATCTTGAAGTGGTAATAAGTCAAACATCGGTGTGTATCCGTAAGGAGTTCCTAGGATATCGCCCGGTGAAATTCTATAAATTGGAAGACCTTCATATGGTAATGGAGTATCTAATAAAACAATATCAGAATCTAAATATAATAAATATCTACCATTAGGAACTGATTCAGTTTTCTTATGGAAGAACTCGTATACAGGAATATCTACAGTATCATCGATATATGATAATGTTGCTCTATTTCCTTTTTGTTGCTTATCTTTAGTAGCAATTCCACGAATTTCCTCATCAAACTCAGGATATTTTGCAGCAATGTCAAACTTATTCTTAAATGACCTTACAAGAACCCAATCGTGTAAAGTAGCGTCTTCTTTAGTGTTGTCAAATACAACATCATAAGGAGAAAGGTTACAGAATGAAACATCTCCTTCATATATTGGATAAGGTTTTAACACTCTGCCATTTTCATTTAGAGGCTCACCATTTTCATTAAAACTAGCAATTTCGTCTTCATCTACTGGAACTTCGTCAACTTTCTTTCCTTTAGTTGAATCCCATTCCATCTTAACATAACCTGAACCTAGAACAATCGCATACTCTACGGCAGTTTTGATGAATCTCTCCATCTTCTTCTCTCTCATGTAATATTCTAGAATACCATGAGCTAGATATGTCTGTACTTGGGATTTATGATCACTGTTAGCTGATCTAGGTTGAAATGCAGGTCTAGTTGATGTAATCATTCTCAATAAGTGTTGAGCAATATTTCTATAATGATTTACAGCAAGATTAACTAATTCTCCCTGCTCTCCACCAAATACAATCTCATGACCATCAATACCTGAACTAAAATAAGCTCCGTGGTATGACATCCAACTTCTTTTTACCTTTTCCAAGTATCTATTATGATATAAATGGGTAAACCAATTACTAGATTTTTTCTTGAGATAGGCAGCAGTTAATTCAGCTTCATCTGCTGCAAAATATTTATCATTATGTTGCATTACAACTCCTATAATACTAGTTGTTAATATTCATTACTTTTTTCATAAATTTCAAGTTCTTATCTTCTTTTTTATTTGTTCTGCTACCAAATACTCCCTCTCCGTGAATCTCGAAGTATCCTGATGGGAATGGATTTTTTTGAGGTTGAAGGTTTCTTACAAGGTAAACTAAAGCGTCAAGTAAATCTGAGTGATTTGCCTTTATCCCTTTATTTGAATTACCTTTATTCCTAGCAAACTCTTTCCTATTAGTTGTCCATCTAGCAGTTCTAATATGATCAATTAGATTCACACATCTAGGGTGGATAGCAATTTCACCCCTTTTCATCATCATTCTTACTTGGTTAACCTTATCTTCTTTATTATCTTTTTTAGTAGCTCTGAACATTAGATCATGTTTAGCGTTCAAATCGTTAACAAGTAATGGGAGGTTGTTATCAATTATCCTCATGTATGGGGTATAAATTTCACCAGTTAGATTGTTTCTGAAATTAATAGATTCCTTTCTCTTAATAGCATGAGCTATGTCATCAGTGGTTAGAGATCGTTGACCTTCACCACCTAATACAGTCTCATCAATGATAATTAGTTTCTGTTTCTGAAAGTCCCAATAACCATATAAAATACCAGTTAAATCGACAACAGCAGGGTCACATGAGACATAAGCATCATAGTAAGCAGGTATATCACCTTCTTCTCTAACAATATCTTTATTGATATCGTACCATTCTGGAATAACCATGAGAGAGGATGTTACGTTGGTTTTGAGTAAATATTCCCTCTGAAAGTCAGGATCATCAAATCCTAGAGGATAGTTATCTGCAATGTCATGGACATCACTTTCATCTAGTAAAGGGTTTTTCCATACATCATACTCAACAAGTCTACCTTCAGAACGTAGAGGTTCTACATAATTGACCATAAATGGATGATCTGGCTCCTTAGAAGGTGTTGATGCCATAATGATCTTACCCTTAGTAGTTGTTAGGGTAGGAATGATAATTGATGTAACGATGTATTGAAATTCATTGTAATCGTGAAAACCTGCCTCATCCATAAGAACTAAATGAAGAGTACTACCCCTGATAGACTCAGCAGACCCTCCGTCAGTACCAGCCATAATAATCTCAGAACCATTAGGAAATTCAAAAGTCTTATCAGCAACTTTATATTCAGGTTTTAAGTGAGCAGGACAATCTTCTGTTATCTTCCTCATATGTTCTTTAGCAACTCTAGAAGCATCTTTCTTTTTAGGAAATAATAAAAGAACCTTAGTATTAGGATGTCTATTACAATACTCATTTGCAATAGTACACATAGTAAATGACTTACCACTTTGTCTTGAAACTAAAAATACAGTAACTTTCTTGATAGCATCATAAACAGCGTTACGCATGTCTAGCTGTATACCAGTAAGTTTATAGGATAAATCTCCTATCTCCCATAATTTAGCAATCGCCTGTTGTGGAGTTAAGTCAGACATCCATTACCTTTGTTTAGCAATTGATATAAGTTTTTTTACATCTTCTGTTGTTTTCTTTTTAGCAGTAAGCTTAGAGGTTGAATTTCTGATTATATTAAGAGCCTTAATTAGTTTATCGAATATTTCGGCTTGTTCTTTATCAAACGTCATATTATCAGAGACTTCCTTAAGTCGTTCCATTTGTTCTAAACAGATAGCTTCTTCATCAGATAATTGAGGAATACCTTCAATCTCTAGTTCATTATCTCTAATAATCTTTTTTAAAAACATGATTTCTTTCTTCAATTCAAAAATGGTACTATTCAAGTCTTTAATAGTATCGCCAGCTTTCTCTTGGAATTCTTTTTCCATTTCATCAATATCAGTCATTATTAACTCTCCTAACTTCATTAACTAGATTAATACCAAGTCTACTCTTTTGAATAATACGTCTAACTCTTTCTTTGAGATATCTAATATCCTTACATTTTGACTGACCACGCTTAACAATACTACCATTACCTGTATTAACGATTTCAAATCTCATATCATCAGGATATAACCTAACAATGTATCTGGCAGGAGTTGTGCTCGATTGTAGCGGTTTTGATACTAATCTATTATTTTTCTTATCTTTAAAATATCTAATTCTTTTCATAAACTACCTAGAAAGTGATTCCAACAGATTGAGCAACTTCACCTAGTTTCTTCTTTTTATTCTGTTCAGTCTCTATATGAAACTGTCTAGCTTGTAGTTCTGAAATTTGTAATTCTCTTTGAAGTTTTGCGATTTCAGGATCAACCTGACTCTTTTGAATCTCAAATCTATCTCTTTCTAATTGAAGAGTTTGCTCTGAGATTGTATTATGTTTACTAAGTTCTTCTAACTTCAATTCTTTATTATTGCTAATAAATTTAGAGATAGCAGTAAAAGCAAACAGTGTAAGCATTATAAATACTTCTTGTGTAGTTGCTGGAATAAAGTTTGATTTAATGGAAATAAATAATAGATAGGCAATAGAAATGCCTAAAGGTAGGTGTTTCATAGAATCTCCTTTGGTAAAATGAATATTTAACAGTCTAATGATATGTTAAGTATTATTTTCCTACTTTCTTCTTTAATTTATCGAATAGTTTAGATTTAGTACCACCATCACTAAATCCTCTACTTTCCTTTTCTTTCTTCTTTTTTTCGTTAGCTTTATCTACAGCTTCAGCTCTACGCCTATCCGTATCACTCATCTTACTATAGTCACGTTTGTAAGGTTCTTCCTGACCAAGTTCTTTTCTTCTTCTTGATTTTGACTTTAATAGTTTCCCAATTTTTTTCCAATCCATACTTGACCTTACTAATTTTTTGTGTTAGAATCTATGTGAAGGAATAATCCTTCTAAGTCTAGTTGTTAAATGATGTATGGATATGTTGACGTAAATTTCGTTAGTTGGATTGATCCTGAGCTAAGTAATGGAAATGATTTAGATTTGTACTATAATCAGATTTCAGAACAGTATGTCTTAATATTACAGATGGGATATCTGGAGCATTTTGAAGACTGAGATGATATTTTTTATTAATTTTTGATATAGATATTATATCTGGAGCATAAAATGGACACATCTAGAGCAGGTAATGAGGGTCAACCGCTAAAAGGAGCGATAAAACCTTCAAAAAAGGTTAAGAAAACTCTCAAGACATTGAAATTACTTAAAACTAACTATATGCACTACTTTACTTCGTGTAGAGAGGATACATGGAAGGAAGTTGAAACGATGTTTAAAGAGATTGAGGACACGCTTCTCACTCTCGCTCAAGATCAAAGAATGGTAATACATGATGTGGCTAAAAAAATTAAAAAATCTTAAACTATGGTGTTTTTTCGGTTTTCATAGTCTAAAAAGAGGTAAGAATCTGATATTCTGTACCAAATGTTATAAGTTTTACCAGTATAGTGTTAAAAATGATGATAAAAAGTGAAGGTATAGTGTTAAATGAACGAAATATTAGATACAATAGCAACAATTATAATAATAATACTTGTAGGCATACTAGTTCAAGAATATGCTTACCAATACTTTCAATAGGATAGTTATGTTTTGTGCAATTATGACATTAATCCTCTTAAATGGTCAGGAATGGACTCTAAGAGATGCTAGAGAGGCTAGAACCGCAGCAAGAACCTGTCAAAGACGGTATGATTCATGTTTAAAGAAATTTATTAAGAAAGGTTATAACGACTATAGGGCAATTTGTGAATAATTATTTAAGTGTATTAAAAGACTGTTTAGATAATGGTACAGTTCGTAAAGATCGCACTGGTACTGGTACGATTTCTAAGTTCGGAACTCAAATGAGATACGATCTTTCCGAGGGATTCCCCCTAGTTACAACAAAAAAAGTACATTTTAAGAGTGTAGTGCATGAGCTACTATGGCTACTTTCTGGAGATACTAATATAAGCTACCTAGAAGAGAATGGTGTGCGTATCTGGAGAGAGTGGGCTAATGAAGACGGAGACTTAGGACCTGTTTATGGCAAGCAATGGAGAGCATGGGAGTCCAAGGATGGACCTATCGATCAGATAGCTCAAATCATAGATAGTATTAAGAATAACCCACACAGCAGAAGACATATCGTCAGTGCATGGAATGTAAGTGATCTAAATGAGATGTGTTTACCTCCATGTCATGCATTCTTTCAGTTCTATGTATCTGACGGTAGGCTTTCGTGTCAACTTTATCAACGGAGTGCAGACCTTTTCTTAGGTGTACCGTTTAATATTGCGAGTTATTCACTACTTACTCATATGATTGCACAGGTCTGCGGTTTAGGAGTAGGAGACTTTGTACATACATTAGGTGATTATCATATATACCTAAATCATGTAGATCAGGTCAAAGAACAACTTACTAGAGAACCTAAAGAACTACCGCAATTACTTCTTAATCATGAAATAACAAACATTAATGATTTCAAGTATGAAGATATTAAATTAGTCAATTATGATTCTCACCCTGCAATTAAGGGAAAGGTTAGTGTGTGAGCTTCTACGTAACACCTCCCAATTCTACTACTGAAATATTCAGAAGTATTGAACAAGCATATCCAAATACGTTCTTCTCGGTGGAAGAACTTATGGGAAATACTACTAACTATAACATATTCGTAAAGTTTAAAGTAGGACCTAATTACAGATACATACTACACCCACTTGACAGAAGCGAATTTATGGAGTATGATTACTTTAGATTACTTGTTAAACATGTTAATAAGTTATTAGATGCTAAAGAAACTGTGCGTATATGTACGAAATTTTGGACAGGAGTTGAAATCGTATGAGTTTTGGAATATTAATATCTTTATTTGTTGGAATATTTATAGGAATGTTCCTTGGTTATATCGCAACAAAGAGTGACTATGAGCGACAAATCGATACATTAAAAAGTAATGAACAACATTATCTAAATCAAATACATAATTTAAACGCTAGTGTCGATTATTTACCTTTCTATATTGAAGAACCTACTGATTGGGAGAAATTAGAATCTTTCTATCCTGATTCCAAGGATTTCGATTTAATGGCTATACCTATCGTATGTGCTACTGGCGAAAGAATTGGACTCTATAACGTAAATATAGATAAATGTGCAGTAATTTTTGAAGATGATCGTCACATTTCTGTAACCAAATTTAAAAATGACGACCTGCAAACACTCCTTGATTACGTTATTCAAGAAGATGAAAAGTTAGGAAACGGTAACTATTTAGAAAACTTTATGGGAGTACCTAATGGTAGCTAAACAACAACTTATAGAAGACCTTAAAACACTTGGTAATGTCGAAGTCGTCAATGCCGACTACGACGGATTAGAATTATATGGTAAAGAACTAGGTAAGGTTTACATTACCGAGTTCGCTTTAAACTACTTGATGCGTAGTTTGACGCTAGAACAGATCGAAGCACACTATAAGAAGCTCAGAAATAGGGCTAAGAAGCATTTTGTACACCCTACGGAGGTTGATCCCTTGATTGACTCCTTGGAACGCTTAGAAGCGAAATTAGACAGTCCTACATATTGGCAATGGGAAGATTTTCTTTCCGAATTTAAAGAGGAGTTATACGAGAGATGATTTTCATTGAACGTGAATGTGGTTGCGAAGTCACGTTAAAAGAATGTGAACTACTTGAATTAATTGAATATAAAGCATGTAAAGATCATGAGACTGAAAGAGATTTCTTTATATTTCTCTTCGAGAAAGCTCGGCTTTATGCCTCGAAGGAACTTGAAAAATGGGAAGAACGTGCTAATGACTCAGAATGGTCTTTTTGATTAAGTTTAATATAAACACCAAATGTCGCCTCAGAGTTGACATATAGGGTCTAGGATAAACCAATGATTATATCAGAAAAGAAGTATACGAATAATATTAGTGACCTAGCTATGGACGTAATTAAAGTTCGGTATGTAGGTGATGACTATATTAAGTTTAAAGGTATCTTATTTAATAAAAAAAATAATATAGTATACGAAACTAATAATTATAAAATACCTAGAGAGAGACTGAAGGATTGGTTTCAATTATGATCTATCTATACATATATTCTATGTTAGGAGTATTATTGTATCCACTAAGTATGTATATTTGGTATACTAGATGGGCATATCATTCATCCACAAGAGTAAAATTATCAGGTATATATAAAGGTTTCTTTTTATTTTTAATTACTTACCCTGCATTCTTTTATCGTTTCTGGAAAATATGCCGACTTAAAAAGAAAATATCAGAGAATGTGGTGGCTATGGGTGAAGGTAAGATACTAGTACCTAGAGAATTAAGTAATGATATCAGTAAATTAACTCCTGAAGAAATCAAAGGATTGATACGTGACAAGTGAAACTAAAACCCTAATTGCAATCGGAATTGCACACTATCTCATGCATTTTGCAATACTTACATTCCTTACAGACCTCTCTTATGAGGAATCTGCAATTATTCCTTTACTTACGACAGCACTTATGGTATTCTGTTGTAAAGTAGATTTGGAGGATTAAATATGAGAGATAAACTAGTAAGAACCAGACTTGGAATACCTAAAGAAAAACTAACACATATTGAACTTCATACAGAAGAGGGCATTAAGTACTTGAAAAAGAAGATAGTTGAAGAAGCTATGGAGGTTAGAGATGCGGAATCTATTGAAGAGATAGCTAGAGAAATCGGTGACTTACAGGATGTTATAGATGCATTAGTGATGGCATCAGGACTTGAATCTTCATACATAAAAGCACTTAGAATTGTTAAGAATGAAGAGAAGGGTGGTTTTTGTTATCAAGAACATTACACTCCCTTCCCAAGCGGAGTTATCTTAGAGAAGGTGGAAGATGAGTAAAAGAATAGCAGACACAGGTGTAGAATTAGAATGGATTGAACCTTCTGTTGAAGATTCCGTCTTTGATTATCATATCTTAGTTGTAGAATCAGGTGAATTTTGTTTAAGAAAACATAAAGAATATGAAACTTGGGAAGAGAAGTATACTGACGGAAAATGGTATCCAGTTCAAAAAGCTGTTAGTGAGTCCATTCCTATACTACCTAGTGATCCCGTAGATTGGGGTAACTATGGAAATAAGATACAATCTCTCATAGAGAAGTTTGAAAAGATTAACGCAGAAAGGGAGAATCTCCTTTCTAAGCTAATTGAACAAGGAGAGACTAGTCTTACCTCACCTTTCTTGTTCGGACTGTTAGAAGGGAAAATAGAAGCCTTAGACAGTGTGATACGTGATTTAAAGGAGTTAGAGTGATTGAAGTGCTAACAGGTATAATCTTATTTATAACAATTCAGTTCGTATTCTGGGTATTATTTTCGTTTGCTGACGTACAGACTTTATCAGATGCTAAAAGAAATCTCAAAAAATTAGGGATAGTAGTTTACTATCTGTTAACATTTAGTTTTCACATTCTAATCAAGATTTTTGAATCTCTTGAGAAACTAATGAAAAAACTATTACTTAAGTGATTAATTAGGAAAATATATGAGAAATGAATTTGAGAAGTGGTATGATGAAAAATACAGTAATAAAGAGAAAAATTAACCAAAAAATTTTTAGAGGAATAAAATGTACACAGACGAGCAGCTAGCTAAATTAGTTGAAAAACTAAAAGCAGAAGATGTAAATGACAGATTGCTATACCAAGCAATTGATATAAATCATGCTAGAAATCTCTATCAACCACCTGAAACGATAGGTTTACTACAACGTCCAAGACAACATTACTCTGAATCTGGAACATATTTATTAGAGTTAATAGTGAAAAGAACCTACACTGTATTTGGAGAACTCGAACCAACGTACATCCTACATCCAGCATATGAACACCTTAATGAGCTGTTTAAACCCTCCCAACTGCAGACCCTAGGTAAATTGATACATAAGAAGATAAAACGCTTAGAAAACGATTCTAACACTTCTAATGAAGATAGGACTAAAGCACGAAAAAGACAAGAGGTTAGGGAGATGAGAGATTTTATAAATACCGTATTAAAGTAAAATTGACTGAAAAATTATTTTTTCCACCCTTCATTTTCGTAAGTTCCATCAAATGAATTACTCTTCTTTATATTCTCCGAAGGAGATAAATATTGAAAATTCCAAGGAACATGTAATCCACTAACAGAATCATTCTTAAGAGGGATTATGTGATCTACGTGATATCCTTCAGGACAATTATCATAAAATTTGGAAATCTCTGAAAAAGGAATATTGAGTCTACGTTCCATTTCAGCACGTTTACGCAACCCCTTAGTCTGCTTATGGAGTTTTTTTCGACATTTAGAACTACAATATTTAGCATCCTTACGTTTAGGAGAAAACTCGATCCCACACATCTCACACTCTTTATTATCTAATTTAACAAGTTTATAATCATAAGAACATTCTTTAGAGCAATATTTCTTCGTTTTGTTATGAGCTACAAAATCCTTCCCACAGGTAACGCAAGAGCGATCATACGAAACTTTCTCACGATTCTCTTTTATCTTCTCTCTATAAGCTTTGTAATATGCTTCTGAGAGCTTCTGTCTACATCTGCTACTACAAGCCTTACTTTTTTTAGAACGTGTTACAAACACCCTAGAACAGCTTTGACATTCATTAATAGTAATCTTACATTTCTTAGCACGAGATTTATCTCTATGACATTGATTACAGACATTTTTATACCAACGTTTACCATCTTTCATACACCATTTACTTCCATCTTTGTATAATTCAAATGATTTACCGCAAGTATTACATTTTTTATTAAACATATAATCCATTATTTCTCCTTAAAAGGGACGGTTCTATATCTAGTTGTTAACATATATATTAACTAAAGTTAGACTATATATTGTGTGAGAGAGTCTGAATAAAGACCCCAACCGATGGGTCACGTACCCCCTGCAAGATACATGCCAACTTTTCCCCTTGCAAGAACTGTGCCAACTTTTTAGTCTGCAAGAAATCGTGCCAATTATTGTGGCATGGAATTTGCATTAGCAATTATCGTACCACTTTCCCTTTGCAAGAATCGTGCCAACAATTGAGGTAGTTGTGGTGGCATGGGAATTGCAGATGCAATACTGATACCATGAAAATTTATTTTTTACTTGACAAGGTTTTTGGCACAAACTTTGCATATACGATTTTACTTGACACGACATTCTGGCATGAACTTTGCATGTCATTTTTTACTTGACAAACAAATTATATTTAAAGCATTAAATGTTGGCATGAGAATTGCAATATTCCTTATATATATTTTTATTTTAACATTTTTAAATGTGAAGAATTCTTTACATAAAAAAACGTAACGCAATGCATTTTTTTCTTGCAATTGATTCTAGATATGGTAATATAGTTATAGAAGCTTAACGCAAAGCATAAAACAAAGGAAATAAGATGTTACATTTTATTCAACTGTACAAGCTAGTAGACGATAAGAAACTGTTTCTATCTCTATTCAATGATCTAAGCTATGAGATTGATGGGCTAGGTTATGAAGGCTTTGAAGGTGAACTAATTAATGATCTACTATTCACTCACTTTGGTATTGAGATTGAGTGTGAGAAGCAGTTAGAGCGTGTTACAATGTTTATGCTCAATCATCAAGGTGAACTTGATAAGAGAATCGAATCATTTAAAGTATTTAAACTCATAGCATAGGAGTAATATGACGTGAGATAATGCCTTGCTAGTCTAGATTGAATTCCTAGACAGCTTTCATGATCCCCCTAAGATTAGGCTAGTGAGGTGTTTTATTTATGACGCAATGAATAAAAGGAGTATATATGGAATTATTAGGTATTTATTTAGGTATTACTATTTTAGGTTTATTGACTGCTTATTTTGGAAAGAAATGGAATATACTTAGTGAGTCAGACGTTGATTTTATATGTGTGTTTACATTTGTTCCATTTTTACAAGTTACTGTTTTTGTAGTGTTTTTAAGTAAGTTTTTTAGTAAGTTGATTAATCGTTAATTTTGGGTATAGGAGTGCTTCAGTCAGTGTTGTAGAGTATGCTGTCTAAATGCAAACTACTATTACTAGTATATTACCCTTTTATACTGTATTTTTAGATTAAATGTTATCGGGTAATTAAATTAGCGTTTTATAGGACAGCTTGATCGTTTCGACCGTTCGTTAACGCTATATAATGATAGTAGTAATTCAGTGGGTTAACTCACTTAATACTCTATAACTAGTTGTTAATTTTCTTATGAGCATTTTTGAACTAAATGTCGGAAAATGAGCAATTACAGGGTGTTATAAATAGTATATTATTTTGTTATATAGTTAGGTAAAATACTATAAAGGAAAGTTATGAAGTTTGTTAGATTAGAAAATAGAGGATGTTTTAAGCTTAATAAGTACTTAGGCAATATTGATCTAGTAGCTAAGAAGGGCATAAGACTCCACGGTGATAAGTTTGAAATAGGCTATCATCATGGGTGGAAAGCGTGGTACTTGCAAGATCATGGAAAGCGTTTAAGTAAGTCTATGCATAAATTTAAAGCGTTTAATTCACTGCGAGTATATGTAAGAGAGAATTATAATACTATTTTTTTAGTTTAGTTCTTGACGCAATGTATAAAGCTATGGTAATATGATATTGAGAGGTAACCAATGGATAAAGAATTAAATAATAAGTTATGGGAAAAGTGGCAAGTACAGTTTGACAAGTTTAATGAGGTGAACAATGTTGTACTAATCAGACCTATGGGAGTAGAGAGTCATTGCGACGATACTGTTTTATTAAAGGTGGCATAATGAGAGATTATTTTTATATTGGAATGATACTAGGTGGAATTCTAGCAGTAATTATAAATGAGGTGGGCAATGTTTTATTATATTAGGGTAACAATTCTTTTAATGTTTTTACTCTATTTAGTGGGTAAAATATGAGAACTAAGTTTAAGTCAGGTTACTGTAGGACTTGTAAAGCGTTTGAGCCGTTCGATCATGACTATGAACGTAAAGGTTTATGGGCTTGCGAGTGTAACCCTAAGAAAGTCAAGACTTCAGACGTTTTAAAAAAAGTTGAGAAATACCTTGACGCAAAGAATAAAAAATGTGATAATAAATTAAACCAATAACAAAGGAATAAAATAATGAGACAAGTAGTATTTAATGAATTTTTTATCATCTCAGCATGTCATAAGAACTGTAATGCGTATGATAATCAAGTAAGGACTAGAGAACTACACAACGCATTACTTGACTTAGATGAAGACTTTCAAGCCGTTGTTGGGAGTTATAAAGGACAAAAAGAAGTATCTTTTCTAATCGTAAAGAAAGATGAGAATACAGAATGTAATGTAAGGCAATTTTTAAAGCTCTATGATCAAGAAACGTACCTTTTCAATAGAAAGGATAGGGAAGGTTTTCTAGTCGATAAGAACGGCAATTTTGAACCTGTAGGAACGTTTCTAGAGTTAAGACAAGACGAACTTAAGAACTATGACAATTATACGTCAAAAGGTAGTGGGGATGGAACGTATAGACATTTTACGTATAAAGTGAGGTCATAACATGACTAGAAATATATACGCTGATAAGGTGTATAAGTATGGGGATATAATTACCTTTCAAGACGTGAACTATAAAGTATTATTTTGCAGTGATACCTTTAGTAAGGGAGCGTATTGTCAAGGTTATTATTGCAGAATAATAAAGGTGTAAAAGAATTTTAACAGTAGGGGTAAAAATGAATAGAAGACTAACAAAGCAAAGTATTTTAGATAACTATAACAAAGTAACGGCATATCATGAAGCTTATGGAAAGTCATGGTATAGACTAGCAAAACAATATTGTGAAGAATTAAGTCAAAAGTATAACGTACCTACTTATAAAGTTGTAGGAATTTTATCGGCTTTATCACCTCGTAACAAATGGGAAAGAAATAAGATTGACACGGAAACAATGTTAAAACATGGTTTAAGTGGTACTTACTCAACGTTTGGAAATAATGTTAAGAAAGCTTATAAGATACTGCACTGTAATAATATTATAGAGGTAGTTAAGTTATTAAACGCTAGGAAGACGACTGCCTTCTTTTATAATATTTATAATCCTAATAGTAATAAGGTGACAATTGACGTGTGGGCTTTACGTGTGGCTAGTGTAGACAAGCAAAGTCTTACACCTAAGCAGTATGACGCTTTACAGGATGTTTATATAGAAATAGTAGTACTTACTCTA
>OBIY01000336.1_pt1 | contig 19707 bp, 15 predicted proteins | sample 1519841 | NCBI WGS metagenome assembly OBIY01 (sample SAMN03019774, study PRJEB22545) | beach sand metagenome | biome: beach; feature: sea beach; material: beach sand | place: USA: Municipal Pensacola Beach, FL | collected 2010-07-30 | depth 30-40 cm m
ATCCAACCCTTTCAGCACCTTGATGCTGGATGAATCGTAATTTTTCTCCGCCATGCTCTTTCCTTATTCACTCCCGGTAAGGGATCGAAGCTTGCCATGTTCCACGTGGAACATTTTGCTCTCGATCGCCTGTAAAGCGTTGTTGTCATTCACGATGGCCGCCCATTGGGGCGCATCCAGCGCGGTTATCAATGTCTGGTGGCCCGTCATCGCCAGGTATTGAAGCAGACGGTGACGGTGCTCTTCGTCCAGCTCTGCGGCCAGATCATCCACCAGCAGGGTACATACCTTGCCCACTCGCTGTATCAGCGGTAACTGGGCCAACACCATGCCATACGCCACCAGCTTGGCCTGACCACGGGACAACCGGTCCCGGGCCACTACCTCACCGATATCAATGCGAATATCCGACCGGTGAAACCCCGCCTGGCTGAACCCCCTGCGGATATCGTCTTGCCGCAAGCGCTGCAGCGCAGCAAGAGTGTCTTCGCCTTTTTGGCGCCCGGTCTGCAGCCGTAAACGGATCTTCATGTCCGGCGATAGCACAGCCAGGGCGTCATCAAGTCCAGCCTGCAGTTCTTTCAAATAGCTGCGGCGTAACCCTTCGATTCTATCAGAAGTCTGCGCCAGTTGCTGATCCCAAAAGCCCAATTCCCGCGGGTTTATGCTGCCACTGCGTAAAAGCGCATTGCGTTGCTTCAACGCAGCATTGGCGGTGCGCCAGAGGGGCATAAACTCATGTTCCACGTGGAACATTCCCCAGTCCATAAAGCGGCGACGCAGAGCCGAAGCCCCAAACACCAGGTCCACGGAGCCGGGATGAAGCGCCAATACCGGAAGCAATGTGGCCACCTCACTGAGGGCCTTCGGGGTAGCACCATCCAGCTTGATCGCATCAATGCCGCCCGGCGTCCGGCGAACCCCAAGACGGCGAACACTTTCACCATCATGCACTTCCGCGTAGAGCGTCGCAGCTTCCGCCCCGTCACGCACAAGACGAGACAGGCGCCCCCCCCGAAACGAACGCCCGCCACTACCAATAAAATAGATCGCCTCTAGCAGGCTGGTCTTGCCACTGCCGTTATCACCCAGGATTACATTCAGGGAAGGAGACAGGCTGACATCCGCCTGACGGTAGTTACGAAAATCTCCCAGCTGGAGACGATTCAACATAAATCCGGATCCTGACCCCAAAGACAGCACTGGCACCAGCGCAAAACAACCGCACCGGCAAACGAATTGGACATTGATTGTAGCGCAGGCAGCCCCGGACTGCCTGCGCCCCCAAGCCACCTTTCTCCACAGCAAGACACAGGCTACCCACAGACCTATCCACAGGGCGAAGAAACCCCTAGCCCAAGCTAAAGGAGCCTCTGAACAACGCCTTGCGTACCCAGTCTTTCAGGCTGGCTCACCCCCTCTATGGGCTAAAAGGTAAAGAGAGGCGCGCTTTTGAAGGTGTATATCCATCCATCGGCTCTTCACCTTCGAAAGAAGCGCAACAACGAGTGCGGGCCAGCCTGGAAGACCCTACGCTCCCTGACGAGCATACAGGCGCGGCCTGGAGCGCCCATCTGCTGCGCCTTGCCTCCACACCCTTACCCTCGAGACAAGACAGCTGCACGCTTCAGGACACGCGGAGCATGCAAGGCGTTATTCAGAGGCTCCTTGAATGAACCGCGAGAAGGAAGAGGCTGACGCGCTCATCAACGATAAACCACAAAAAAGCCCGGCAAATGCCGGGCTTTTTCTATCCAGAACAGTCAGGTCACATCACAGCCGCATGGGCATCACCACATACAGTGCCGCTTTACTCTCCGGATCGAAGACCAGGGCACTGCTGTTGCTGTCACCCATCTCCAGTTCCGCCTGGGTGCCAGACATGGTATTCAGCACATCCAGCAGATAACTCACGTTAAAGCCGATTTCCAGCGGCTGGCCATTGAAGTCCACGGACACTTCCTCTTCCGCTTCTTCCTGCTCGGGGTTGTTGGCCACAATACGCAGGCTGCCTTCGGCCAGCTGGACACGCACGCCGCGGTACTTTTCATTGGAAAGAATCGCCACCCGGGCCAGCGCCTGGCGCAGGGTTTCACGATCGGCAATCACGTGCCGGGTGCCTTCCTTGGGAATCACACGATCGTATTCCGGGAACTTGCCATCGACCAGCTTGGAGGTGAAGGTAATCGCGCCCACCACGATCCGCACATGGTTGCGACCGATCGTCAGCCGCGCGACTTCACCGGCATCCCCAAGGATACGAGACAGCTCCATAACCCCTTTGCGCGGCAGAATGACAGAAGCCTCTTCTACCGGTGCCTCCAGCTCGGCATCGCACAATGCCAGGCGATGGCCATCGGTGGCAACCGCACGCAGACGGCCCGGCTTGAGCTCGAACAACATGCCATTGAGGTAGTAGCGAACGTCCTGCTGGGCCATGGAGAACGCGGTGCGGTCAATCAGGCTGCGCAGTACATTGGGCTGGATATCCAGCGTAGAACCCGCAGCATCTTCTTCCTGGTTGGGGAACTCGGAGGCGGGCAGGGTGGACAGGGTGAACCGGCTACGCCCGGAACGCACCAGCATGCGCTCGCCATCGACCTCAAACCGGATATCCGCTTCGGCAGGCAAGCTCTTGGCAATATCCACCAGCTTGCGTGCCGGCACCGTGGTTTCACCCGGCTGCATTTCCCCTTCCAGCGGCAGGCGAGCGACCAGCTCCAGTTCCAGGTCCGTGCCCGTCATGGAAAGCTGCCCATCGCCCACTTCCAGCAACACATTGGAGAGCACCGGCAGGGTCTGACGTTTTTCCACCACCGCAGCCACCTGCTGCAAGGGCTTGAGGAGCTGTTCTCTATTGATTGAGAATTTCATCGCGCTATCCCGTTCTGGTTACCTTCCTGGATGTGGTCCCTGCTCAGGACGTCAGCGTCCGCAGCAGGTTCTGATAATCTTCTTCAATTTCCGGGTTGGATTCCCGTAACTCCAGCACCTTACGGCAGGCGTGCAGTACGGTGGTGTGATCCCGGCCACCAAAGTTCTCACCGATTTCCGGCAGGCTGTGGCTGGTCAACTCCTTGGAGAGCGCCATGGCCACCTGACGTGGACGCGCCACCGAGCGGGTTCGCCGGGGCGAAAGCAGATCGTTGATCTTGATCTTGTAGTACTCGGCCACAACCCGTTGAATATTGTCGATACTGATCTGCCGCGCCTGAAGGGCAATCAGGTCCTTCAACGCTTCCTTGATCAGCCCGATATCGATCTGCGCACCCGTAAATCGCACATGGGCGATCACCCGCCGCAGCGCCCCTTCCAGTTCCCGTACATTAGACCGGATTCGTTGCGCAATAAAGAAGGCGGCATCATTGGGCAGGTCGACCTTGGCCTCTTCCGCCTTCTTCTTGAGAATCGCGACACGGGTTTCCAGCTCCGGCGGCTCCATGGGCTGAGACAACCCCCAGCCAAAGCGACTCTTGAGACGCTCTTCCAGGCCGTCCACTTCCTTCGGGAATTTGTCGCAGGTAAGGATGATCTGCTGCCCGTTTTCCAGCAGAGCATTGAAGGTATGGAAGAACTCTTCCTGGGACTGCTCCTTTCCTGCAAAAAACTGAATATCATCAATCAACAGGGCATCCACACTACGGTAGAAGCGCTTGAACTCATTGATGGTCTTGTTACGCAGCGCCGAGATCATATCCGCCACAAAGCGCTCACTGTGCAGGTACACCACCTTGGCATTGGGGTTACGGCGCATCAGCTCGTTGCCCACCGCATGCATCAGGTGAGTCTTGCCGAGCCCCACACCGCCATACAACAACAGCGGGTTATAGCCATGGCTGGCCGGGTTCTCCGCTACCTGCTGGGCCGCCGCCGCCGCCATGCGATTCGACTTGCCCTCGACAAAGGTGGAAAACGTAAAGCCGGTATTGAGATTGCTACGGTGCTTGCGGGCACCACCGACTTCCGCCACGGGGGGACGAGACTCAGGAGCCTCTTGATGCGCCTGAATGCCATTGAAGGGCTGGGAGGCAGGGCGAGCCGTGGCAGGCTCTGCCGCGGGCGCCACAGGCGCAGGAGCAGGGCGGCTGGAACCGACCTCCAGACGCAATTGCGGCAACGGCCCTGACTGCATCTCACCCAGTACCTCGCCAATCCGGTCCAGGTACTTGTCGCGCACCCAGTCCACCACAAAGCGGTTGGGCGCAAACAGGGTCAGCTCGGCACCATCTGCGGACGCCGCAACCTGTAGCGGGCGGATCCACATGTTGTATTGCTGTGACGGCAACTCATCTTCGAGCCGCGTCAGACAGCGTTGCCAGAGCTCTTCAGACACAAAACCGCCTTGCTCGCTTGTCGTTATACAGAGAAAGAGGGCTCAAGGTGAACCCGAATCGAGCCAGCCATTCTACCCTCAGGCAGGCGCATCTATCCACAGGGCAAGAGGCATTTTTTGCAATCATTCACTCTGTGGATAACTACGACTATAACCATGTGAATTCCCACAGGGACAACCCCGTGGATAACCACAGGGATGACTTATACACACAGTTAATGACAGGTCTTCCCCGCATCATCCCCGCAGACAACACAGGGTAGTACGCAAGTTATAATTACACCAAGATATTGAATTTATTGTGTTTTCAAGACTTACCCACAGAATCCGGCGAGCCCTATAACTACCAATACAACTAATAAATACTTAAATATATAAATTCTATTAACAGTGACCGTTTCAAAAGGGGTCGAACATGCTCAAGGTTCAACCCTCAATCCGTAAAGGGCGTGAATCAGAGCGGTAATGGATCGGATGAAGTGTTGGGGGGCCTCCATAGTCAGCGGTTGGAGCGTCGGTTATTCGCTTCGCTCACCCTGCGGGCATTCCTTCGCTGCGCTCCGTGAACGTGCAATTCCACGCCTGGGCTAAAAACCGTTTCAGCACAGGAGACATTGCACCCACAAAGAAAAGCCATGTTTGCTGTCAGGCTCCAGTGAGCAGGAACAACCCAAAGATCCGCCCCTTCCGGCGACAATCCCGTCACCCAATATCGTTGACACTGCGGGCAGGATTCCCTAGACTTGCCGCCCTTCTAAATAGCAGTCTATTTCCACAGGTAAGACGCCATGAAACGTACATTTCAGCCCAGCGTACTGAAGCGCAAGCGCGCCCACGGTTTCCGTGCCCGTATGGCCACCAAGAATGGTCGCAAGGTACTGGCTGCTCGCCGTGCCAAGGGTCGCAAGCGGTTGGCTGCCTAAGCCAACCGTTTTCTCCTGCCCTCCGGCTGAGGTAACTGTGCCTTTGTCCCAGGCCTTTACCCGGCAACACCGACTTCTCACCGGTTCCCACTATCAGGCTGTTTTTGACCACGCTTCCTGGAAGGTGGGCAATGCTTCGTTTTTGTTGATGGCAAAAGCCTCAGAGGAACCCCTGCCTCGACTGGGTCTGGTGATTGGACGCAAGCGCGCCAAACGGGCAGTTGACCGGGCCTGTATCAAGCGCCGCGCCCGTGAACAGTTCCGGCTTCGCCAACAGAGCCTTCAGGGTCTGGATATTATCTTGCTGGTCCGCGGTCGTGTGGATCACCCCGATCCTGCCCTCGTCAGCCAACAGCTAGGCCAGCTTTTCGACAAGCTGCTTGCCAAGTGCCGGCAGGCTTGAGAAACTGCGGCCCGTTTTTCACGCCAAAGATAAGCCTCTTATGGAAATCCCGCGCGCCTTAGTGATTACTGGCATTGCCGTCGTCTCCTACCTGATGATTCAGGCTTGGCAGAAAGACTATGCCAACCCCACCCAACCCGCTGCTACCGAGCAAGTGGCTGACGCCGGCAACGCGTCCCCCGATCTTCCGGCTCCCCAGTCTGATCTGGGCCAGGATAATGGGGTGCCCTCTGCGCAAGCCGAAACCGCAGCGGCTGACGCACTGGGCCTGCCTGCGGTGGAAAACACGCAGACCTCCGCCTCGTCACGGCACATTGAAGTCAACACCGACGTATTGCGAGTCGAAATCGACCTGCAAGGTGGGGATATCGTACGGCTGGCGCTTCCTGACTACCCCATTCATGTCGAGACACCAGATCAGCCATTTGTGCTGATGGAGCAGGATGCTACCCGTACCTATGTTGCCCAGAGCGGCCTGGTGGGGACTAACGGCACCGATTCCAGCGCGGGCCGACCACTGTGGTCAGCAGCGTCGGAACGCTACACCCTGAATGAAAGTGACAATGAGCTGAACGTTGACCTGACCCTGAGCCAGGACAATGGTGCGCAAATCATCAAGCGCTATACCTTTGAAAAAGGCAGCTATCTGGTCCGTGTCAGCCATATCGTCCGCAACCAGGGCAATAGTGAATGGTCCGGGGCCCTGTACGGGCAGATCAAACGCGATGGCAATGACGATCCGGGTCTGGCCAAGCAGGGCTGGGCGCCCATGCCGACGTATCTTGGGGCCGCCTACTGGGATACCGAAAAGCCCTACAACAAGCTGGACTTCGATGACATGCAGGAAAGCCCGCTGAACCTCACGGTAGAGGGCGGCTGGCTGGCCATGGTGCAGCATTACTTTGTCTCAGCCTGGATTCCCGACCCGCAGCAGCGTAACCACTATTCCAGCGTCTACCTGAATCAGCGTGATCAGTACCTGCTGCGTTTTGTGTCCCCCACCGTGAAAGTGGCGCCGGGCGAAGAAAAAGTCCTGTATGCCGAGTTTTATGCCGGGCCGAAAACCCAGGATCACCTGGAAGCCATCAGCCCGGGCCTGAACATGACCGTGGACTATGGCTGGCTGTGGTTTATTTCCCAGCCGATCTTTGCCCTGCTGGTGTTCCTGCAGAGCGGCGAAGTGTCCATTTTCGGCATGGATATCGATATCGGTGGCGGCGTCAGCAACTGGGGCGTGGCGATCATTCTGTTGACCTTCATCATCAAGGCAATCTTCTTCAAGCTTAGCGCGACCAGCTATCGTTCCATGGCAAAGATGCGCAAGGTGGCTCCCGAGATGCAGCGCATCAAGGAGCAGAACAAGAACGATCGTCAGAAAGCGCAGATGGAAACCATGAAGTTGTTCCAGCGGGAAAAGATCAACCCGCTGGGGGGCTGTCTGCCGATGCTGGTGCAGATGCCGGTGTTCATCGCCCTGTACTATGTGCTACTGGAATCGGTGGAGCTGCGCCAGGCGCCGTTCTTCCTGTGGATCAATGACCTGTCGGTGATGGATCCCTATTTCGTGCTGCCGATCCTGATGGGCGCCTCCATGTTCCTGCAGACCCGCCTTAACCCGACCCCGGCGGATCCCATGCAGGCCCAGGTGATGAAGTGGATGCCGATCGTGTTCTCCGTCTTCATGTTGTGGTTCCCGGCTGGTCTGGTGCTGTACTGGCTGACCAACAATATCCTGTCCATTGCCCAGCAGTGGGTCATCACCAAAAACATCGAAAAAGGCAACGACTAACGTCGTTGCCGGGATTTGAGCCTCAAAGGCATGGCTCAACCTCCCCGTAGGAGCGCCGCTCGCGGCGCGATCCCCAACGCCCAATATCGCGCCGCGAGCCTTTTAAACTCGTGACATTTCGCCCTTTTTAGGTTTTCCTTGCGGCTTGTAGCTTGCCGCTTGTCGCTTTTTTCCATGCCCAATTCCGCTGACACCATCGTTGCCATTGCTACCGCCCCCGGTCGGGGTGGGGTGGGTGTGGTGCGTCTGTCCGGGCCTGCAGCCCCTGGCATCTCAAAATCAATCTGCGGCGATCGCGAACTGACCCCGCGCCTGGCGCACTTTGCCCGCTTTCGGGATGCGGCAGGACAGGTCATCGACGAAGGCCTGGCCATCTATTTCCCCGCGCCACACTCCTTTACCGGTGAAGACGTGGTGGAATTGCAGGGGCATGGCGGCCCCGTCATTCTCGATTTGCTGGTGAAGGCGTGTATTGATGCCGGTGCACGGCAGGCCCGCGCGGGGGAGTTCTCTCAACGGGCCTTCCTGAATGACAAGATGGACCTGACCCAGGCGGAAGCCATCGCCGACCTGATTGATGCCGGAACAGAAGCCTCTGCCAGAGCCGCGCTCAATTCCCTCCAGGGCGCTTTTTCCAGCGAAGTGAATCAACTGGTAGAAGACCTGATCGGCCTGCGTATCTATGTGGAAGCCGCCATCGACTTCCCGGAAGAGGAAATCGACTTCCTGTCAGACGGCAAGGTGGCCGGTGACCTGCATGCGGTGCACCAGCAATGCCTGCGGGTGCTGGATGAGGCCCGGCAAGGCCGGTTGGTCCGAGAAGGGATGACCCTGGTCATTGCGGGCAAGCCCAATGCGGGCAAGTCGTCCCTGATGAACGCCCTGGCCGGGTTCGATGCGGCGATCGTCACTGACATTGCGGGCACTACCCGAGATGTGCTGCGTGAATCCATTCAGATTGATGGCATGCCGCTGAACCTGATCGATACCGCCGGCCTGCGTGACAGTGCGGATGTGGTCGAGCAGGAAGGCATCCGCCGGGCCTTTGCTGAAATCAAAAAAGCCGACCGGTTGCTGGTCATGGTGGATTCCCGGGAACAGTCAATAGATCCACAGGATATCCACAGCCTGCTGCCGCAGAGTCAGCAACAGCTGGAGGATCTGGCGCTTCCCATCACCGTGATCCTCAACAAGGCGGACTTGTCCGGCTTGCCCTGCGGGCCGCGTTCGGATGGTTGCTTCGTACTGTCCGCTTCCACGGGAGAGGGGCTCCCCGCCTTCCGTGACCACCTCAAACAGGTGGCTGGCTACCAGGGGGAGGGGCAAAGCCGATTCTCGGCCCGCCGCCGCCATATTACTGCGCTGGAGCAGGCCCTGCAGGCCCTGGAAAACGGCCGGGCGCAACTGCATAGCCATGCCGCAGGCGAACTCCTCGCCGAAGACCTGCGCGCCGCCCAAAAAGCGTTGGAAGAGATCACCGGGGCCTTCACCGCCGATGACCTGCTCGGCCGCATCTTCTCCTCCTTCTGCATCGGCAAATAACCCACCTCGAAACTCACAGCCGTAGCAGCGTCGCTGGCGGCGCGATTGCCCAGTATGCACATGCAGCGGCAGCAGGAACCCATCCCCCGTAAACGTTTGATAAACAAAGCGTTTCCTGAACAACCCGTCTACCCGATTGGCCAAATACATCGCATTTCTGACCATTCCGCCCATCCGGCGACAAACGGAAAATCTTCTTACAAAACAAGGAAATAAAACTGCGTATACAAAATAACGCTTGCTGATCATTGTTTGGCCAGTACGATCGCGCCACCGTGTGTAAAGCTATAGAAACTGTCTGTGAATATTTGTTAACAGATAGGAAATAAGAATAACGTATATGTATATGGGAGAGTGCGTCATGCAGACGATGCGTCAGTGCATGCGTGAAGTGTGCTATTCGGCACGGGCAGGATTGCTCGGCCTGCTGGCCCTGTTGCCATTGTGCAGCCTGGCAGCGATGGAGCGCATGGATGACGCTGCCATGTCCGATGTCAGCGGAGCCGGCATTGCCTTGGGCTTTGAAGATTTTCGCTGGCTGACCAAGCCAACCAGTTACTTCGAACAAATGGGAACGGATCCCGTTGGGGATACCACCTTTCAACGTGCTGACATGCGCTGGTATGGGCTCAGCATCACTGCAGTTCCAGATGGCTCCTCTGGTAATGAAGGTTTTCATTGGGACGCGTCCACCGGCTCCTTTGGCAGCGCCTGCACCGGAACGGGCTTGGCGTGTCCTCTCGGAGGGGTGATTCCCGATTTCTCCCCCTATGATAATCCCTATGTACTGCGGGCTTTTTCCCCCACGGGATACAGCTACGACGGAACTGTTCTGAACAGTGATCCGGATAATCCGGACAAGACGGTATACGAATACGTCGCGCCGACACAGCAGCCCTACTATAACTTTGCCTTTTGGGGAGAAATTGAAGCAGGACGCACTGGAGCGAATGAAAATCTGGGGACCGGTTCTGGCGATTTTCTCAAAACTCAGACCCTGATTCAGGGTAATGCCGCGGGCTCAATATTCAGGATGTTTCAACACACCCAGCCAGGGAATGAAACATTCGCGATTATGTACCACAGCCATTTGCGCGGGGATTTCCGCTTTTCGGCTGCCCAACATAACGGTGGCGCAGGCAATAACGGCAGTGATGTCATCGGGGTTCCTGTCATCTTTGATGAACAGGAAGGTCTACATTTCAAGAATGTGGATGCCTTTATTCCTCTGGGACAGCTCTTTTACCAGGCGTTGACCCTGGATGCCGTACCGCAACAAGACGGTAATTTTATTCTTGAAATTCCCTATCTTAGAGACCCCTCTATTCCAACAAGTAACCCCCTTAATGCGGCCATGGAGCATTTCTATTCATTTGCTGTTCCGGAGACAACTGCAGACTCAAATGATCCGAATGGTCACACCTTGGCAGGGTTTATTACCGCACGATTGGCACTTCTGGAAAGTACCCCAGGCGCGAATATTGGTGCTTATAAAAACTATGTCAGCAGTACTTATGGCATCCCGTTAGCAGACATAGAACTACCTGAAAGCTACAACGTGACTCACGGTTATTCACGATGGGGAGACTGGTATCCATGCCGTGGAATTGGTTGCCCGTCTGTTCACACAGGGAATGCCTCGCACCCCGATCGAAATATATTTAATTCGACTAGTGATGGTGTCTTTTTCAGGAAATGTACAGGGTGTAATGACTTTGATGCATTTGCCTACATGATCACAGCGGTTGATGTTCGGCCTGGAAATAACCAGTACACCTGCCCGGGTGGAAGCAGCTGTGGTTCATACACACCACGCGGAATATCTGCCTCAAGTCGAACAGATAATGGCCGCTACTATGCGCAGTCTGATTCTTGTAGTGCAGGAACGGGAAGCAATGCCTATCGCTGCGGGTATGGCGGAAGCTACAGCATTAATGCTGGCAGTCGCTATACCCATGCTTCAAGACAAGATCCTTCAGAGCTGTTTGACGTATCCAGTCAGGCTCCGGCCGCAGGCCTCCCTGTCATTCGTACAGATGTTGTGAATCTTGGTGATGCACGCATTGAAGGGATGCAGATTAATTATATGAAATTTACCAGCTACGGTGCCGGAGCTCCGTAGGGATTCCATTATGAAAATAACAATATCCCGGAAAATGATGCACTGGATCTTCACTACCCTGCTGATGATCTCTTGTACGAATGTGGATGCATTCCGTCACACTATGACTGAGATGGATGACGACTCACTGCGTGATGTATCAGGGCAAGGCCTTTTCGTTGCGGACATGGTCCGAGGGGATGAATTAACTGGGGCAAATGAATACTCAACCCCATTTAATTTTTACCGTATCGGAATGGACGGTGAGATGCAGCTCAATCTCAATATGTCCAAACTTCAGCTAGGTTGCGGCGGCATCAATGACCACCTTTCGGGTCATGCTGGCTGTGATATTGATATTGATTACGTGACGATGATGGGGCGCGATGGATATGAGGCCGGAGATTCCCAGAGCCCGGTGATACTGGACCGTCCGTACATGGAATTTGCCATTAAAAATGATGATACCCGGACCATGAGAGAGGTGGTGGGTATCAAAATTGGTGCCGCCACGGTCAATGGATTTATGGCTACTGGTCGTCGTTACTATCAGGGTGTCACCAACGAAGAGAACAATGGATTCGCCAGTTCATGCAATCCTTCAGCGGCTACAGGATCCGGAGTTGTCGGATGCCACTCCGGGCTCAATACCGTGAGTGGATTCCTGGGTACAGACTTGTCACTGACTATGAGGGTGAAGGCAAATATTTGTGCATTGGGGATAGTCTTTGGTGCATGCCTTGGTGCTATTGGGCTTGATGCATGGGGCTGTACAGGGCGGACCGCCACTAACGTGGATTTGTGCGGTACCAACCAGAGTGATTCTGTGTTTGTTGATCTTGCCGGTACCAGGATGCAAACGTTGGGGTTACGCGCCGCAGAACTTACGCTGAATGGCAGCGGGGTGGTGGCTGCGTTACAGGCGTTGGGATTAAATGATGTGTATGCACAGCTGAATACTGATGCCCGAAGTGTGCATGGTCTGGCTTTTGTGGATACCAGTGATTTCTTCCTTTCGTTCCAGAGAGAGGCTGTGGCTTACCCGAGGTACAGCAAAATTACGCCGACGGAAGAATTTACCCAGAATGGTCAGATGGGGGTGGCGCTGGACGCATGTGCAACAACGAATATGGATACGTCTCGTTGTCATAGTGCTTATGCCGTTCCTGCCAATACAGGGTGGTGGCTGAATGCACCAAGTGCAAAGTTGGTAGATGTATTCAATGATGATTTTGATTTGGGTAATCAGACCGTTATCGATGTATTGCCCCTTCTGGCAGCGCCGGGTTTTCTGATTGAGCACCCGGAGTTTCAGATGCAAAGGGCACAGAACTGTTATGGATCCAGCACGTTCTGCTGATAGGGGAGGCAAGATAATGAAAATAAAATTCCTTCCGTTTTATTTGTTCATATGGATATTCGCTCCGATACAGGTTGCCGCTGAGACATTACGTCCAATGCAAGACGAAGAGTTGGAAGCGGTCACAGGCAAGAATGCAATCCAGCTTTCCTTAAAGATGCACAACAATGTGGAAGTTCAGGACGATAACCATGTGGCATTAAGCCATTGCAATACTGCGCCTGGCACATATAACCCTTGCCGGTTAGGGATGGAGTTTGTTGACAAGGAAAGAAACTGGCTGGTGATGAAAGAATTTTATGGATATCTCAACCTGGTGGATATCCGCTTGGAAGGGGTGAAGCTGCCTTCCAGTTCCACTGCGCATACCTCCTACTATGATCCGGATCGCTTCAAACGTGAGGATGGCACCTGCATGATTGCAGGATGTGATCCGCGGGGACTGGCGGCTATTGAAATGACTTACCCCTCGGCAAAGGGAACGGGTGAATATGGAGACATGCTCACCTTCCTGAATGTGGGAAGAATGACGGTAGAGGTGAATGACCCGGGGGCGACATACAGTGATGCAAGTAATCCCCATACGCCTGATGACATTGCAGACTTCGGTTTTATGCAGGAACAGAATCAGGGGGTAGCAAATGCATTCCGCATCAGTGACAGTGCGGGTCCGAATGCAAACATGCAGGTACGTTTTGACGGGAGGGCGTTGATTTATGGTTTCTAGAACGCTTTCGTTGTTATGGCTGGTGCCAGCATCATCACTGGCATTAACCCCGCTGGATGATACTTCGCTGTCTTCGGTAAACGGTCGAGATGGTTTGACGGTCAATTTGCAAAGTCCGGATGGTATCCATATTGACCGGATTACCTGGGAGACAGATCAGGGAATTGCTAATCAGGAGGCACTGACGCATTTTCGCGATCTTTCCTGGGAGGGCGATGGCGGACCCATGCAATCGACCTTCACTTTTGATGTGGGAAGTGATGGTAGTAATCCCATGGTCGCCATGAACTATACCTGGCAGCCAGGTTTTTACCGTATCGGCGGCTTCACTCTCGAAACTCCTACAAACACGGCATTCGCCAACCAGTCTCTGGGACAGCTTGGCTTGTATTCCCAGGGAGGGATCAGTCTGTCCAACCGTGGGTTGTTCAATGCGGATGGTGACTTTGCCCAGTTAGACTTCAACATGACGGGAGATCTGATTCTGCGGCAGGGCGGTCCGGGTGTGGCGGAATTAAGCTTCGGTAATCTGGTGTTTGAAAATCGCTTTACCAATGGCGCGGCAGGGGGGCACGCGGCAGGGAATGGAACGATTGGGATTACGGCTGATGGCTTGCTGATCCAGGCTGATCATACCTATACCGATCTGAGTTTCGATTTAATGTACAAGCAAAACCCTGTGGATTTTGATCGGGCAGGCCGATCACCTCTGGTTCATCTGGGTTGGAAAGGGGGTCTATCCAATGCGCAAATGGAGATTCTTCCGGGGGGGGTGAGCTATAACCTTGTGGGCAATAGCTGGGATTACACAGCAAACCGATCCGAAGGATTATTGTTCCGTTCGCAATGGGATTTCGATTCTGATTTTGGCCTGGCAATTGGTCATGCTGACGGTGACAGAACTCGCCTGACTCTTTCGGACTGGACCAAGCTTGGCGGAACAGCAGGACCGATGCTGTCCATGGATGTCATTCTGGATATCCTGCAGAACAATACCGGGCCATCAGGGCTATGCTTCGGCAGTACCTTGACCAGTGGTCAGCCCAACCAATCGCTGTGTGAGGCCAATGGTGGCGAGTTCCTGGATACTCGCGTGGCAGCCAATGATTCTGCTTTCGCGTTTCTTGTCCGTAACGGCCACCTGCATGCTTATAGCAGTAAAATGAACGTACAAAATCCGGTGAGCGGATGGGATCAGGATTATGACTTCGGCCTGATTCTGACCATGGGGAAACTGGATGCGGATGTACTGATTTATCCCCGTGGTGCTTACAGTGGTAACGGCTTTACGGGGACTGAAGGGTTAAAGCTGGACATTAACTTGTTGGCACAGTCTCCGGGGTATTGGGATAAGGCAAACAGTTCGGATCCCACGGTAAGAGCAACGGCGGGAGACAATTGGGCGACCAATTCCCATTTGATGTTTGCGAATACCAACACTGGTGTGGGTGTCGGTATCCTGAACAATGATGTGCTGTGGCAAACCCGGGATATGTTTATCCGCATCGGCGATACCGACATGGCATTTCCCGATATGCCCAGCGGTATCATGCTAAGCAGTGATACGTTTGCCCGCTACTATCTGCGGGGGCTTTTTGGCGCGGGGGATCTCAATGATCTGGGGAACAACACCGCGAATGTCGCACTTTGGCAATTCAATCTGGCCGCCAGTCAGTACCGGTTCGTTCTCTATCCCAGTACCAAGGCGTACACGGTACCCGATGGTTCCGGTGGAACCACATCCGAAACCTTGTCTACCATCGGCTTCGCCGGCTTCTTCCACCTGGATGGCAGTTCCTATTTGAGTCTGGCGGAATCCTCCAGCCCGCAAGCCTCCTTCAATCTCTACAATGTAGAGGGAAGTTTGGGATGGAAAGACGGTAACGTGGTCATGAAGTCGGGTGACCAGAATCTGGATGGAGCGCCTACCATTACGATTGAAAATCAGTTGTTGATTGGCGAAAGCGTCAACTTTGGCAATGGCCCGGGTAATCCACTGATCGGCAACGTGGGATTTGGGGATCAAAACTACGGACGTATCGCTATGCCTGGCGGAATCTGGAATAGCGAGATTGTAGCCAAGGTTCCCTAGGAAAACTGAACAGCATAAGACCTGTTTCCGGTGTTAACCGGAAACAGGCAAAGCAGACATCAGCAGGTGGGCTGTTCCGCTCCATGCCATGCGAATTTCTTGAACGGTTCATCAACCGGTGTATTGGCCAGATGGTTGGTGTAATTACTCATCACCTTTTGTGCCAGCCCAAGAATAATCTCGAGAACATGTCGCTTTTCAAAGCCGGCACCAAGAAAGCTGTTGATCGCTTCTTCACTGACCTCACCCCGGTCGCGAACCACTGCAAGAGTGAAGTCACGGAGTGCCTCCAGCCTGTCGGTAGGCAGAGGTGTCTTGTCACGTAATGCATTGGTGATGCGGTCGTCTACTTTCATGGATTTGGCGATGCCGGTGTGTGCGGGAACACAATAGTGGCAGGCATGTTCCACATTAATGGTCTGCCAAACGACGGTGATTTCATCATCGTTAAAGCTGGTTTCAAGAAACAGGGAATGCAGTTTTTGGTACCCCTCCAGCAGTCCCGGGGCCTCCGCCATTACCGCATGCAAATTCGGAATCATGCCAAAGCTTTTCTGTGACGCCTTCAAGAGGGCTTGGCTGGCCTCAGGGGCGCTGTCTTCTGTATGCAGCTGAAAATCCGTCATGGGGACTCCTCAGTAAAGGTTTGTTTTTGAGTGATTGCTCAAATACAGGATCAAACCCTAACAGCATTGTGTGGAATCTCAACCTTTTTTGAGTGAATACTCAAAAAAGGAGTAAAATGCATTGCATTCGAGGCAATTGACCCACCAGAGGAGAGAAAGGTTTTGCCAAGACCAATGCGCCAAGACCGCCAAGAGTGTCTACAACGCGCCATGGCCCTTTTCTGGGACAGGGGTTATCACGCGACCTCCATGAAAGACCTGGAACAGGTCCTGGATATGCGCCCGGGCAGTATCTATGCCGCCTTTGGAAGCAAGGAAGGCCTTTATAGTGAAGCATTGACGTTGTATGCCAGAGACATGGCCAGCGAGTTTTCCCAACGGGTCTCCAGCCAGTCCAGTGTGCTCAATGCGCTGGCCAGCTATGTGAGGGAGCTGGGTAAACTGAATCGTGACAAGCTGCCTTCCTGTGCCTGCATGCTGGTGAAAGGGTTGCTGGAAACGGGGGAAAGCCACACCTTGCAACGGCAAATCGAGGCCAGTTTGTCGGGTATGGAAGGCCTGTTCCGACAGGCTTTTCAGCACGCCATCGAGAACAGCGAAATAGCCCGGTCTGGCGAGGACCGCTATCAGCCGGAGCGATTGGCCAGGTGGTTGCAGTTTTCCATCATGGGCCTGCGTGCCTATGCTCAGCGGTCCGGGAATCAGCGCGGGCTTCAAGCCCTGGCGAATGATCTGGCAGATGACGTTTTGAGACTAGGAACCCTCTGACCAGTGCCTTGATGTCTTGCCTGCCGTTTGAAGACCGGCAAGGCTTGGGAGAGCGGGCTTGTTGGGCGGCTAGAACGCGACTGCGATTCCCAGCCCCGTTTCATTATCCACGCTGTCGTTATCCAGGGCGCCGCGGCCATAAAGATCGAATTGAATCGTCGGAGTCAGCATCCAGGTAAGACCGCCGCCTGCGCGATGATTATCGTCACCGTTTTCGTCGTTCCGGCTTAGGCCGGCGTCAAGAAAGACCGCCCATTGCTCGTTGAGCCGTGCGTGCCAGCTTGGCACCACGGTAGTCCACTTTTCGTTACCTCTGTCGTCATAACGAACACTGAGTTGCAGCTGGTGTCGGTCGTCAAGCCACCAGCCTCCACTGATTGCCATGAAGCTGCCATCTTCTTCATTACTGAAAGCGTCGCTGGCGGTATCCAGCAGCATGCCGCCGAGCAATGCTGCGCGAAAGATGTCGCCCCGGTAGAGGGACAATTTGAGACCCAGGCTGCTGTCGCCCATTCCATCCAGTTCGCTGGACTGTTTTCCGGTGGTGTATTCCTGATAACGGTAACTGTTGATACCGACCTGAATTTCCATCTTCGGGATAACACGCAATCGCAACAGGGTATTGAAGTCCAGGGTCGTAATTTCCGGACTGCTGCGCATGTCCAGTGTCGCGTCAGGGAGCCCCTGTTCAATGGCGATGCGGTATTTGCCTAGCAGATCCGGGTTCAGTCCCAGTCCTGGTCGTTCGAAAGCCGGGGCGGCCACGCCCGGGCCAGCAACAAGCAACAGTAGGGGGGGTACGCAAAGCCAGCGGGGCATCGACTCTTCACTCCTTTGAAGAACATGCAGGCAGACAAATCGGAAAAGGCACCCTAGCACCGCCAGAACCGGCTTCACCATTAACCGAAAGAATTAACCGTGCCAGGGGATGACGAGATTGCTAGACAGGGTGTCTACATGGCGTAGTATTTTGTAACCGTTCCGGGTTTGCCGCAGGTGACCTGCGGGGAAGGCTGTGCCACCCTTGGGGGCCGGCATACTGGTGAGTAGGTGGAACACCCTGCCGCCGTCGGAACGATAATAATTGCCATATTTATGGACCTTTGGAGAGTCAAAATGAGTAGCGACCTGAGCATTCAGCGCAGTGCTTCCGCCGTGGAGCCGGCACTGGTGATCAACCGTATCCTGGAAGCGGGGGTGCGCAAGGCGCCGAACCAGACCATCACCTACAATGGTCGTGATTACACCTACCGCGAGTTTGAGGAGCGGGTTCATCGTCTGGCCGGGGCGCTGGCCGCCCAGGGCATCAAACCCGGTGACACCGTCGCCGTCATGGACTGGGATACCAACCGCTACCTGGAAGCCTTCTTTGCAATCCCGATGATGGGGGCTGTGCTGCACACCGTAAATGTACGGTTGAGCCCGGAGCAGATCCTTTACACCATCAACCACGCCAAGGATGACGCTATCCTGGTGAACAGCGAATTCCTGCCGGTGCTGGAAGAGCTGAAAGACCGTATCGAGCCGGTGAAAACCTATATCCTGCTGGACGATGACGGGGTCAAAGGCAGCGACAGCCTGCCCCTGGCGGGGGAATACGAGGCGCTGCTGGCCGACGCACCGGCCCGCTATGCGTTCCCGGAGCTGGACGAAAACACCCGCGCCACCACCTTTTACACCACCGGCACCACCGGCCTGCCCAAAGGGGTGTATTTCTCCCACCGTCAGCTGGTGCTGCATACCTTTGCCGGTCGTAACACCATGTCCGGTGTCGGTCAGGGTCGCTTCAACGAAGACGACGTCTATATGCCGATTACCCCCATGTTCCATGTGCACGCCTGGGGGATTCCCTACATGGCGACCCTGATGGGCGTGCAGCAGGTATACCCGGGCCGTTATGAGCCGGCTACCCTGCTCAAGCTGCTGGTCAGCAAGAAAGTCACCTTCTCTCACTGTGTCCCCACCATTATCCAGATGCTGTTGCAGGCGGAAGCCGCCAAGAGCGTGGACCTGAGTGGCTGGAAAGTGATCATCGGCGGTTCGGCCTTGCCCAAGGCCCTGGCCATGGGGGCGCTGGAGCGAGGTATTGATATCTATACCGGTTACGGCATGAGCGAAACCTGCCCACTGCTGACCCTCGCACAGTTGACCCCGGAGCTGGAGAACGCCGACCTGGAAACCCAGGCCGACTACCGCACCCGCACCGGTCGCCCGGTGGCCATGGTGCAGTTGCGAATCGTCGATGGCGAGATGAACGACGTCCCTCACGATGGCAAGAGCCAGGGGGAAGTGGTTGTCCGCGCCCCCTGGCTGACCCAGGGTTACCTGAACGATCCGGAAAAGTCCGAAGAGCTGTGGGCGGGTGGCTGGTTGCACACCGGTGACGTGGCGGTGATGAGCGACGATGGTTGGCTGAAGATCGTTGACCGCATCAAGGACGTGATCAAGACGGGCGGCGAGTGGGTCTCCTCCATTGATCTGGAAGGCCTTGTCCTGCAACACCCCGGTGTGGGTGAGTGTGCAGTGGTCGGCGTGCCGGATGCCAAGTGGGGCGAACGCCCGGTGGCGCTGGTGGTGAAAAGCGGTGATGCCGACGAAGAGGGTATCAAGGCCCTGATTGCCGACTATGCCGAGAAAGGCATCATCAGCCGTTATGGCATCCCGGACCGGGTGATTTTTGTCGATGCCCTGCCGCGTACCTCCGTGGGCAAGCTCGACAAGAAGAAGATGCGGGCGGAAATGGTGTAAGAAGCCCTGGCAAATACGGTGGTTCGACCGCGAAGGGTCAGCGACGCTTGGCGCGTCGCGGTGGAACCACCGTTCGCTCAGAACAGCGACCTGCAATCAGCGTTGCCACGATAACCACGACGAATACGCTGTAGGAGGGGAGGTTCGGCCACGCAACTGAACTCTGGAAACCCCACCTTCACCGCAGTGCATGACGACCCACAAAGTACCCCGGTTTTATCTCTTTGCCCTCTGTGGTGATGACCACATTGGAGCGCCTTCCCGGCAAGACACCAGCAGATCAAGGCGCAATATT
>OBIY01000337.1_pt1 | contig 19624 bp, 17 predicted proteins | sample 1519841 | NCBI WGS metagenome assembly OBIY01 (sample SAMN03019774, study PRJEB22545) | beach sand metagenome | biome: beach; feature: sea beach; material: beach sand | place: USA: Municipal Pensacola Beach, FL | collected 2010-07-30 | depth 30-40 cm m
TTCCCAAGTCTATGATCCATTCCGATCTTGGATCATAGACTTGGGAACGCCCTGACGAATGAGATAGTTCACCACTTCTGTACTGCGCTTTTCTGACAAGGTCTGGTTGTAGGTCTCTTTACCCACCCAGTCGGCATGTCCGTGTACCACGATTTTTTTCACCTTTCGATCTGCCAGGCTGTATTCGGCAATCTGTTGTAAACGTTTCTGTGCGGGCTCTGATAGCTCTTCTTTTGCGGTTTCAAAGTGGACCAGGCTGAAGTTGATATCGTCAAACCCAAAAGGCAGCAGACTGGCAATGCAATCTTGAAAGTACCGGTAGGCTGTTCGAAAACGGATGGCTGATAAGCCAACGTAGAGTGGTTCTGTACCCTCAGCAGCATCGGTTTGGGTAAAGGTCGGTTGCAGGCCTTTTTCAAGTTCATACAGCAAGCGCAATGTTTCTGTTCTTTGTAGTGAAAAGGGCTGATGAGTCGCCATTCGGGTCGGGCTGCTCACCGGGCGGGTAAAGTTACGGTGGTTCCAGGACGGAGGGATGGCATCGAGATAAGCCACCTCGCTGCGTTCGCTGGGGTGATAGGTGACCAGTTGAAAGCTCAAATCTTTGCCGGCCGAGTGGAAAAACGTTGCCGTGCCATAGCCTGGAATGGCGTGCGCCAGCTTGCACTGAATTTTTGACCGCGAAAGTGTCCACTCGGATGTTTGAAAGTTTGCTAAATAATAGAGAACTTCAGCCGTTACTGGAGTAGGCAGGGAGCAGTTTATAGCCAGCAGTGCGATGAAAAAAAAGAGTCTCGTGCGTTTCATACATGCGAATAAAGCAATAATGTGGCCAGGTTCGGCTGGCGGTGTCATTCAGTTTGTCTGTGTTTGTTTAAAGACGGGCTGCTTCAGGGAAGATGATTGACTTTGAGGACTATCGTGTGAATAGAGAATATGAAGAACAACGGGGTTATTTTCGGATGGCGGTTGATTGTCCGCTCACGTTTGGGGTCGAGAGTGAAGGTTATGTTCACAAAGGAACTGTCAAAAACCTGAGCGCTTCAGGGCTGATGTTTACAACAGACATCATGCTCAAGCAGGGTGATCAAATCAAAGCCTCTCTGGAACCTGAAAACAATATCACGCCGCCAATGATTGTGGCTGCAACCGTTCTCCGGTGCGTGAAAACAACAAAACAGACGTCTGTGGGTGGGCGTTTTGAAGTGGCTTGTCATATCAAAATTCTTCAGTAGTCCTGCGGTTCCAGCCGTAAGAGCTCCATACCAAGGTTCCATCTCGCCTTTTACTGAATCGGTGGTATAGTCTTTGGCTATCAACACACCTGTTGGTTACAACAACAAATGCAGTACGAGGATGAGGAGAGAACATGCCAGAACAAACGCCATACCCTAATGCTTTAGCGCCGATTACACTTGGTTCGGTCACAATTAAAAATCGTTTCATGATGGGATCTATGCATACCCGGCTGGAAGCAATGGACCACCCCACTGAGCGACAAGCCGCTTTCTATGCAGAGCGCGCGCGCGGTGAAGTTGGCCTGATTGTAACAGGCGGCTATTCTCCGAGTGAAAATGGGTTGATTGAAGAAGGCGGACCGCTGTTTAACTCAGCAACACAGTTGCCTGAGCATCAAAAAATCGTTCAAGCCGTACACGACGAAGGGGGCAAGATATTCCTGCAGATCCTGCATTCCGGGCGCTATGCCAAAGATGACAACATCGTCGGTTTTTCAGACATTCGTTCACCCATTAATCCACGGACTCCGCGTGTATTGAGTGGGCAGGAAATAGAACAGATTATTGAAGACTTTGTTGAGTGCGCAGACCTGGCGCAACAGGCGGGTTATGACGGCGTGGAAATTATGGGCTCAGAGGGTTACCTACTTTGTCAGGCCGTGGTAGAGCGCACCAATAATCGGACCGATGAATGGGGCGGCAGTTTTGAAAAACGTATTCGTTTTCCGCTGGAAATTGTACGGCGAGTCAGACAGCGGGTCGGGCCTGCTTTAGGCATCATGTACCGCATATCGGCGCTCGACCTGGTGGATCAAGGAGCCACGGGCGAGGAGACAGTTCGCTTTGCCCAAGCGCTGGAAGAGGCCGGGGTAGACGTGCTGAACACCGGCATCGGCTGGCATGAAGCACGTGTTCCAACGATTGCATATATGGTGCCACGAGGTGGATTCCAGTTTGCCATTGCCAATATCAAAAAGAACGTTGGTATTCCGGTAATTGCCTCAAATCGTATTAATACGCCCGATGTTGCTGAAGAACTGATTGCCTCCGGAGCGGCGGATATGGTTTCGATGGCTCGACCGATGCTGGCGGACCCCTATTTTGTGAAAAAAATGATCGAAGGGCGCAAGGACGAAATCAATGTTTGTATTGGTTGTAATCAAGCCTGTCTGGATTATATTTTTTCTTTTAAAGTTACCACCTGTTTGGTTAACCCCAGAGCCTGCCGCGAACTCGATTACAAGACCGAACCGGCGCAGACTCAAAAGCGCATCGCGGTTATTGGCTCGGGCCCTGCGGGGCTTGCCGCCGCCGTTAATGCGGCAGAGAGGGGACATGATGTCACGCTTTTTGAAGCAGCTGCCGAATTAGGCGGCCAGATGAATCTGGCTAAAAAAGTGCCTGATAAGACCGAGTTCTATGAGTTGATCCGTTATTTTTCCAGCCAGCTTGAAAAAAACCATGTCACTGTCAAATTGAATACGCCAGCAACCTTGGAGAATCTCCAGGAGGGCGGGTTTGAGGAAGTGATTGTGGCGCCGGGCATCACGCCTCGCATACCGGATATTCCCGGGATTGATCATCCCAGCGTTGTTTCATATGTCGATGTATTACAAGGGCGAGCCAAAGTAGGTCAGCAGGTCGCAATTTTGGGTGCAGGTGGTATTGGTTTTGATACGGCTGTGCTCTTGATCCATGGCCAAGGGGATAGTGCACCCGATACGGCTGAATTTCTTCATAAATGGGGAGTGGATTTGAGCCTGAAAGAGCCCGGTGGATTGTCACCGGAGGGGCCACAGTTTCCCGAGCCTGCTCATCAAATTACCATGTTCCAGCGCAAAACATCACGGATGGGGAAAACCTTGGGTATGAGTACAGGCTGGGCGCTTCGGTTGGAGCTGGAGTACAGCGGCGTAGCGTTCGAACCTGGTGTCAGCTATAGAAAAATTGATGATGAAGGGTTGCACTATACCCAAAATGGAGAAGACAAGACGCTGGCCGTTGATACGATTGTGTTGTGTACAGGGCAGGAGCCTATGCGTGGGCTTTACGATGAGTTACAACGCGCGGGAATAAAGGCCCACCTGATTGGGGGCGCTAAGGAAGCCGCTGAGTTGGATGCGTTGCGCGCCATTGACGAAGGTACTCAAGTTGCTTTGGCCATTTGATTTCGATCGCCTGTCAGCCTCATCATCGGCGGCTGGCAGGCTAATCGAGTAGCTTCATAATGACAGGGACACACAAAAGTAATACTGCCAAAGCGGGTAAGACCACAGGGAGTATTGCGGTCTCAATCAAGCCAAACGCCTGAAGCAGCATTATGGTCACAATCGCTGAGACGACAATGAAAAAGCAAAAAGCAACTGCTTTAACAAACACCATTCGCTCTTTGGCCTTAAACTCAATGACCCAATCTTCACCTGCGAGTGTTTCTTTCTCGTGGCGTTTCTGCTTATCAAGGCGTTCGTTTTGAGGTAGCTCCGTTTTTATCGAACTCATAGTGCTTCTCCTTACGCATCCGCGCGTCAGTGATTTAGCCTGTATCGGATCGTTGCTGATCCTCCTCAGACCGTACAGCATCCAGAATAGGCATCGCCAATTCCTTAATCTTGTCAGTTTGGTCGTCATATGAGGCAACGGACTTGCCCAGTTGACGCTGACGGATTGCCCACTTGAGTAATGTGATGGCGCAATTCACAAATTCTTTTTTTGTGGCGGTGTTGGTGAGCGCCATGAGCTCTTCAATTTCCTTGAGCCGGTCATCAGATATATCCAGTTGAAAGCGTGCCATTGTCATCTCCGTCAAATAAAACTCTTTAAATGAGTTGAATATGAGTTTAATTTGAGTTAAAAAGGATTGCAACCCCGTATATAACTGTTTTTTGAGGATGTTATGGATAAGGACATACGCATTAACAGAGATCAGCTTTGCAGGGAATTGCAAACCCGGCTGGAAAAAGGTCGCCAGGCACTTCTGTTGGGGCCGGCACAGTGGGGGAAAACTTCACTGGCGCGCCAGCTGCAAGCCACTTACGAGCATTCATCACTGAAGCGGGTGATTTATCTGGACTTTTTTGCACTCAGACATCAATCACCACAAGCACTGGACCACGCGACGGTACGCTGGTTGATCGAAAATGAAATGGCGTATCGGCAGTTTGCCAATATTCACCAGACTCAAAAAAAGAGGTTATTACATACCTATTTAAGTGAGCGCTGCCAACCGAGTGATTTATTGATCATTGATCACCTGGAAGTTGTCGTGCGCGCTGCGCAGCTTTTGGAATGGTTCAAAAAGCTCAGCTTTTTTTTAGAAAAAAAAGGCGTATCGGTTTTGTGGATTGAGCGAGTTGCGGATTACGAGGCCAGTTTGCTGGCCCAGGCGCGTATTCCTCAGCCTGACATCCTGGAAATTTCCCCTCTATCTGAAGAAGAAATAGCCGCCTGGCTGGATCGCGTGGCACTCTCAGAAATGTCTGGTAAGCGTGTGACCGCAGCAGACATTTTTACGGTAACTCAGGGAAATCCAAGTATTACGAAAAATCTATACGGTTATTTTCAAGACCCTGAAGAGCGGGACCCTGGCTTAAGCTATTATCAGGAGCGCGCCAGTAAACAGTACATGGGCAGTTGTCAGCGGGTTTGGCAGGCTTTGACCGAACATCCTGGTGAGATTGAGACTTGGCGTTCGTCGCCCAGCAAGCGGTTGAAAAACAAATTGTGGTTGAGTGGCGCCTTTCGGCGGCGGCCAGACGGCAGCTTGATAGAGGCGTCTCCTATTCACGAGAAACGTTTGCAAGGGCTCCTCGTTAAAGACCGGTTTCTGTCGGTACTGGCGAATCAGCCCGTGAGTGAAATTGCCCCTGAATTCAATCAATATGCCGAAATAACCGCCACACCGTTGTGGCGGAGTATTGCAGAAAGTAAAAGTGATCTGGAAGCGTTCAAGACATTGCGGGATTACTTTATCAACTACTTTAAGTTGGGCAGTGTTCGTTTTTATTTGCGCGATGGTGGGCACCCGCTCATCTGGAAAGAAATACTTGTGCACAAACAGGGCTTGGACATCGGTGAAAAACTTTTTGCTGGCACAACCGAGGTGCTGCATGATTTTACACGGGCCGCATTGACAGGCCGTCAGCAAAATATTGGTAATCGCACCTACCTTTTCCCCGTGATTGGGCCGACGGATCAGGTTGATTTGATCTGTAAAGTGGATCTGCGTAAAACCCGGCGCTTCACATTCTTGTACCAACGCGGAAAAGTTCAGCAAATACAGCAGTCCTTGCTCTTTATTCAGCCGGTACTGAGTCAAAGGATTGCGATGTACGCTTACCAGCATGACCTGCGCATGAGCCGGGATTTGCAAAAGCGTATTGAGGCAAAAGTCTTTCGTCCCGATGAGAATGAACTCAGTGGTGTACTGGAAGAGAGCAAAATGGATGCTGTTGGCGTGTTTAAACCACCTATTCGGCGTGGCAGTGCGTGGTCAAATGTGAGTTTACAGTCTAGGGAAGATTTACCATTGCAATTTGATATACAGGCCGTTTTTACCAATGTGAACGAGGCGCAGTTATCGGCACTGGCCGATTCATCCAAGCCAAAACAGCAAGTGGTGGGGCATCGGGAAGCTTGCCAAATTTTCCCGGGTTTGAATGCGTTGATGGCTTACTCCACGTTATTTATTCGCCCGATCACCATCACCCGATCCAACAACGCATCAGAAAGGTGGCTGGTTTGCTTCATTGATCTTGAGCAAAAGCGCGATGTAAACCGGCAGAGCCAGGCCATTTTAAGTCATCAGCAGCAACACTTGCTTCTGTTGGCCGAGAGAGCCCTTGAGATTGTTTATCGGGAAGAACGGCAACGGGTCTTTATGAGTGCTCTATTGCGAGGGATCAGCCACGAACTCAAGCACTATATTAAAGACATAGCGTGGACAGCAGAGTTGCTTCAGGATGAGCTTGAAAGCATCGAACACCGTGCTCAGTGTGAAATGATTGAAAAAAATGCCCGCTTGATGAGTAAACGGATGGATCGCCTAAAACAATTGGCGATGACCGATAAAGGAGAGCCTCAGCGCCTGAATCTCCGGGAGTTGGTCAGCAAAATTGTACAGGATGTACTGGGACGGAAAGAGGAGCCAGGTATGAAGCGCGTACCGATTGAATATGAGGGTGTCGATCGCGACACTCATATCAAAATGGATAAAGGGCAGTTTCGAATGGCCTTAGAAAACCTGCTCCGAAATGCTCAGGAAGCCCTGCAAAGTGTTGAGTGGCCACTCATCTTGATCTACACAGAGAAAGTGAACATCCGCCACTCGCGTGTTAAGTTAATTGTTGCTGACAACGGTCCAGGTGTTCGGGCGAGTTTAGCCGGTAACTTATTTGACCCCTTTGTTACCGGGCACACAGGCACCGTTCCGGATGGTAAACCCGATCGCGCCCGAGGTGTTGGTCTGACATTAGTCCGTACCGTGGTTTACCTTGCAGGCGGTGAAGTGACTTTTCAGCGAGTTAATCATGAAACCCGGTTTGAAATGAGTTTACCAGTCGCTTGAGTTGCGCAATAAGGCTGAAGGAGGTTTGGGTGTGTTCTTCGCAAATACTAAAAAACAACGTGCTAGTGATTGATGATGACCAAACAGTCCTCAACAATATCCAAAAGAAATTGCGCAAATCGAACCCTTTAGTCATCGATTTATTCCCGGTTCACGATCCGCGTCAAGCGATCGGTAAAATCCGCGAGCTCAGGCCCACCCTGGTTTTGCTGGATTTCAAAATGCCGAATATGACGGGCATTGAAGTCATGGAAAATATCAAGCGTTTACCTGAGCGGATACAACCTCAGGTTGTGTTTTTAAGCAACGTCACCGAGCACCGAAGTGAAGCAATCGCGCTGGGAGCTGTAGACTATCTTGTTAAAGCAGACGTACCGCTTGGACGTATTGTCGAGATTATGAATCGCTGTATCAGTCAGGCGAACGAGGCGGGTCTGGCCACATACGAACGCGAAGAACTGAAGACGGAGGACTTTGTCGATATCCTCGATGATGAATAAATGGCCGGTGCTGGAGGTTGAGCCAGCACCCATACCTATCCCCTTTTAAGCCACCATATTCCCACCATCAATATCGAGCACCGTCCCGGTGATAAATCCATTGGTCATCAATAACATCGCAGCTTCGGCAATGTCATTGGGATAACCAATTCGTTTCGCGGGTAGCTGCTTGGCGGTGGCATCGAAGAAAGCGGCTTTTTTCTCTTCTGGCATCATGGCGTAAAGCGGGGTATCGATAAGGCCAGGTGCAATGGTATTTACCCGGATCGGCGCCAGTTCAGCAGCCAAGGCCTTGCCCAGTGCCTCCAGTGCGCCGTTGCAAGCGCCGGCACAGGCTAAACCACGCATAGGGCGGCGGCTGGCTACACCGGAAACAAAAGTGATCGAACCCTGTTTGGCGATAACCGGTGCGGCGTATTTTGCACAGGAATAAGCCCCCCAGAATTTGATGTCGAAAAAGTTTTTAGCCAGCGCATTGTCCATTTTGACAAAAGGCCCCGTACCGGCGCCTGAGGCCGTGATGATTAAATGATCGAAGCTGCCGGCGTTGGAAAAAAATGTTTTAACAGCATCTTCATCCGTAATATCGAGTACAGCAGAAGACACATTCTCTTGTGCCAGTGTGGCTTTTGCAGCCTCTAGCTTCTCGGGCGAGTGGCTGGCAATGATGACTTCTGCGCCGGCTTCGGCCGCTGACTTTGCACAGCCCAGTCCCATGCCAGAGCTGCCTCCTACCACAATAACGCGTTGACCTTTTAGCGACATAAGTAAAATTCCTCTTGGTTTTGTCAGATGGTGGCGCTGCGTTAGTGCCGCGCCACGATGTCCAGATTGACGCAACGTTAGCCCGGTAAGCCAAGTACAGCCTTCGAGAGAATATTGCGTTGGATCTCGTTGGAGCCGCCGTAGATGGTTGCGGGTCGGGCATTGTAGAAGTTGCTGAGAATATCCACTTTTTCTGCACCAGCGGGATGCCCGCCTTTTATGCCTCCGGCGCTACCGGCGGCCTCGATGGCCAGTTCTGTGAGCCGGGAAAAAGTCTCTGTCCCCCAGATTTTCAGAAGTGATACATCTGGGCCGAGTGTTTCACCACGCTTAACAATATCGGCAAATTTGGAGTACGCGGCTTCCAGGTCCGCCACATCCAGCCGAAGCGTAGTAAATTTATCGAGAAAGCCGGGGTCGTCAAACAGTTGGTTTGCCGCTGCAAAGACTTGCAAACGTTGCAGTGCGTATTGGGATTGTTTGGGGCTGCCAAGAAAGATGCGTTCGAAACTCAACAGTGCTTTGGCAATTGTCCAGCCTTTGTTCAGTTCGCCGACCAGGTTTTCTTTGGGTACTCGGACGTTATCCAGGAAGACTTCGCAGAATTCTTCATGCCCGGCAATATTGCGGATTGGGCGGACGGTAATGCCCGGTTGGTCAAAATCGACCAGCAAAAAGCTGATACCTTCTTGCTTTTTGCCGTCTTTATTGGTGCGCACAAGAAGGAAAATATGGTTGGCGTCTTGTGCCAGTGTGGTCCATGTTTTTTGGCCGTTGACGATAAAGTGATCGCCGTTATCAATGGCTTCCGTACGCAGGCTGGCAAGGTCTGAGCCGGCATTGGGTTCTGAATAGCCTTGGCACCAGATGTGCTCACCGGCGAGGATTTTCGGCAAATACTTCGCGCGCTGTTCCTCATTGCCGTGCTGGATCAGCAAGGGGCCTACCATCGTAATGCCCATGTCAGGTGCGCGGGCAATGCCGTAGCGCTCTTGTTCTTCAATATAGATCAGCATTTTCGCTGGCCCCAGCCCCATCCCGCCATATTCTCGGGGCCAGGCGGGCGCGACCCAGCCCTTGCGAGAGAGCGTCATATACCAGTTTTTGATTTCTGTCCAACGTAAGCGAGAGGGTGGGTTGCGCAGCTCATCCGGGTAATGCTTCTCAAAAAAATCGCGAACAACGAGACGGAAGTCATCATCGTTAAGTGCGTTGAGATCCTGGTCTTCAGAGATTTCTGGGACTGCACGACCGGCCAGAGCATCGTCCGAGCCTGTTTTGCTGGGCGACAAGGTTGCGAACCGTCGGCGATGAGCCAGTGCATTGCCGTATTGAGGTGCAACGACCAAGGTGCGGTTGACGAATAAGCCGACGTCGCACTCATCGGTATAACCAATACCGCCGTGTAGTTGGATGGCTTGTTGCGTGATCAGTTTGGCCGCTTCGGCGCAGCGTGATTTTGCCCGGCTGGCGGCAATACTGCGTTCTGTTGGGGTGGGGTTGTGCTCTAACACGGCCAGTGTATCAGTCAGTGCGGCTTGAGCAAGTTCCTGTTGAACGTAAAGGTCGACAGCACGGTGCTGAAGCGCCTGAAAACTGCCGATTTTTTTCCCAAACTGAACACGTGTATTCAGGTAATCCAGGGTGATTTGCAGTGTTTTTTTGCACACTCCAGTGAGGTAGGCGGCAGTCATGACGTTGGCTTCATCCAGTGCCTGTTGCAGTGCTGCTGTGGCATCTGCCGAGGTTGACAGCCGTGTTGCCGGCGTTTCATTGAAGGTCAATGTGTAGCTAAAGCTGTCATCTGCCATGAGGTGTTCGTCCAGGGAGATACCTCCAGCACTGGCGTCCACCCAGTAGAGGGCCAGCCCGTCGGGGCTGTTGGCAGATACCACAAAGCCGTCGGCACCTTTGGCCATTGAGACATGATACTTTTGGCCGCTCAATGTTGTGGTTTCGTCTGCGTTGCTGGCACTGGTTTGAATGGCGCTCACATCAAGGGCTGTATGCCTTTCCTGCCAGGCAAGTGCGGGGATTAATTGTCCTTCAATAATTTGACCGATCAGGGTTTTTTTCAGCCCTTCATGATCGCAGTAGTTAATGCATCCAGCGGCAGCGGCAATGGCGTCAATCATGGGCTCGGGTGCTGCGTGCTGACCGAGTTCCTCGATCACGATAGCCAGCTCAGACATACTTAGATTAAGGCCCCCGAGCTCTTCAGAAAAGGGAATGCCCATCCATCCCAGTTCCGCCATTTCCTGCCATACGGCTTTGGAATAACCTGGTTGCGTATTGCGTAGCTCGCGTACGCGGTTGACTGTGAGGCTGCCTTCGCTAAACGCCTCTGCTGCTTCTTTGAGCATGCGGCGTTGTTCAATGGTTTCTTCGTTATTGGAATGTTGGTCAGTCACTCTGAGCTCCTGTCTGGTGCATGGTTTAGTTTGTTGCTGTTAACGATTAATTTCTTAATCTGCCTTACGTTAGTTAGAATTGCTTTTATTTTAACAAGCTTGGGGGATAAAAAATATCTCGTACAGGCGTTTACTTTCCATTATTCATCATAACAAGAGGAGCAATGATGTCTGAGGTCGTTAAGAAGCCCTATGGCTTTACTGTGGAAGAGTTGGGCCAGTTGGAAACCGTGTATAGAGAAGATCTATTTAAAGACAAAGTTGTTTTAGTTTCCGGGGCAGGGAGTGGTTTAGGACAGGCGATTGCTTTTTTGTTCGGTCGTTTAGGGGCAAAGCTGTTTATCTGTGGGAGGGACCCTGAAAAACTGGCTGTGACAGAACAAGCCCTAAAGTCACTGGGAGTAGAGGTTCGGTCGAAGAGTATGACCATCCGGGATGCGGAGCAGGTCAGCGCCCTGATAGATGATGTTTGGACAGCTTATGGCCGGCTCGATGTGCAGGTCAATAACGCGGGTGGGCAGTTTCCTCAAGCCGCTTTGGATTTTAAGGTCAAAGGCTGGCAGGCGGTAATCGATACGAATCTCAATGGCACCTGGTATATGATGCAAAGTGCGGCGAAACGCTGGGTGGAGGAAGGTCAGCCTGGCAATATTATTAATATCGTTGCGGATTTTTGGCGCGGTATGCCCGGCATCGCACACACATGCGCGGCGCGGGCGGGTGTGACGTATTTGTCCAAATCGGTCGCCGTGGAATGGGCTCCGCATAAAATTCGGGTCAACTGCGTGGCGCCGGGGTGTGTCGAAACGCCGGGATTTAATGTTTATCCAGAAGAAGGGTCCGCCACCTTTGCGGAGTCGAATCCTATGCGGGAAACCGGGGATGCACAGGACATTGCTGAGTCCTGTGTTTATCTTGCTTCTAATTCCGGGAAATTTATTACCGGTGAAGTGATTACTGTGGACGGTGGGCAACAGATGTGGGGGGACCCTTGGCCAACCGGCCGGCCGGATTACTTCAAACTGTGAGGGCTCATCGTCCTTCTTGGTTTTGGTGTAACGATCTTCCGTGAGCACGCAGGCACCCATGAAACACTTGCTGCTGGCCATGGCATCCTTGCCTATCCAGCAGTCAATCGCTTATCTCGCATTATTGGTTTTACCGGTGGCGGCACCGGTGGTCACGGAAGAATTGGCGCTTGATCCTGCGTTTATCGGGCTTTATACCGGAATCATTTTTGCGGTTTCAACCGCCGCACAAATGGGGTGCGGGGGTGTTATTCAGCGCTTTGGTGGTTTGAGGGCGATTCAGGCATCCATGGTCATGCTGGGGGTCGGCCTTGTGATCTCTGCGGCAGGCAGTGCGGCTGTATTTCTGTTTGCGGCCATTTTAATGGGTATTTTCTATTCTGTTTCGACACCCGGCAGCTCACAAATTCTATCAAAGTATTCACCTCCGCAGCTTGCTCCTCTAACCTTTTCGATCAAGCAGACCGGTGTACCGCTGGGGGGGATGGCCGCAGGGTTTATCGTCCCTTTTTTCGTGAGTCGTTTTGGCTGGGAAGGCGCCTTTATCGGGTGCGGGATCATCTGTGTGTTCATGGCACTGATTTTACAGCCGTTACGTGCTGAATTTGACCGGGATAGGGAGCCTGGAACCAAGATTTCTCCAAAGGATATTTTACGCACTTTTCGCTCAACGATTCGTATGGTTTCGGTGCATCCCGAACTGCGCAATTTGGCCTTTGCAGGTTTTTCGTTTGCGGGGTTACAACTGGCGTTTACCACCTATTTTGTTACTTATATGGTGCAGGATTTGGGGCACTCACTGGAAACAGCCGGTTGGGTGTTTGCGGTTTCCCAAGCATTTGCGATCGGCGCGAGAATCTTTTGGGGGGTTGTCGGTAGCCGCTGGATGGCTTCTCGTTGGCTGTTGGCGTGCCTGGGGGTCACGATGGGGGCCGCAAGTGTCGTTGTTGGCTTATTTGATAACCAATGGTCAACATCCGCGATTTTATTGATCGCCATTTTAATCAGTGTGACGGCAATTGGCTGGAATGGCATTTTACTTGCAGAAATCGCACGTTTAGCGCCGTCAGGTGATGTAGGCGGGACAACCGGAGGGGTGATTGGTTTTGCCAGTTTTGGTTCGATGGCATTCCCCGCAGCATACAGTCTGTTGTTGTCATTAACAGGGAGTTTCTCATTAGGCTTTTATATTGCGGGTATTCCGGCTTGTATAGCTGGGCTTGTGCTCATGCGAAAGCCTTAACAGCAATGCAATGGGACCGTATAGATCGTCGGTATGTGCGCTTGTCACAAATAAAGATTGTGTGGTGTGACGAGGAAAATGGGCGTGGTAAGATGATCAATCTTTCGCTGTCAGGTGAGTGATGACATTTACCCGGTGGCCAATATCGTGTTGTTTTGAGGCTAACGGATCTTTGCCTGTTTATTCCCCCAATTGAATCGACCAAATTGTTTAACAATACCCCCGCGATTGGCTTGCGCATTGCGAGTCACTACGTCACTATTTTTTGGCTCATTGGTTTCTCGCTGATCTACTTTCCGCCTTGGCTGGCAGAGCGGGGATTTTCGGATGTGGAAGTTGGATATATTCTGGCGGCTGCTTTTTGGGCAAAGGTGCCCTTTAACCTTTTGTTAGGGCATTGGGTCGATGCCACTGGAGCCCGCCGACGTTGGATTGTCCTGCTCTCATTCATTGTGGCTCTGGGAATCCCGTTTCTGTGGTTTGAGCTCTCTTTGAGTTTGATGATACTGGTTTGGGGAATAACGGGGGCTGCTTTGGCGGTTTCCAGCCCTTTGACGGATAATCTCAGCGTTCTCGCAAGAAAGACCCCGGGGTTTGATTATGGAAAAGTTCGGCTGTGGGGATCATGGAGCTTCATTCTCGCGGCATTGGTTGGTGGTCAGCTTTTTCAAGCGCATGGGATCGAATGGGTACTCTATTTGATGATCGGAGGAGCGGTGCTGGTGCTGGTGAGTGGTGTGTGCCTGCCCGACCTGAGAGCACCTGCAGGACGGTTCAAGCGCTTTGCGCTTTGGGATGTTCTGCGTATTCCGGGCTATAAAATGTGTATTGTGATTGCAGCCATTTTGCAATCCAGCCACGCCGTATTCTATGGGTTTGCCACGATCCATTGGCAAATGGCCGGGATCGATAGCGCCACGATCAGTTTGTTGTGGGCCGAAGGTGTTTTGGCCGAAATTTTAGTCTTCTTCTTTGCCGCCTGGTTTGTAAAACATTTGAGTGTTGCGCGGCTATTTTGCCTCGCGGCACTGAGCGGAGTGGTCCGGTGGACCGGTTTGTCACTCAGTACAGAACTACCGGTGTTGATCGGTTTACAACTTTTACATGCGGGTACATTTGCTTTGACGCACCTGGCCGTGTTTGAGTTCATATCGCAACGTATTCCACCTCAATTAACCGCATCTGCCCAGACACTGTACGACATTGTCAGTGCCGCCGTTGTTTTCGCACTAGCCATGATGTTGGCGGGTGCCCTCTATGAGTACTGTGGTGGGCAAGCGTTTCTCGCGATGACAGGGTTCTCTCTGGCAGCCATGCTGCTGTTATTGATAGGTACACCAAAGTTATTGTCGGACAGATAAGCGGTCTATAGATTTTTTTCCGTTGAGCGCTAAAGACAAGGAGGTATGGCCTTCATTCGTCTGTTTTTTTGATGCTTTGGATATGATCGAAAAGAAAATCAGTTCTGGTTCTGCTCGCGCAGTAAAAAAGTTTAAGGTCAATACCGGCCAGTTAGAGATCGGCATGTTTGTCTGCGAGCTTGACTGTCCCTGGGAAGATACGGATTTTCTCATGCAGGGGTTTACGGTAGATTCGCAAAGGGATATTGAAGCCCTGCAAGCGCGTTGTAGTTTTGTCTATATTGAGACCTTTAGTGAAAAACGCATTGAGATAGAAAAGCACGCCAAGGGTCCCCCTGCGGGGACTAAAAAACGTATCAGTGCTGAAAAAGTTAACCTTAAAAAACAACGTCCGTTAGAAAGCGAGATTCAGCAAGCCAGTCACACGTATGTCGGTGCAAAGAAGGCTGTTCAGAGCTTCATGGGTGATGTGATTAGAAATAAAAGTATTGATATTCAAGAGGCCAGGGCGGTCGTTAATGAGTGTATAGGCAGCGTCTCCCGTAACCCGGATGCCATGATGTTGCTTTCCCAGCTGAAAAATAAGGATGAATACACATCACAACACTCACTGAATGTTTGCCTGTATTCATTGATGCTGGGGCGGCGGATGGGATTGACCGGTCACGAGCTCGAAACCGCGGGTTTGTGCGGCATGTTGCACGATATGGGAAAGCTTAGAACACCCATTGAGATCTTAAACAAACCGGGCAAATTGACGGATGAAGAGTTTCAGGCGATTAAAATGCACCCTACACATGGGCGCGAAATCCTGCTTTCTTCAGACAAGGCAGTAGACCAAGAGGTTGTTGAGGCCGCTTACATGCATCATGAGCGATTACGCGGAGGCGGTTACCCTGAAGGTTTGACAGAAGTGAACATTCCTTTTCACACGCGTATCGTCACCATCGCGGATGTTTATGATGCGATTACCAGTGCCCGGGTGTATGACGGATCCCGTTCACACTTGGAAGCGACCCGTATTCTCACAGAAAATAGGGGTAAAGATTTTGACGAAGATATGGTCATTCGTTTTATTGCAGGCCTTGGTCTTTATCCACCGGGAAGCTTTTTGGAAATGACGAACGGAGAGGTTGCGATTGTACTGGAAAACCACGCGACATCCCGGTTGATGCCCAAGCTTTTGCGGATTATGGATGCTGATAAAGCGCTTACCGAAGAGCGCATCATTGACTTGGCCGATGAGCCGCGTGATGAGGCGGGGCAGCGCTATGCCGTCGCCTCTGTACTTCCCCACGAGGCGTATGGGGCTTCCTTCAAGTCTTATTATCAGCGTGGTTTGTTTGCCAACATTTCTCACCTCTAAATGAGGCCGGGCCGCTTCCTACGCCGGGTTTGGTTTTTTTGCCAGCATGGCTTGGATCGTTACACCGAGCACGCAGCGCGCTGGTTTTTCTCTGGAATCTCGTCATAATGCATGCGTTCAATGTTTTGATTGCCAGGATTTTCCCGCTTCGCCATGTCCCGTTATCGTTTAGCTGTGATCATCAGTTTAGTCACCGTTATTCTCGTAATTTCGGCGATTATCCTCAAAATTAACCAGCCGGGTCGGATAAAAGCGCCAGATTTCATGTTGGATTCCTCGGTCGGCCGTGTATCGCTTGATCAGTTTAAAGGGCAGGTTGTCTATCTGGACTTTTGGGCCTCCTGGTGTGTGCCCTGTCGAGAGTCGTTTCCCTGGATGAACGGCTTGCATGAAAAGTATGCGGATAATGGGTTCGTCATTCTCGCAGTCAATCTGGATAAATTTGCCGGTTTGAGAGAGGCTTTTTTAAAAGAGATACCTGCCCGTTTCTCCATTGCCTACGATCACCATGAGCATGTCGCTGAGCAATATGACATTGAACTGATGCCCACCGCTGTCCTGATTTCGCGAGAAGGTTTTATAGTTGAAAAGCACGTTGGTTTTCGGCAAAGTCAAACCGTTCAATACGAACGCTCTATTCGGCGAGCGTTATTCGAGGCCAAGGAAAGAAAATAAAGGGCGGGGTGTGTGCAGTAAATTGGCTCACTGTCAGTGATGTCCCGCGAATTTGAAAAGGATGAGGTGTGAAGACCAGAGAACCCCATATTTTGGTTTTTGGCAATGAAAAAGGCGGCACCGGCAAGTCCACACTTGCGGCCCATGTTGTCGTGAGCTTGCTGGATATGGACAAGTCTGTCGCCGTAATTGATATCGACAGTCGGCAAAGAACGCTGGGGCGCTTCATTGAGAATCGAGAGGCTTTTATTAGGACCTCTGGAAAGGCACTGAGTGTCCCAACATATGTTGTACTCGGGGCACGGAATACACCCGGTGAAGCGGGGGATGAACAACATCAGCAAAGCCAGCTTCAAGGAACGCTCGATGATTTGAAGTTAAAAGCAGACTTTATCGTGGTTGACTGCCCGGGCAATGATACCTATCTTTCCCGTTTAGCCCATGCGTTGGCCGACACACTGGTCACGCCCTTGAATGATAGTTTTGTCGATCTGGATTTGCTAGCCAAGGTTGACCCCTTTAGCTATGAAATCAGCAGCTTAAGCCACTATACCCAACGGGTTTGGGATAGCCGAAAGTTCCGCTCTGCAGCCGAAAAAGCACCCCTCGACTGGGTGGTGACACGTAACCGCCTGGCGACACTGAGTTCGCACAACAACCAACGGGTGAATCATGTCCTGAAAGCGCTGCAAAAACGGATCAATTTTCGTTATGTGGCCGGGTTGAATGAGCGGGTGATTTACCGTGAATTATTCCCCCAGGGGCTCACCATGATGGACTTGAAGAAGCTGGACGAAGGTGCTGTTTCCCAGGCTTCTCATGTTGCGGCTCGTTTCGAAATCAAGACACTCATGAAGGAACTCAGGCTGCCCTTGTCGTGAGCGGACTGACGCCAGGGTCATCAAGCCTTGGCGTCATACGGGGTCAGTAGGCTGCGGTGCCTGCAATTGTTGTTCGGTACATCAAGCGTCGGTTGGACCGATCTGACTGATCGTAGTCCAAAGGGGCATAGTGCTGTACACAACGGTTATCCCAGAATAATAAGTCATTGACTTGCCACTGGTGGCGGTAGGTGTTTTCCACTTTGGAAACCTGAGCTGCCAGATAATTCAGAATCGGACGGCTTTCTTCTTGAGTCATTCCCTCGATATGGGTGACAACATCCGGGTGCACAAAAATGAGCTTGCGGCCAGTTTCCGGGTGAGTACGGAAGATGGGTTGTGACCTGGCCGGGGTTTGGGCCTCTTCCTCGGCGGTCCGGGGTGGCCGTTCTTTGTACACACTGGCCTGGTTGAGATCGTGGATGGCTCGCTTGCCTTCAAGTAACTTTTTCATGCCATCGGAAAGCTGATCGTAAGCGACACAGGCATTTGCGAACATGGTGTCGCCGCCCACTGGTGGCATTTCTTTGCAGTGGAGTAAAGACCCCATACAGGGCTCTGGCATGAATGACTGATCAGAGTGCCATATTCGCCCAGTATTGCGTGTGTAGGATTCTGATCCATCCTCGTTGCGAATGTTGGTCACAATCCAGATGCGGCGGTCCTCTGGATGGAGGTTACGCTGAAGAGCGGGAAAAAATGGTTGATCGCCAAAATAGCTGGTGAACTTGATATGCTCCTGAATCGTAATATCCTGGTTGCGAAACAAAAGAACACCCCGGTTACACACTTTATCCCTGAGTTCCGCGATGGTTTCTTCGCTGTGATCTTCGCGAATGTCAAAGTCGAGTATTTCCTCGCCGATGGGCCATGATAAAGGCCGAGTTTTTAATGCCATTGTTTCCTCCTTGCTTTCAGTTAAAAAGCGTTTTTTTATGGATAGAATTAGTTTTTTTTATGAGCCAAGAATACCGTAAAAACGATTATTTGGGGTACTTCTTTATCCTGGCAGGCGACTTAGAATCGGTCGTATATGGAGCCGGTTCCGGGCGTGAATAAACGGTGGTAAAGGCGAGTAGCGGTGGCATCTGAGTGGCTGGCAATATAGTCGGCTATCACCCGGTGTGGGTTGCTGCTGTCCAGGTAATCCTGGTAAACAGGCGTTGGTAACAGTTTTTGCGGGTTATCCACCAGGCGGCTAAAAAGCTGAAGGATCATTTGCTGCCCTTTCAGTTGCAGGGCTTGCAGTTCCGGTTGAAGAATCACGTGCTTCAGAACAAAGTTTTTCAGTAAGGTAAGAATCTGGTGGGCGGTGGGGGCCATTGTCGCGTTGAATTGCAGCAAGGGGTGGTGAAATGCAGCATTTTCATGGATTCCGACCTCGGAAATGAAATAGCTCACCAGCTGACTGATGGCATGCTTACGTTCACGGCGAAGGTCGCTAAAGAGTTTCTCTGTGAAAAAGTCTATGTTGTCTGCGATCGGGTTGGCTGGCATTTCCATGAGGGCTGAAATGAAATGACGCCGCCAGGTATTTTCGGTTGTTAAACGGAGTTCCGCTGCATCTTCGAGGTCATGTACACCGTAGGCAATATCGTCTGACAGTTCCATGATCGAGGTATCCAGCGTTTTGTACTGCGTTTGGCCATGACTGCCTTGTGGCTGGGCAAACGTACAGAACAGGTTTTTGTCACAGGACTTAAACGGTTCCAGTAACCATGCCAGTACATCCTGCTCTTCGTCATAAACGCACTTGGGTGGCTCCCAGTGGCTCAAGTTACTATTGGCTGCTTCAGGTTGCGTGTAGCTCGCCAGTTGTGTGTATGTTGCCGGGTATTTGATGGTGCCGAGTGTACTGCGCCGGGTGAGGTCGAGCCCATGAGACTCGGAAAATTCGCCCAACCGTGTCAGGATGCGCAGGGTTTGCCCATTGCCTTCAAAGCCTCCGTGGTCTTTCATTAAATAATTCAGAGCAACCTCACCGGAGTGACCAAAAGGAGGGTGCCCTAAATCGTGCGCAAGGCAAATGCTTTCAATCAAGCTGAAAGAGGGAAGCCAAGGTTCGGAGGCCTTATTTTGCTCGGTGACCCGCAGATGTTCACTGATGCCAAAACCAATTTGTGCAACTTCCAGCGAGTGCGTCAGGCGTGTGCGGTAGAAATCGCTTTCGCCCAAGCCGAGTACTTGGGTTTTGGATTGCAGGGCGCGAAAAGAAGCTGAGTGGATGATGCGAGCGCGGTCGCGTTGAAAATGGCTGTCTATTGAACCGGAATTAAAATGTGGCCTGGTGCGTGTGTTAGGACTTGAACGCCTGTCGATCCATTCTTGCAATGCGTGACCCCGGCAAACATAAGTAAATAAGTTAAGTGTGCGGTACTCGAATGAGTACCGCAAGTGGATCGCATGGCTAGCCTTTGAGTGTTTGCAGGTTTGGGCCGATAATTTGGAACCCACCCATCACATCTTTTGGGTGATCCGTATCGGTGAAGTCGACAATTTTACTCCAGTTGCTTTTAACATCTTCAAGGCTGATGCCGTTTGAAAGAGGGATCAGCGCGCCTTTTGTGCGCTCCCAACGCAGTTGGGCCATCCA
>OBIY01000338.1_pt1 | contig 19587 bp, 19 predicted proteins | sample 1519841 | NCBI WGS metagenome assembly OBIY01 (sample SAMN03019774, study PRJEB22545) | beach sand metagenome | biome: beach; feature: sea beach; material: beach sand | place: USA: Municipal Pensacola Beach, FL | collected 2010-07-30 | depth 30-40 cm m
GTTGGTGTTTGCCGTCCCCCCCGTGCGCCGGCTGGGGGATCGGCCGGTCGGCGAGTTGGTGTTTGCCGTCCCCGGCACGTGCCGGCAGCAGGTGGAGTTGGCGGTGGCGCCGGCCGCCCAGGCGCCGGCGCGGGTTTCGCGGCGCAGTGTGATTGCCTTGCCGGGCTGCGTCCTGCTGGTGGAGGAGCATTTCTTGCCGGCGGCACTGTCCCTGGGAGCGCCGCCGTGTCACTGATCGGTCGCCTGCGTCTGTACGCCGAGTTGACGCGCCTGCACCGGCCCATCGGCATCCTGCTGTTGCTGTGGCCGACCTGGTGGGCGCTGTGGCTGGCCAGCGGTGGCCTGCCGGACTGGCGCCTGCTGGCGGTGTTCACCGCCGGCGTGGTGAGCATGCGCTCGGCCGGCTGCGCCATCAACGATTACCTGGACCGTGATTTCGACCGCCACGTGGCGCGCACGCGCCAGCGTCCGCTGGCGCGCGGCGCGTTGCGCCCGGTCGAAGCGCTGGGTGTGTGCGTGGCGTTGCTGGTGGTGTCGTTGGCGCTGGTGCTGACCTTGAACCGGCGCACCCAGGAACTGGCGGTCATCGGTGCCCTGCTGGCGCTGACCTATCCGCTCGGCAAGCGCCTGACGCACCTGCCGCAGGTGTATCTGGGGCTGGCCTTTGGCTGGGGCATTCCCATGGCGTTCGCCGCGGTGCAGGACAAGGTGCCGCCCATTGCCTGGCTGCTGCTGATTGCCAACGTGTTCTGGACCGTGGCGTACGACACCTTCTACGCCATGGCGGACCGTGCCGACGATGTGCGGATCGGTGTCAAGTCGACGGCCATCCTGTTCGGCGATGACGACCGGCTGATCATCGGCGTGTTGCAGGCCAGCGCCCTGGCCACGCTGGCGCTGGTCGGCTGGCAGGCGCGGTTGGGTGTGTGGTTCTTTGCCGGGCTCGGGCTGGCGGCGCTGACCGCCGCGCATCACCAGTACCTGGCACGCCACCGGGAACCGGCGGCCTGCTTTCGCGCCTTTCTGGCCAACAACTGGTTCGGTGCCGCGGTGTTCGCCGGCATCGCCGTGCACTACGGAGTGTCGATGTGAGTCGTGATCTGCGGGCCTTCATCAGTCGCCTGGAGTCCCTGGGCGAACTGAAGCGGATCACGGTGCCGGTCGACCCGCGCCTTGAAATGACCGAGGTGTGCGACCGGGTGCTGCGGGCGGGTGGGCCGGCCCTGCTGTTCGAGCGGCCGACCGGCCACCGTCTGCCGCTGCTGGCCAACCTGTTCGGTACCGTGCGGCGGGTGGCGCTGGGCTTGGGGCGCGAGACGCCGCAGGATCTGCGCGAGCTGGGTGAGCAGCTGGCCCTGCTGCGCGAGCCACAGCCGCCGCACGGCCTGCGCGAGGCGTGGCAGCAACTGCCAATCTATCGCCAGGCGCTGGCGATGCGCCCGCGCCGGGTGGGCAGCGGGCCGTGTCAGGATCAGGTCGTCGAGGGCGACGAGGTGGACCTGTCGCAGCTGCCGATCCAGACCTGCTGGCCGGACGACGCGGCGCCGCTGCTCAGCTGGGGGCTGGTGGTCACCCGCGGTCCGGACGGTGGGCGGCAGAACCTGGGGGTCTACCGTCAGCAGTTGCTGGGGCGCAATCGATTGATCATGCGCTGGCTGGCGCACCGTGGCGGGGCACTGGATTTTCAGGCCTGGCAGGCGGCGCGGCCGGGCGAGCCGTTTCCGGTGGCGGTGGTGATCGGCGCCGATCCGGCGACGCTGCTGGCAGCGGTGATGCCGATTCCCGACGCGCTGTCGGAGTACCAGTTTGCGGGGCTGTTGCGGGGCGAGCGCACCGAGCTGCTGGAAACGTCCAACGGGCTCGACGTGCCGGCGCGGGCGGAGATCGTGCTGGAAGGGGTGATCATGCCCGGTGACGAGGCGCCGGAGGGGCCGTTCGGCGATCACACCGGTTACTACAACGAAACCGAGCGCCATCCGGTGCTGACGGTGCAGCGTCTGTCGCGGCGGCGCGACGCCATCTACCACAGCACCTACACCGGCCGGCCGCCGGACGAGCCGGCCATGCTGGGGGCGGCCCTTAACGAGCTGTTCGTGCCGTTGCTGCGCCGGCAGTTTCCGGAGGTGGTGGACTTCTACCTGCCGCCGGAGGGGTGTTCCTACCGGGTGGCGCTGGTGTCGATCCGCAAGCAGTATCCGGGGCATGCTTCGCGGGTGATGTTTGGGGTGTGGTCGTACCTGAGGCAGTTTCTGTACACCAAGTTCATCGTCGTGGTGGACGACGACATCGACGTGCGCAGCTGGCAGGACGTGGTGTGGGCCATCAGTACCCGCGTCGATCCGGCGCGGGACCTGCTGCTGGCCGAGCGCACGCCGATCGACAGCCTCGATTTCGCCTCGCCGGTGGCGGGCCTGGGCTCGAAGATGGGCCTGGACGCCACCAACAAGTGGCCGGGCGAGACCGGCCGCGCATGGGGCCGGCCGATCACCATGCCGGCACAGGTCAAGGCGCGGGTAGACGCGCTGTGGGCGCAGTTGGGCCTGTGAGCGCGTCAACGACGGAGGGTCGCGGGTGACGGATGCGTATAATTGCGACATTTTGTGTACGGATGCATGGCGCAGTCAGCGGCGCGGCGTCCCCCAGCCATGGACAAAACCGTGACAGAAACGTCCGCTCTGACGCAGCGCATCGAGTCGTTCGATTACGAAGATCTTTTGCGCTGTGCGCGTGGGGAGCTGTTCGGCCCGGGTAACGCGCAGCTGCCCATGCCGCCGATGCTGATGTTCGATCGCATCGTCCAGATCAGCGATCATGGCGGGCAGTACGGCCGCGGTGAGGTTCGGGCGGAGCTGGACGTGCGGCCGGATCTGTGGTTTTTCGGCTGCCATTTCGAAGGCGATCCGGTGATGCCCGGATGCCTGGGGCTGGACGCCATGTGGCAGCTGGTGGGCTTCTATCTGGGCTGGATCGGCGGGCCGGGCCGGGGTCGGGCGCTGGGCGCCGATGAGGTCAAGTTCAGTGGGGAGGTGACGCCTGAGGCGCGTCTGGTCACCTACAACATCAACATGAAGCGTGTGATTCAGCGCAAGCTGTTCATGGGCATTGCCGATGCCAGCATGGACGTGGACGGCAAGACCATCTATTCCGCCAGCGGGCTGCGGGTGGGTCTGTTCACCAACACTTTCGAGAGCACACCGTGAGACGTGTCGTCATCACCGGGCTGGGCATCGTGTCCAGCATCGGCGTCAATCAGGCGCAGGTCGCTGATTCCCTGCGACAGGTTCGTTCCGGCATCGAGTTCAGCGAGGAATACCGTGATCTGGGTTTTCGCAGCCAGGTACACGGACCGCTGCGCATCAATACCGAGGAGCACATCGACCGCAAGTTGTTGCGCTTCATGGGTGATGCCGCCGCCTATGCCCACATTGCCATGGCGGAGGCCATTGCCGACGCGGGCCTGAGCGAGGCAGAGGTATCGAATGTGCGCACCGGGCTGGTAGCCGGCTCCGGTGGCGCCTCTACCGCCAACACCGTGCTGGCGGCGGACACGCTGCGCGAGAAAGGCGCTCGCCGGGTGGGTCCGTACATGGTGCCGCGCACCATGTCGAGCACGGTGGCGGCGTGTCTGGGTACGGCCTACAAGATCAAGGGCGTTGGCTATTCCATCTCGTCCGCCTGTGCCACGTCGGCCCATTGCATCGGCAATGCCGCCGAGCTGATTCAGGCCGGCAAGCAGGACGTGGTGTTTGCCGGCGGTGGCGAGGAGCTGCACTGGAGCGAATCGGTGCTGTTCGACGGCATGGGCGCCCTGTCGTCGGCGTACAACGATCGCGCGGCGGTGGCGTCGCGTGCGTACGACGCCGACCGCGACGGCTTTGTCATTTCCGGTGGCGGCGGCATCGTCGTGGTCGAGGCGCTGGAGCACGCCCTGGCGCGTGGTGCCAAGATCTATGCGGAACTGGTCGGCTACGGCGCCACGTCCGATGGTTTCGACATGGTGCAGCCGTCCGGTGAGGGCGCGGTGCGCTGCATGCAGCAGGCGTTGGGTGACATCCCGCTGGCCGAGGTCGATTACCTGAACACCCACGGCACCAGCACGCCGGTGGGCGATGCGCGCGAACTCGACGCGGTGCGTCAGGTATTCGGTGACCAGGTGCCGGCGTTCAGCTCCACCAAGTCCCTGACCGGTCACTCGCTGGGCGCCGCCGGCGTGCACGAGGCCATCTACAGCCTGCTGATGATGCACGGCGGCTTCATCTGTCCGTCGGCGCACATCGAGCGCCTGGACCCCGCGGTCGAGGGCCTGCCGCTGGTGCGCGAACTGCGCAGCGACGCGCGGCTGGACACGGTGATGTCGAACAGCTTCGGCTTCGGCGGTACCAACGCCACCCTGGTGCTGCGCCGCTACAACGGCTGACCGACGGCGCTCGGGTACAAAAAAGGCGGGACTGGGGTCATCCAGTCCCGCCTTTTTCTTTAGGGGTGTCGCGGGCTTACGGCTGCGACTGGGACACCATGTGGTCGACGGCGGCCTTGACCTGCTCGTCGCTCAGGTTCATGAAGCCACCCTTCGGCGGCATGGCGCGGATGCCTTGCAGCGAGTGCTGGTACAGCACGTCGATGCCCTGGGCGAGGCGCGATTCCCACGCGGCGGTGTCGCCAAGCTTCGGTGCGCCGGCCACGCCGGTGGCATGGCACGAGAAGCAGGCCTGCTGGTAGACGGCGGCGCCATCGACGGGACCGGTGTCTTCTGCCGCGGCGGTGGCGGCTGCGCCGGTGGCCGGGCTGCCGTTCTCGCCGCCGACATACACCTCGCCCACGGGCTGGATGCGGGCATCCGCCAGGGCGGCAATGGTGGGGTCGATGGCGGTCGGGCGGCTGGTGTTGACCAGGTACACGGCCAGGCCGGCCAGCACGAAGGTCAGGGCGACCAGGGACAGCAGGACAACGGTGAAGGCGCTGGCCGAATTGTCACTGGTCGGGCTGGAATGGGCGTTCACGAGGACTCCTAACGACGTAGCGTGTTGATAACGAGGGGCGCAGGGGGAGTGCTGCCGGGCAGCGACCGCGAATTATAACGGTCCCCAGCGCGCGCCGGCTCGGTTCGGGGTGGCCCAGGGGGTGAAGACATCCTGCTAAACTACGCGGCCTGCGCCCGTAGCTCAGCTGGATAGAGTACCGCCCTCCGAAGGCGGGGGTCAGAGGTTCGAATCCTCTCGGGCGCGCCACCTTCACCGGCTGTGTTCGTTGCGCCGCTGGCACGAGTTGCTGCGCCATGATTGCCGCTTAACGTCCTGCTGCACGCATGCTGATCTTCAATCAGTCACTTTCCGGTCGTGCCAACGGCACGCAGGTGGCGCCGGCACCGGCCCCCGACGATCTGCCCGCCGGGCTGCTGCGGGCCGATGTGCCGCCGCTGCCGCAGGTGTCCGAGCTGCAGGCGGTGCGTCACTACACGCGCCTGTCGCAGAAGAATTTCTCGATCGACACGCATTTCTACCCGCTCGGGTCGTGCACCATGAAGTACAACCCGCGGGCCGCCAATGAGCTGGCCCTGTGGCCGGTGTTGCGCGATCGTCACCCGCTGGCGCCGGCCACCACCGGGCAGGGATTTCTGGCCTGCCTGTGGGAGTTGCAGGAAATCCTGGCGGCCGCCACCGGCATGGCCGGCGTGTCGCTGACCCCGCTGGCCGGTGCCCAGGGCGAGCTGGCCGGCATCGCCATGATCGAGGCCTACCACCGCTCCCGCGGTGACACGGCGCGACGCGAGATTCTGGTGCCGGACGCGGCACACGGCACCAATCCGGCCACGGCCGTGATGTGCGGCTACGCGGTGCGGGAGATCCCGACCGATGCCGAGGGCGACGTCGACCTTGACGCGCTGCGCGCGGCGGTCGGCCCGCACACGGCGGGACTGATGCTGACCAATCCGTCTACCCTGGGGGTGTTCGAGCGGCGGATCGGCGAGATACAACGCGTCGTGCACGAGGCGGGTGGCCTGCTGTATTACGACGGCGCCAACCTGAATGCCATCCTGGGACATGCCCGGCCCGGCGACATGGGCTTCGACGTGGTGCACCTGAACCTGCACAAGACCTTCGCCACGCCGCATGGCGGCGGTGGGCCCGGGGCCGGGCCGGTGGGCGTCAGCGAGCGCCTGCTGCCGTTCCTGCCGGTGCCCATGGTGGCGCGCGACGGCGACCGGTATCACTGGCTCACCGAGGCCGAGCGGCCGCAGAGCATCGGCCGCCTGTCGGCGTTCGCCGGCAATGCCGGCATCCTGCTGCGGGCCTGGGTGTATGTGCGCCTGCTCGGGCGCGACGGGCTGCGACGGGTGGCCGAGTTCGCCACCCTGAATGCCGCCTACCTGCAGGCTCGCCTGCGCGAGGCCGGATTCGAGCTGGCCTACCCGAACCGGCGGGCCAGTCATGAGTTCATCGTCACCCTGCGCCGGCACAAGCAGGAACTGGGCGTGACCGCGCTGGATGTCGCCAAGCGGCTGCTCGACTACGGCTATCACGCGCCGACCGTGTATTTTCCGTTGCTGGTGCCCGAGTGCCTGCTGATAGAGCCGACCGAGACCGAGTCACGTGACATGCTGGACGGCTTCGTGGCGGCGCTGGTCGGCATCGCCCGCGAGGCCGCCGAGCAGCCGCAGTTGCTGCACGACGCGCCGCACACGCTGCCGGTGCGCCGCCTGGACGAGGTGCGCGCGGCGCGTCAGCCGGACCTGGCCTGGCGGCCGGCCTGACTCACGCCCACGAAAAGGAGACCTGCCGTGCGGGCACTGATCTGCGGCTCGATGGCCTACGACACCATCATGGTGTTTCAGGACCGCTTCAAGAATCACATCCTGCCGGATCAGGTGCACATCCTGAACGTGTCGTTCCTGGTGCCGGAGATGCGGCGCGAGTTCGGCGGCTGTGCCGGGAACATCGCCTATAACCTGAAACTGCTCGGCGGCGAGCCGGTGCCGATGGCCACCGTGGGTGAGGACTTCGGTCCGTATCGCGACTGGCTGGATCGCCACGGTATCGACCGCAGCCACGTGATGCAGGTGCCTGGCAGCTACACCGGCCAGGCCTTCATCACCACCGATCTGGACGACAACCAGATCACGGCCTTTCATCCCGGCGCCATGAACGAGGCGCACCGCAATTCGGTGGCCGACGCCGGGGCGGTGGACATCGGCATCGTGGCGCCGGACGGCCGAGAGGGCATGCTGCAGCACGCGCGCGAGTTTGCCGAGGGCGGCGTGCCGTTCATCTTCGATCCGGGCCAGGGATTGCCGCTGTTCGGCAAGGCCGAACTGCTGGAGTTCATCCAGCAGGCAACCTGGATCACCGCCAACGACTACGAAATCGAGATGCTGCAGGCACGCACCGGGCTGTCCGCCGGCGACATCGCCAAGCGCGTCGAGGCCCTGATCATCACCCGCGGCAGCAAGGGTTCGAGCATCTACACCGGCGGCCACCGCATCGACATCCCGTCGGTCAAGACGGCCGCTGTCAACGACCCCACCGGCTGCGGCGATGCGTACCGCGCCGGCCTGCTGTACGGCCTGTTGCACGAGCTGGACTGGCCCGTCACCGGGCGCATCGCCTCGCTCATGGGCGGGATCAAGATCGAGCACCACGGCACACAGAACCACCATTTCACGCGCGAGCAGTTCGAGCAGCGCTTCATCGCCGAGTTCGGCCACGGATTCTGATCATGCCGTGGCCGACGGGCGTGCCCCACCTGTCGCCGGAGGTTCCATGTCCGCATCGATAACGCTCTTGCACAACCCGCGTTGCTCGAAGTCGCGCGCGGCGCTGGCGCTGCTGCGCGAGCACGGCGTCGAGCCGCAGGTCGTGGAGTACCTGCGCGAGCCGTTGACGGCGGCACAGATCCGTCAGCTGCTCGGCCAGCTGGGCCTGTCGGCGCGCGAGCTGTTGCGCCGCGGCGAGGCGGTCTACAAGTCGCTGGGTCTGGCCGATCCGGGCCTGTCGGAGGACGCGCTGATCGACGCCATGGCGGCGAACCCCATCCTCATCGAGCGTCCGGTGGCGGTGCGCGACCAGCGGGCGATCGTCGGCCGTCCGCCGGAGCAGGTGCTGCAGCTGTTGAAGGGCTGATTGCCCGGGCCGCTCAGGCGGCCCGGCCGGACTCCAGCAACGCGCTGATGGCCTTGGCGTCGATGCGCGTGGCCAGCGCGCTGTAGGGCGCCACCGGCCGGTCGAGCAGCGGCTGCCGCCGGGCTTCCCACTCGAGCGGCGCGTCGAACAGCGTTTCCACCCGGGCCGCCATCTGTGGCAGCACCGGCTTCAGGTACACCATCAGCAGACGGAACAGGTTCAGCGCCTGGGTGCACACGCCGTGCGCGTCGTCCAGGCGGGCCGGGTCCTTGACCAGGGTCCAGGGTGCCTCGCCGGCGATGTACTCGTTGGCGCGGTCGGCCAGCGCCATCACCTCGCGCAGGGCGCGTGCGTACTCGCGGCCCTCGTAGGCGGCGGCGATGTCCGCGCCGGCCGCCACGAACTGGTCGAACAGCGCCGGCTGCGGCAGCGTGGCCGCCAGGCGGCCGTCGAAGCGCTTTTCGATGAAGCCGGCGGTGCGGGCCGCAATGTTGACCAGCTTGCCGACCAGGTCGGAATTCACGCGCGCCACGAAGTCGTCGAGATTGAGGTCGATGTCGTCGATGCCGGCGCCAAGCTTGGCGGCGAAGTAGTAGCGCAGTGGCTCCGGAGGCAGGTGGTCGAGCCAGCTGCGGGCCTGGATGAAGGTGCCGCGTGACTTGGACATTTTCTGTCCGTCCACGGTCAGGAAGCCGTGCGCATTCACGGCCGCCGGCTTGGTGTAGCCGGCGCCGTGCAGCATGGCCGGCCAGAACAGGGCGTGGAAGTACAGGATGTCCTTGCCGATGAAGTGGCGCACCTCGCGCTCGCTCCAGAAGGCGCGCACCTCGTCCAGCGTGACGGTGCGCCCCTCGCGGCGGTTCAGCCAGTCCCAAAGGCTGGCCAGATAGCCGATCGGCGCGTCGAGCCAGACGTAGAAATACTGATTCTCCGAGCCCGGCACCCGGAAGCCGAAGTACGGGGCGTCGCGCGAGATGTCCCAGTCGGCCAGGCCGGCCTCGAACCACTCGGCAATCTTGTTGGCGACCTCGGTTTGCAGGTGCCCGGCGCGGGTCCAGTCGGCCAGCAGGTCGGCGAAGTCGCGCAGGCGAAAGAAGTAGTGCTCGGATTCCTTCAATACCGGCTCGGCGCCGGACAGCGCCGAGCGCGGGTTCTTCAGGTCGGTGGGTGCGTAGGTGGCGCCGCACGCCTCGCACGAATCGCCGTACTGGTCCGCGGCGCCGCAGCGCGGACATTCCCCGCGGATGAACCGGTCGGCCAGGAACATGTTCTTGAGCGGGTCGAAATGCCGCGTCACGCCATAGCGCACGATGTGCCCGGCCGCCGACAGGCGGGTGAAGATGTCCTCCGCCAGCTGGCGGTTCTCGTCACTGTGCGTGGTGTAGTAGTTGTCGAAACCGACGCCGAATCCGGCGAAATCGGCCCGGTGTTCGGCGCCGATGCGTTCCACCAGTGCCTCGGGCGTGATGCCCTCGGCCTCGGCCCGCAGCATGATCGGCGCGCCGTGCGCGTCGTCGGCACACAGGTACAGCACGTCGTGGCCGAACAGGCGCATGGCGCGCACCCAGATGTCGGTCTGGATGTATTCGACCAGGTGGCCGATGTGGATCGGCCCGTTGGCATAGGGCAGGGCGGAGGTGACGAGGATGCGGCGGGTCATGGGGAGGGTGGGCAGACAGACAAAAGCGGCAGCTTAGCACGGCCCAACACCGCTGCCGTGCTAGACTTTTCGGCCCTCTGGCGGCTGCTGATGGCGGTCGGCCGACACTCCCCCAACCGATTTTGTGGACCATGAGCGAAACCCTGCGCACCCAGGCCGAAACCGCGCTCGACAGCGTGGTCGATCCGTGGAATGGCGCCAGCCTGAAGCCGGCGCTGCACGCGCTGACGCTGGAGGCCGGCCGCCTGCGGGTGGAACTGCGCCTGGGCTATCCGAGCGCCGGCCTGGCGGCGGAGCTGGTCCCTGCCGTGCAGGCGGCACTGGCCCGGCTGCCGGGGGTGCAGACAGTCGACGTTGCGCTGCAGCACAGCATCGCCGCCCATGCCGTGCAGCAGGGGGCGCAGGCCATCGCCGGGGTCAAGAACGTGATCGCTGTCGGTTCCGGCAAGGGCGGGGTAGGCAAGTCCACCACGGCCGTGAATCTGGCGCTGGCGCTGGCGCGCGAGGGCGCGCGGGCCGGTGTGCTGGATGCCGATGTGTACGGACCGAGCCTGCCGACGCTGCTCGGGGTCAGCGACAAGCCGCACCTGGTCGAAGGCGACGAGCGGCGCATCGCGCCGTTGCACGGTCACGGCCTGCAGTGCATGTCGATCGGCTTCCTGATCGAGCCCGATGCGCCCATGGTGTGGCGCGGGCCGATGGCCACGCAGGCGCTCGAGCAGCTGATCCGTGACACTGCCTGGGACGATCTCGACTACCTGGTGGTCGATCTGCCGCCGGGTACCGGCGACATCCAGCTGACGCTGGCGCAGCGGGTGCCGGTGAGCGGCGCGGTGATCGTCAGCACGCCGCAGGACCTTGCCCTGGCCGATGCGGTCAAGGGCCTGAAGATGTTCGAGAAGGTGAAGGTGCCGATCCTGGGCATCGTCGAGAACATGAGCACGCACATCTGCAGCCAGTGCGGGCACGAGGAGCACATTTTCGGTGCCGGCGGCGGTGCACGCATGGCCGAGCGTCATGGGGTGCCGCTGCTCGGATCGCTGCCGCTGGACATTCGCATCCGCGAGCAGGCCGACGGTGGCCAGCCGACCGTCAGTGCCGAACCCGACGGGGCGGTGGCGCGGGCCTACCGCGAGATCGCCCTGCGCGCCGCTGCCGGCCTCGCCCTGCGTGGCAAGGACTACGCGCGCCGCTTCCCCAAGATCACAGTCGTCAACGACTGACCGCCCGAGAGCCGACCATGACCATAAAAGCCGATCGCTGGATTCGAGAACAGGCCGAGAGGCACGGCATGATCGAGCCGTTCGAGCCGCGGCAGGTGCGTGAGGTGGGTGGCCAGCGGGTCATCTCGTACGGCCTGTCGAGCTATGGCTACGACATCCGCGTGGCGCGCGAATTCAAGATCTTCACCAATGTGCGTTCGGCGGTGGTGGACCCGAAGAATTTCGATCAGGGCAGCCTGGTCGACGTCGAGGCCGACGTGTGCGTGATTCCGCCGAACTCCTTCGCGCTGGCGCGCACGGTGGAGTACTTCCGGATCCCCCGCAACGTGCTCACGGTCTGTCTTGGCAAGTCCACGTATGCGCGCTGCGGCATCATCGTCAACGTGACACCGTTCGAGCCCGAGTGGGAAGGCTACGCCACGCTCGAGTTCTCCAACACCACCACCCTGCCGGCCAAGATCTACGCCGGCGAGGGGTGCGCGCAGGTGGTGTTCTTCGAATCGGACGAGGCCTGCGAGGTGTCCTACCGCGATCGTGGCGGCAAGTACCAGGGGCAGGTGGGCGTGGTCGTACCGCGTCTGTGATGCGCTGCATCGCCGCCAGCCGGTTGCGATGGTCCGCGACCGCTACAATCGCTGGCCATGGTGCCGATAACCAACACATGAGCTGTTTCGATTACTGCGCGGCGAGGGAGATCACATGAACAACAACCTGATTCAGCTGGCACTGGCCGGTGTTCTGACGGCCGGCATGAGCGCCGGCGCACTGGCGGACCAGCCGTTCGAGCGCCCGCAGCGCACAGCGGATGTCGCGGCACCGATGCAGGTGGCGCAGAGCGACGCCGACGATGACTTTGCGGAGTGGGAACAGGAGATCACGCCGCAGATCAGTGATCCGTTCGAGCGCATCAATCGGGGTGTGTTCTGGTTCAACGATCAGGCGGACCGGTTCGTCATCAAGCCGGTGGCCAAGGGATACGACTGGCTCTTGCCACAGCCGGTCAAGCGCGGCGTGAGCAACGTGTTCGACAACCTGTTCACGCCGGTGGTGGCGGTCAGCGACCTGCTGCAGGGCAAGTTCCAGCACAGCGCCGAGGACGTTGGCCGCTTCGTGGTCAACAGCACCGTCGGCGTGGTGGGCATCTTCGATGTCGCCACCGGCTGGGGTCTGGAAAAACGGCATGAGGACATCGGCCAGGCGTTCGGTGCCTGGGGTATCGGCACCGGGCCGTATCTGGTGCTGCCGATCCTCGGGCCGAGCAACGTGCGCGACGGCGTGGGACTGGTCGGCAACTACTTCCTGCAGCCGCAGCACCACATCGCGGACGACGAGACGCGCTGGGGCGTCACCATCCTGGGTGGCATCGACGCCCGCTACCGCCTGCTCGATGCCAGCACCGTGCTGGAGCAGGCGGCGCTGGACCGCTACGCCTTCGTGCGGTCTTCGTACATGCAGTACCGGCAGAACCTGGTCGAGGACAAGGACGCCGGCCAGCCGGTTCCGGCTGCCAGCTTCGGTCAGTAGCGCCGGTCACCCGATCCTGTCGGGCAAACAAGAGGCCGCGGAGCGATCCGCGGCCTTTTTTGTATTCCCCGGTTGCCCGGCCTGTCGGCATGCTCTGCCGGGCCGGCGTTGGTACAGTGTCGGCGCAATGATACCGATCGTTCGTTAAACAGGAGCTGCGTCCATGGGACCGCTGCACGGAGTCAAGGTGATCGAGATGGTGGGCCTCGGCCCCGGTCCGCTGTGCGCCATGTTGCTGGCGGACATGGGGGCGGAGGTGATACGCGTCGATCGACCGGGCGGGAACCTGTTCAGCGGCAGCAAGTCGGATCTGCTCGGGCGCAACCGACGGTCGCTGGCCGTGGACCTGAAGCATCCCGACGGGGTTGCCACCGTGCTGCGCCTGGTCGAGCGGGCGGATGCCCTGATCGAGGGCTTCCGCCCGGGCGTGATGGAGCGCCTGGGCCTGGGGCCGGATCGTTGTTTGGCGCGCAACGGCAAGTTGATTTACGGGCGCATGACCGGCTGGGGGCAGGATGGCCCGTTGGCGCAGGCCGCCGGTCACGACATCAACTACATCGCGCTGGCCGGCGTCTTGCACGCCATTGGCGAGCAGGGGGGCAGGCCGGTGCCGCCGCTGAACCTGGTGGGTGACTTCGGTGGCGGGGGCATGTTCCTGGCGTTCGGTATCGTCTGTGCGCTGCTGGAGGCGCAGCGGTCGGGGCTGGGGCAGGTGATCGACTGCTCGATGGTGGAGGGCAGCGCGGTGCTGATGGGCATGTTCTATGCCATGCAGCAGGCCGGCCGCTGGCAGGACGAGCGCGGCCGCAATATGCTCGACGGTGCCTCGCACTTCTACGGCACCTACGAGACGGCCGACGGCAAGTGGGTGGCGGTGGGCGCCATCGAGCCGCAGTTCTACGCCACGCTGATCCGCGAGACCGACGCCGACCCGCAGCTGTTCGAGAACCAGCACGACGCCGATGCCTGGCCCCGGCAACGGGCCGAACTGGCGCGCATTTTCAGGACCAAGACCCGTGACGCGTGGTGTGCCCTGCTCGAGGGCAGTGACGCCTGTTTCGCGCCGGTGCTGTCCCTGACCGAGGCGCCGCAGCATCCGCACAACGTGGCCCGCGGCAGTTTCGTCGAGGTGGACGGCATGCTGCATCCGGGCCCCGCCCCGCGTTTCAGCCGTACGCCGGCGCAGGTGCGCCACGGCCCGCGACCGGTAGGGGCCGATTCGGAGGCCGTGCTCGCGGATTGGGGGTTCGATGCACAGCAGATCCGAAACCTGCTGCGCAGCGGGGCGGTGACCGCCGCCTAGACGGCGCTCATTCCGGCACCAGCCAGTCGACCGCGGCGGTGCCGCTGTCGGGCGCCAGAATCCGCGCCAGAACCGGCAGCGCGTCGCGTAGCTGGTCGGCGAAGCCCCACGGCGGGTTCATCACCAGGACCCCACACCCGTGCAGGATGCCGCCCTGCGGCAATGGTGTCAGGCGCAGTTCGACGGTCAGCAGGCGGCGCAGGCCGGCCGTCTTGAGCTGGCGCTTCAGACCGGCCAGCGGCCCCTCGTCCTTGAGCGGGTACCACAGGGCATAGCAGCCGGTGGCGAAGCGGCGGTGGGCGTCGATGAGCGCTTTGGCCAGGCGCGTGAACTCGCGCGGATCCTCGTAGGGCGGGTCGATGAGTGCCAGGCCCCGGCGCTCGCGGGGGGGCAGGTAGGCCGCCAGTGCCTGGTAGCCGTCCTGCCGGGCCACCGTGCAGCGTTGCCGACCGCGCAGGCACTCGTCGAGCGCCGCATGTTCGAGCGGGTTGAGTTCGCAGGCGACCAGCCGGTCCTGGGGGCGGGCCAGCGCGGCGGCCAGCAGGGGCGATCCGGGGTAGTGGTCGTGCGGCTGCGCTGCGGTGTCGGTGAGCGCGCCCAGAACCTCCAGGTAGTCGGTCAGGGCCGGTGGCAGGGAGCCCGTTGCCTTCCTGACAAGCTCGATGCCGGCGCGGTATTCGCCGGTTTTCTGAGCCGGCGGGCTGCGCAGGTCGTAGCGGCCGGCGCCGGCATGGGTGTCCAGATACAGCCAGGGGCTGTCCTTGCGCGACAGGCCGCGCAGCAGTGCCACCAGGCACACGTGCTTGACGACGTCGGCGAAATTGCCGGCGTGAAAGGCGTGACGGTAGTTCATGGCCGGCGGGCAGGTCGGGCGAGTGCGTCGACCCGCCCGCCCCGCATGTGCTGGTTACTTGCCGGATTCGATGTCCAGCAGTTCGATTTCGAACACCAGGGTCTGGTTGGGACCGATGGCGCGCCCGGCGCCCTCGGTGCCATAGGCCAGTTCCGGTGGCAGCACCACTTCCCACTTCGAGCCCTCGGGCATCAGTGCCAGGGCTTCCTGCCAGCCGGGAATGATCTGGTTGACCTGGAAGCTGACGGGCTCGCCGCGCGTGTAGGAGTTGTCGAACTCGGTGCCATCCGGCAGCGTGCCCCGATAGTTGACCTTGACGGTGTCGGTGGCCTTGGGCTTCGTGCCCTTGCCGGCGTCCAGCACGCGGTAGAGCAGGCCGGAATCGGTTTTCTTGACCCCGCTCTTCTTGGCGTAGTCGGCGCGGAACGCAGCGCCATCCTTGGAATTCTGGTCAGCCAACGCCTTGGCCTGGCCTTCCATGTCCGAGCGCAGCTTGTCCAGGGCGGCCTGCAGGGCGGCCGGCTCGGCCGCCGGTTCCTTGCCGGCCAGGGCATCCTGAACACCCTGCGCGGCGGCGGCCGGATCCAGGGTCAGGCCATCACGCTTTGCGTTGGCGCCGAACTGGTAGCCGATGGCGTAGGCCGCCTTCTGGGCGTCTGTGTCGAGTCCGGCGGCTGTGATGGCGGGCGACACGAGGGTGAGCAGGGCCACTGGCAGGGCGATACGAAGCATGGCGATCTCGGTAGGCGGTGGAGGAAGCGCGACGCATTCAGGCGCGGCGGGTCATGATCCCACACTATGGCTTGTTCAGTGTGGCCGCGGCGCGCTATAAACCGAACGATTGGTAATGCAGGCGACGCGCGGTGGCTGTGGTGCGTCGTGCGCGCGGCGGCGTGCTGCAGGGGCGCGCTGTGTGTTTGCTCGCCGCCGATGGCAGCGACGCAGGCCGGTTCGATGCTATCTGCCTCGGGAGGGTTGGGTAGGCGCGCGGTTGACAATCATTCGCATCTGTAATGGAATGCAACTCAGGACTAGGCTGTGTGCCGGGGGTGCCAGACCCATGTACGTGTGTGTGTGTCACGGTGTGACCGATCGAGCCATAGCGCAGGCGGCGCAGGAAGGCGCGTGCAGTTTGGGCGAGCTGGCGCAGAGCCTGCGCGTGGCCACCTGCTGTGGAAAGTGTGCGGAGCTGGCGCAAAGCCTGCTCAAGGCGGCCGACCAGGCGACGCCGGAGGCACCGGCATGGCTGGCGGGCGTGACCTGACGCGGCCGGGAAGGCACAGTTGAATCAAGGGGGCGTTTTGCCCCCTTTTTTTGTTGTCGCTGCGATGTCGGGATCGGGTCGCCGCGTGCGCCGGGCGAACGGTGCCGAGTGCCTATAATGGCCAGTCCCCCACGCCAGCCTGGAGAACTGTCCGATGAAAGGCGACGCCAAAGTCATCGATTACCTGAACCGCGTCCTCAAGAACGAGCTGACTGCCATCAACCAATACTTTCTGCACGCCCGCATGGCGGAAAACTGGGGTCTGGAGCGGCTCAACAAAAAGGAATACGAGGAATCCATCGACGAGATGAAGCACGCCGATGCGTTGATCAAGCGCGTGCTGTTTCTCGACGGGCTGCCCAACCTGCAGGACCTGGGCAAGCTGTACATCGGCGAGAACGTCAAGGAGCTGCTCGAATGCGACCTGCGCCTGGAGCGCGAGGCCATGCCGGTGCTTCGTGAGGGTATCGGGTACTGCGAACAGGTGAACGACTACATCAGCCGGGAGCTGCTCGAGGACATCCTGGAAAGTGAGGAAGAGCACGTCGACTGGCTGGAAACCCAGCTGGCGCTGCTCGACAAGCTGGGTGAGCAGAACTACCTGCAGTCGATGATGCATGGCTGAGCCCGTTGCCATGCCTGTGCCGGAGGCATTGTTCGCGTCGCTGCGGGTCGGTGGTGTGGAGTTGCCCAACCGCATCGCCATGGCGCCCATGACGCGTTCGTTCTGTGGCCCGCAGGGTGTGCCGGACGCCGCCGTGGCGCGTTACTACGCCGCCCGCGCGGCGACCGGCACCGGCCTGCTGTTCACCGAAGGTACGGTGGTCGACATGGCGTCGGCGCGTGGGTACCGGGGCGTGCCCGGGTTGTGTGACGACGCCCAGGAAGCGGCCTGGCGGGCGGTGGTCGATGCCGTGCATGCCGCCGGTGGGCGCATCATGGTGCAGTTGTGGCATTGCGGGCGGCTGGCGCATCCGCGTGCGACCGGCGACGCCCAGCCGTTGGCGCCCAGTGCGCTGACGGCCAGTGGTCCGTACATCGATGCGGCGGATCCGGGCACCTTCGACGGCCATCTTGCCTACGTCGAGCCGCGGGCGATGACGCAGACCGACATCGATGCCGTGGTGGCAAGCTTCGCGCAGGCTGCGGCGCGTGCGCGGCGGGCCGGTTTCGATGGTGTGCTGTTGCACGGAGCCAGTGGCTACCTGATCCATCAGTTTTTCAATCCTGACAGCAACCGCCGCCAGGATGACTACAACGGCGACGCGGCTGCCCGGGCGCGATTTGCGTGTGAAGTGGTGGCCGCGGTGCGCGGCGAACTGGGCGGTGAGGTTCCGCTGCTGATGGGGCTGTCGCAGTTCGCCGTGAATGACTTCGCCGCCAAGACCTGGCATACGCCGGTGGAACTGGCGGCAACGGTGCAGTGCCTGAAGGCCGCCGGTGTCGACGGCTTTCACGTGGCGGCGCACCGTATCGACACACCGGCTTTCGCAGTGGACGCAGACCCCCAGCAGCGCAGTCTGGCCTGGCACGTGCGTCAGCTCAGCGGTCTGCCGGTCAGCGCCGCCGGTGGGGTCACCTACAGCACCAGCATCGGCGAGTCGCTGATGGGTGCCGACAGCCAGGTGACCGATCCGGCCGAGGCGGCCGCGGCGCTGCAGGCGCAGGCGGTGGACCTGATCGCCGTCGGCCGCGCCATGCTGGCCAACCCGGACTGGACGGCCAAGGTACGGGCCGGGCGATGGCGCGAACTGACGCCGTTTCGGCGCGAGATGCTGGCCAGCCTGGTGTGAGCGACGCGGGTTCCGGTCGTCTGTCCTCTGCCATGCGGCGGCAGCCGGAACCCGAGTTGATGGACGACGCCGTGCAGGCGGCGGCCTATGCGCAGGGCGATTTCGCAATCGCGCATCAGTTTCTGGTGGACCAGGCGGGCCGGCTGCTCGGTGATCTGCCGCCGGAGGCCCGGGCGCTGGATCTGGGCTGCGGGCCGGGCGATGTGACGGTGCGCTTCGCCCGGGCCTGGCCGGGTTGGCATATCGACGCCGTCGATGGCGCCGAGGCCATGCTGGCGCTGGCCCGGGCGCGGCTGCGGGCCGAAGCGTTGCAGGCGCGCGTGCGGCTGTACCGCGCCGTGTTGCCGCATGACCCGCTGCCCGGCAGCGGGTACCAGGTCGTACTGTCCAACAGTCTGCTGCATCATCTGCACGACCCGCAGGTGCTGTGGTCGGCGGTGCGTGCCGTGGCCGCACCGGCAGCGGCCGTGTACGTGACCGACTTGCGCCGCCCGGCCGACGAGGCCGAGCTGCACCGGTTGATCGAAACGTACGGTGCCGGCGGGCCGGCGGTGTTGCAGCGCGATTTCGCCGCCTCGCTGCGCGCTGCGTTCACGGTGCAGGAAGTGCGCGGCCAGCTGGCCGCGGCCGGGCTGGCGGGCCTCGATGTGCTGGCGCTCACCGACCGCCACCTGGCGGTGGTCGGCTGCCTGCGCCTGGCGTGCTGAGCGTGGTTCGCGCCGACACGGGCCGGGTGTCCTTGGGGACGACGGGAGCGGGGCGCCTATAATTGGGCGCCTCATCGCCACCGTACTCTCCCGCCGTGGCGCGGTTCAGACCCTGTTCAAGGAGCTTTTGATGAACACGACCGAGTTGGAATCCACCGTCCGCGCCATGACCGCCCGGGGCAAGGGCCTGCTGGCGGCAGACGAGAGCAGCGGCACCATCAAGAAGCGTTTCGACACCATCGGTCTTGAATCGACCGAGACCAACCGCCGCGACTACCGGCAGATGCTGTTCACCACCGATGCGCTGGAGCAGGCCGTGTCGGGCGTCATCCTGTTCGACGAGACCATCCGCCAGAGCACCGACGACGGCCGTACCCTGACGAGCATCCTGCAGGGCAAGGGCATCGTACCGGGCATCAAGGTGGACAAGGGCACCATCGCCATGGGCCCCGGCAGCGCCGAGAAGGTCACCGAGGGCCATGATGGCCTGGCCAAGCGCTATGAGGAGTACTACCAGCTCGGCGCACGTTTCGCCAAGTGGCGGGCGGTGTACACCATCAGCGATCAGCTGCCGTCGTGGCGGAACATTCGCCTGAACGCCCAGGGTCTGGCGCGCTACGCGGCCATCACCCAGCAGTCCGGTCTGGTGCCGATCGTCGAGCCCGAGGTGCTGATGGACGGCGCCCACACCCTGGAACGCTGTGAGGACGTGACCACGGCCGTGCTGAACGCGGTGTTCGAGGCGTTGGCGCTGGAAGGCGTGCAGCTCGAGCTGATGGTGCTCAAGCCGAACATGGTCATCTCCGGCAAGGACTGCCCGGTGCAGGCCAGTGCCGAGCAGGTGGCAGCGGCGACGGTACGCTGCTTCAGCCGCACCGTTCCGGCGGCCGTGCCGGGCATCATGTTCCTGTCCGGCGGCCAGAGCGATGCCCAGGCGACCGAGAACCTGAACGCCATCAATGCCCTGTCCGCGCATCACCCGTGGACCTTCAGTTTTTCCTACGGCCGCGCGCTGCAGGCGCCGGCACTGAAGGCCTGGGGTGGCAAGAAGGAGAACGTGGCTGCCGGCCAGCAGGCACTGGCCAAGCGCGCGCGGCTGAACGGCGCCGCCTGCCGGGCCGAGTGGTCGCGGCCACCGATGCG
>OBIY01000339.1_pt1 | contig 19571 bp, 14 predicted proteins | sample 1519841 | NCBI WGS metagenome assembly OBIY01 (sample SAMN03019774, study PRJEB22545) | beach sand metagenome | biome: beach; feature: sea beach; material: beach sand | place: USA: Municipal Pensacola Beach, FL | collected 2010-07-30 | depth 30-40 cm m
AGCAGGCCGCCGAGCAGCCCGAGCAGCGCCGCCATGCCGGCCAGCAGCGCCAGCGCCTGCAGCGTGTTGCGGGCGCGGTGCGCCGGCACCTGGGTGGCCGCTGTCAGCGGCCCTGCCACTGCGGCGGGCGTTTTTCCAGGAACGCCGCCAGGCCTTCCTGTTTGTCCGCCGTTTCGCACAGGCCGGCCTGGGCGAATTTCTCCATCGCCAGGCCGGCCGCCAGGCTGCCTTCCATGCCGGCATGCACCATGGCTTTCATGTAGCGCGGCACCAGCGGGGCGAAACCGGCCAGGTGCTCGGCCATGTGCTGCACGGTGGCCAGCAGGTCGGCGTCGTCCACCAGGCGGGTCACCAGGCCGATATGCAGCGCCCGCTCGGCGTCGATCGGCTCGCCCATCAGCAGCATGTCGAGCGCCCAGGCGCGGCCGACCAGGCGTGGCAGGCGCTGCGTGGCGCCGCCGCCGGGGATGATGCCGAGCTTGCCCTCCGGGGTGGCAAAGCGCGCCCGCCGGCCGGCCACGCGCAGGTCGCAGCCGAGTGCCACTTCCAGCCCGCCGCCGAAACAGATGCCGTTGATGGCGGCGATGGTCGGCTTGGGGCAGCGTTCCAGGCGCTCGGCCACGCCCTGCACAATCGGCTCCAGCGCCTTGTTGAGGTCGCGGTGCACCACCTCGGCCAGGTCGGACCCGGCGGCGAATGCCTTGTCGCCGGCGCCGGTGATGGCCAGCACCCGCACCGACGGATCGTCGGCTGCGGCGGCGATGGCGGCGTGCAGCTCGTCCACCGTGGCCAGCGAGATGGCGTTCAGCTTGGCCGGGCGGTTGATGGTGATCAGCGCCAGCGGGCCGCGGGTCTCGTACAGCAGGTTCTCGAAGTGCATGGGGGCTCAGTCGGTCATGAGGCCGTGGCGGCGGTGCCAGTCGACCAGCGCCTCGTCCGGGTACTCGGGGAAATGGCGGTTGCCGGCATCCTCGGCCGGTATCGGAACCCAGGCCGGCTTGCTGTCGAGCATGATGTGGCAGCGCTCCGGCGGTGCCGGCAGCGGCGTGTCGATGCACGACGCGAACGGGTGCAGCAGCTCCGGCCAGCGCGGGTCCCACACCCACAGCGCGCTGCCGCATTCGCGGCAGAAATGCCGCTCGCCGGGGCTGCGCTCGCTGCGCGCGGGGTGGTCCATGAAGGCGCGGTAGACGCCGGTGTGTTCGCGGCCGTGGACCTGCAGGCTGTCCGCCTCGGCATGCAGGTTGATGGCAAAGCCGCCGCCACCCTGGGTTTTGCGGCAGATCGAGCAGTAGCAGTACATGTACGGATACGGCGCGTGGCTTTTCACCGAAAAGCGCACCGCGCCGCAGTGGCAGGAACCTTCGAGCAGCATGGTGGGTGTCTCCGCAGCATCGGGCCTGGGACCATGGTAGCGGCAAGCGGGTCGGCGCCTGTACCCTGCGCCGATGGACGAATCCTGCCAACTGGAATGGGCGCCGGGGCGCGCCACAAGCGCCGTCTGGAGCCTGCCGGACACGTTCGGTGGCACGGCGGTGGTGCTGGCCCACGGCGCCGGCAACGACCTGCATCAGCCGTTGCTGGCGCATCTGGCGGGGGCGCTGCCGGCGCGCGGTGTGGCGGTGCTGCGCTTCAACTTCCCCTATGTCGATGCCGGGCGCCGCACGCCGGATGCGAACTCGCGCCTGTGCGCCACGTTCCGTGCGGCACTGGCCCTTGGACGCGAGCGCTTCGGTGGCGCGTTGCAGTGCCTGGTGGCCGGCGGCAAGTCCATGGGCGCGCGCGTCGCCGCTCAGCTGGCCAGCGAGGGCGAGGCGCTGGACCGTCTGCTGATACTGGGCTACCCGCTGCACGCCAGCGGCAGCGAGCGCCTGCGCGACCAGTACCTGCGCGCGGCGTACCAGCCGATGCTGTTCGTGCAGGGTGACCGCGATCCCATGTGCCGGCTGGAACTGCTGCGCCCGGTGCTGGCGGCGTTGGCGGCGCCGGTGGGCCTGCACGAGGTGCCCGGCGGCGACCACAGTTTCAAGCTGCCGGCAGCGCTGCGCGATCGGCAGGAGGCGACCTACCGCGCCATCGCGGCGGCGGTGGCGGACTGGCTGCCTGGCGTTTGATTGCCCGGTTGATGGCAGTCAAGCGGCGCTGATTCATCCGCGCCGGCCGCGGACCTTCAGGTAACAGATACCCCCTAAGGTATGGGCCCGGGCGGGACCGGGGTCCGGCCCGGGTCGCCGTGCCGGTACGCCGGAAATCGCTTTCAGTCGAGCAGCAGCGGAGTGCTGAATGTCTCCCCTTGAGCCCTATCTGCATACGCCGCGGGTGGCGTACTTCTCCATGGAAATCGCGCTGGAAAGCGCCATCCCCACCTACGCCGGTGGTCTGGGCGTGCTGGCCGGCGACACCGTGCGGGCCGCCGCCGATCTGGAGCTGCCGCTGGTGGCGGTCAGCCTGGTGTCGCGCGGCGGGCACTTTCGGCAGACCTTCGATCCAGCCGGGCGCCAGGTGGAACAGCCGGCACCGTGGGAGCCGCGTGAGCACGCCACGCCGCTGGCGGCCAAGGTGGCGCTGACGCTCGAGGAGCGCGAGGTGTGGGTCGGCGGCTGGCTGTATGTGCTGCAGGGCCACCTGGGCGGCACCCAGCCGGTGCTGCTGCTGGATACCGATCTTGACGAGAACCATCCCGACGACCGGCAGATCACGCACCGTCTGTATGGCGACGACGGGCCATACCGTCTCAAGCAGGAAGCGGTGCTGGGCATCGGCGGCGTGCGCCTGTTGCAGGCACTCGGCTTCCGGCTGCGCCAGTACCACATGAACGAGGGCCATTCGGCGCTGCTGGCGCTGGAGCTGCTGCGCCGCCACGCGCATCGGCCGGAGGAGCTGCGGCCGGGCGAATCTCCCTACGACGTGCCCATGGTGCGGGGTCTGTGCTGCTTCACCACCCACACCCCGGTCGAGGCCGGTCACGACCGGTTCAGTTACACCGTCGTCCAGCGCGTGCTGGACGATTTCATTCCGCTGGCCGTGCTCAAGCAGCTGGCCGGCGAGGACGCGCTGAACATGACGCGCCTGGCGCTGAACCTGAGCGAATACGTCAACGGCGTGGCGCAGCGCCATGCCGAGGTGTCGCGGCGCATGTTCCCCGGCTACCGGGTGCACGCGGTGACCAACGGCGTCCACCCGCACACCTGGACGGCGCCGCCGCTGCGCGCGCTGTACGACCGTTACCTGCCCGGCTGGTGTCACGAGCCGGAACTGCTGGTGCGCGCCGACTGCTGCGTGCCGCAGGCGGCGCTGCTGCAGGCGCACACCGAGGCCAAGCAGGCACTGATCGCGCTGGTCGGCGCGCGCACCGGCGTGACGCTGGACCCGGCCGCGCCGATCCTCGGCTTTGCCCGGCGCATGACCGCCTACAAGCGCCCGGACCTGCTGTTCAGCGACCTCGAACGGCTGAAGGCCATCGCCGGGACGCGTCCGTTCCAGGTGGTGCTGGCCGGCAAGGCGCACCCGCGCGACGAGGGCGGCAAACGGCTGATCGAGCAGCTGCACCGGCAGATCCGCCGGCTGGCCGGCAGCGTGAGCATGGCCTACCTGCCTGACTACGATCTCGACACGGCGCTGGCCATGGTGTCCGGCAGCGACGTGTGGCTGAACACGCCGTTGCCGCCCCTGGAGGCTTCCGGCACCAGCGGCATGAAGGCGGCCTTCAACGGCGTGCCCTCGCTGTCGGTGCTGGACGGCTGGTGGGTGGAGGGCTGCATCGAGGGGGTGACCGGCTGGAGTGTCGGTTCCGCCACGGAGGTCGGGCACGAGGCCGACGCCCGCGCCCTGTACGACAAGCTGGAGCAGGTGGTGCTGCCCCTGTTCTACGGCCAGCTCGGCGCGGCCGACGGCTGGGTGCGCTTGATGCAGGGTGCCATTGCCAAGAATGCCTCGTTCTTCAACAGCCACCGCATGATGCGCCGCTACGCCACCGAGGCGTACAGCACCTAGGCGAGCGCTGATCCACGCAGCGCCGGCCCGTGCCGCGTGACCCGTTGCCCACGCGATACGTGGTGACCACGCTACGCTAGCGGTCGGGCGGCACAATCGTCGCCCGGGCGCCGCAGCCAGGTCACAGGCAGGCGCCGGACCTGTCGGTACACACGCGCGGGACTGTTCGGTCCCGCAGGAGAGAGACGATGAAGACGCGAAATCTGCTGTTGGCCGCCATGGGTTCCCTGGCGCTGACCGGCGCCGTGCAGGCGCAAGGTGGCATGGGCATGCGCGGCGGCATGATGACGGGCGACGGCAAGGTCACCAAGGAGCAGTTCATGCAGCACGCCGAGGCGCGGTTTGCCCGCATGGACGCCAACAACGATGGCGTGATCGATGCCAGCGACCGTCAGCAGCTGCGCCAGCGCCTGCGTGAATGTCGCGAGCTGATGGGCGGCATGGGCATGATGGGCGGCCCCATGGGCGCCATGCCCCCGGCGCAAGCGGAGTGACCGCGCGCCGCGGCGGCGGCGAAAATCGGGATTGGCACACATCTAAGAAGGGGATGACGGATGACGGCGGTGGACCCGGTCTGCGGCATGCAGGTGGATCAAGCGCGGGCGGCGGCCACGGCCGAGCACGCCGGCACGACCTGGTATTTCTGCTCCACCCGCTGCCATGACCGCTTCACCGCCGATCCGCAGGCATTCCTGAAGCCGCAGGGGGAGGGGGGCGGTTGCGGGCAGCACAAGGCACGCGGCGCGGCGCCACCGGCCGACCCCGAGGCCCTCTACACCTGCCCCATGCACCCGGAAGTGCAGCAGCGCGGCCCCGGCGACTGCCCGATCTGCGGCATGGCGCTGGAACCGATGCAGGTCACCGCCGAGCCGGAGGCGAACCCCGAACTCGACGACATGACGCGCCGTTTCTGGGTGGCGCTGGTGTTCGCGCTGCCGGTGCTGGTGCTGGCGATGGGCGGCATGGTGCCGGGGGTTGCCAGCCTGCTGCCGCACGGCGCCACCGGGCGCTGGCTGGAGCTGGCCTTCGCGACGCCGGTGGTGCTGTGGTGTGGCTGGCCGTTTTTCGTGCGGGGGGTCAAATCCGTCGTCAGCCGCAACCTCAACATGTTCACGCTCATTGGTCTGGGCGTGGCGGTGGCCTATGGCTACAGCCTGGTGGCGACCCTGGCGCCGGGCGTCTTCCCGGCGGCGTTTCGCGGCCACGACGGTCAGGTGGGGGTGTACTTCGAGGCGGCGGCGGTGATTGTCACCCTGGTGCTGTTCGGGCAGGTGCTGGAGCTGCGCGCGCGCAGCGCCACCAACGCCGCCATCAAGGCGCTGCTGGGCCTGGCGCCGAAGACCGCGCGGCGCATCGGGCCGGATGGCAGCGAGGCCGACGTGCCGCTGGACGACGTGCAGGCCGGCGATCGCCTGCGCGTGCGTCCGGGGGAGAAGGTGCCGGTGGATGGCGCGGTGCTGGAAGGGCGCAGCGCGGTGGATGAATCCATGATCTCCGGCGAACCCATCCCGGTGGAAAAGAACCCCGGCGACGCGGTCATCGGCGCCACCGTCAACGGCACCGGCGCGCTGGTCATCGAGGCGCAGCACGTGGGCCGCGACACCGTGCTGTCGCGCATCGTGCAGATGGTGGCCGAGGCCAGCCGCTCGCGGGCGCCGATCCAGAACCTGGTGGACCGCGTGGCGGCCTGGTTCGTGCCGGCGGTGATCGCCGCGGCGCTGGTGACCTTTGTCGTGTGGGCCTGGCTGGGGCCGCCGCCGGCGCTCGCCTTCGCCCTGATCAACGCCGTGGCGGTGCTGATCATCGCCTGTCCCTGCGCGCTGGGTCTGGCGACCCCGATGTCGATCATGGTGGCCAGCGGCAAGGGCGCGTCGCTGGGCGTGCTGTTCAAGAACGCCGAGGCCATCCAGACCCTGCGTGAGGTCGACACCCTGGTGGTCGACAAGACCGGCACCCTCACCGAGGGCCGGCCCAAATTGCAGGACGTGGTGGCCGCCGACGGGATGGACGAAGACGAGGTCCTGCGCCTGGCGGCGAGCCTGGAACGCGGCAGCGAGCACCCGCTGGCGGCCGCCATCGTGGCCGGTGCCGAGGCGCGCGGCGTGACGCCGGGTGCGTACGAGGACTTCGAATCCGTCACCGGACAGGGCGTGCGCGGGCGCATCGAGGGCCAGGACGTGGCGCTCGGCAACCGCGCCCTGATGGAGGGGTTAAACGTCGATCTCGGCGCCCTGGCCGGGCGCGCCGAGGCCCTGCGCGGCGAGGGCAAGACCGCCATGTTCCTGGCCGTGGACGGGCGCGCCGCCGGGCTGGTGGCGGTGGCCGACCCGGTCAAGGAAACCACGCCCGACGCCATCCGCGCGCTGCACGAGGCGGGGCTGCGCATCGTCATGCTCACCGGTGACAGCGCCACCACCGCCCGCGCCGTGGCGGACAGGCTCGGCATCGACGAGGTGATCGCCGAGGTGCAGCCGGACCAGAAGGCGCAGAAAATCCAGGACCTGCAGGCCGAGGGCCGGTTCGTCGCCATGGCCGGCGACGGCATCAACGACGCCCCGGCGCTGGCCCGCGCCCAGGTCGGCATCGCCATGGGCACGGGAACCGATGTGGCCATGGAAAGCGCCGGCGTGACCCTGGTGAAGGGTGACCTCACCGGTATCGTGCGCGCCATTCGCCTGTCGCGCGCCACGCTGCGCAACATCCGCCAGAACCTGTGGTTCGCCTTCGGCTACAACAGCCTGGGTGTGCCCATCGCCGCCGGCGTGCTGTACCCGCTGTTCGGCATTTTGCTGTCACCCATGATCGCGGCGGCGGCCATGTCGTTCAGCTCGGTGTCGGTGATCGGCAATGCGCTGCGGCTGCGGCGGGTGGCGGTGTAGTCGACGCGGGCGTGCGGCGCGTTCAGCGCAGCAGCAGGGTCGGGATGCGGGACGAGCGCAGCAGGTCGGCGGTCTTGCTGCCGAACAGCAGGCTGCGCAGCGGCGAATGGCTGAAGGCGCCCATGATGAGCAGGTCGATGGACTGCGCCTTGACCGTGTTGGCAATGACGGTCTCGGCGTCGCCCGGGGTCAGGGCCGAGGTGACCGCGAAGCCGGCGGCCTCCAGGGTGGTGCCGGCCCAGTCGAGCTGCCGCCGGGCGTCCTTCTTCGCCTTGCCCGACATCAGCAGGTAGATCGGCAGCCCACGGAACAGCGGGCTTTGCGCCACCATGGTCACGCCCCGCTGGGTGACGGTGCCGCCGTCGAAGGCGATCATCACGCGCTGCGGCGGCGTGAAGCCCTCGGTCACCGTGAGGATGGGCTTGTGCAGGGCGCGCACCACGCGCTCGACGTTGCGGCCGAGGTCGCGCTGGGTACGCTCGGCGGCCTCTCCGCGGCGCCCGAGTATCAGCAGGCGCACGCCGTTTTCCTGCTCGGTCAGGGTCTGTTCCAGCTCGCCGTGGCGTTGCCGCACGTCGACCCGCGCGGCGCCGGCCGCCAGGGCGCGTTCGCGCAGCCGGTTCAGGAAGAGGCGGCCCTGCTCGCGGGCATTCCGGGCGCGGGCCTCGTCTTCGGCACTCAGTCTGGACAGCAGGTGCTCCTGGGCGTCGATGCCGATGGCGCCGCTGTGGTCATCGCCCGACCCCTTCTCGGGGTGGCGGTCGATGACGTGCAGGAATTCCAGCGGTGCATCCATGCGCCGGGCGGCCCAGGCCGCGTAGTCGGCCACGTAATCCGCGAAACGGGATTGGTCCACACAGGCCAGAACCTTGTTGTCGTTCATGTCCGGGTTTCCTGTCAGTGGCCCAGCAGCAGGTCGTCGGCACCGTCTTTGTCGTGCACGGCGAAGCGGTCGACCATCGTGGCGCTGGCCTCGTTCAGGCCGATGACCTCCACCTCGGTGGCCTCGCGCCGGAACTTGAGGACCACCCTGTCCAGGGCGCTGACGGCGGTGATGTCCCAGAAATGGGCCCGGCTCACGTCGATGCGCACCTTTTCGATGACTTCGCGGTAGTCGAAGGCATTGACGAAGCGATCGGCCGAGGCAAAGAACACCTGGCCGGTGATGGTGTAGTCGCGGACGCGGCCTTCGTCGTGCGTGCGCGAGGTGACGCGCAGGATCTGGCCCACCTTGTGGGCGAAGAAAAAGCCCGACAGCAGCACGCCGACCAGCACGCCCTTGGCCAGGTCGTGCGTGCCGACCGTGACCGCGACGGTGGCCAGCATCACCACACTGGAGCTTCTGGGGTGTTCCCGCAGGCCGCGGATCGAGGCCCAGTTGAAGGTGCCGATGGACACCATGATCATCACCGCCACCAGCGCGGCCATGGGGATGCGGGCCACCCAGTCGCCGATGAACACGATCATCAGCAGCAGGAACACGCCGGCGGCCAGCGTGGACAGCCGGCCGCGGCCGCCGGACTTCACGTTGATGACCGACTGGCCGATCATGGCGCAGCCCGCCATGCCGCCGAGGAAACCGGTGGCGATGTTGGCCACGCCCTGGCCGACGCACTCGCGGTTCTTGTCGCTGCCGGAGTCGGTCAGGTCATCGACGATGGAGGCCGTCATCATCGATTCCAGCAGGCCGACCACGGCCAGGGTGGCCGACACCGGGAAGATGATCGCCAGGGTTTCCAGGTTCAGCGGCACCTGCGGCAGCAGGAACACCGGCAGGCTGTCGGGCAACTGGCCCATGTCGCCGACGGTGCGGATGTCGAGGCCGAGGACCATGGCGACGGCGGTCAGCAGAATGATGGCGACCAGCGGCGACGGCACGGCCTTGGTGAGGTAGGGGAAGCCGTAGATGATGCCCAGGCCGGCCGCCGTCATGGCGTAGACGTGCCAGGTCACGTTGACGAGTTCCGGCAGCTGGGCCAGGAAGATCAGGATGGCCAGCGCGTTGACGAAGCCGGTGATGACCGAACGCGACACGAAGCGCATCAGCGCACCGAGCCGGAGCTTGCCGGCGATGATCTGCAGGACGCCCGTCAGCACGGTGGCGGCCAGCAGGTACTGCAGGCCGTGTTCCTTGACCAGCGTGACCATGACCAGGGCCATGGCCCCGGTGGCTGCCGAGATCATGCCCGGGCGACCGCCGGCAAAGGCGATGACGGTGGCGATACAGAACGAGGCGTACAGCCCGACCTTGGGGTCGACGCCGGCAATGATCGAAAAGGCGATGGCCTCGGGGATGAGGGCCAGGGCGACGACGAGGCCCGCCAGCAGGTCGTTGCGGACGTTGGAAAGCCAGTCCTGACGCAGGGATTTCATCATTCTTCCATTCCGTATCGGGTTGCCAGCCGGCGGCGGCAGTCGGGGCGGACGCAAGCGCGTCTTCCCGGTCAACGGAACAGCGAATGAATCCCGAGTGATCCGGGGCCAGCAAGACGCCGTGAATCGGACGTGCAGCCTCGTGCGAGTGTGGTGTGCGGTCGAAGCCGGCTCGCAGCGAGAAAGAGGCCTACACGGTGTGGAACTCCGATAGTTGCTTGCTGGTTCTTCGTGGGGGGCGCGATTCTATTTTGTTTGCGCCAGTGCAGCAATGCCGGCGCCCCGGGTCGGTCCAGGCGGCGGTCGGCACAGGGGCGGGGCACCGCGCCAGGTGTTCGCGAGGCGATGTCGGCGGGTCGCCACGCGCCGATTCAGGGGCTGTCGTGGTCAAGGCGCGAGTTTTCGGTCACTTTCGATCTGCGGAATTTCGATGTGTTCCTCCCGCCGGGCGCCGTGGAGCAGCGCGACGGCGCGGTCAGCGGCGTCCTGAAACGGCTCCAGAACCAGGTCGACATCCAGCGCATACAGCCGCTCCGTTTCCGGGCCGCTGTGCGAACTGGTGGCGAACCGGCCGCGAAAGCCGGCGCTGCGCGCGAACTGCACACACGTGTCGCGTGCGTCCGTTTGGGTCAATTCGCCGCCACGGCTGGGCACGGTGTACACCAGCCATTCGGCCCGGGCGAGCGGGAGACTGCCGACAAATTCCGGGTCGGTGGCATCGCCGTAGCGGGTGTCGATGCCCAGTTCACGGGCGCGCCGTATGGCCTGCGGATTGAAGTCGATGCCGAGTACGCGCACACCGTGGCTGCGCAGGCGAATGGCAATTGCCGTGCCGAAATGCCCCAGGCCGACGATGATCACGTCGTAGTCGTGCAGGGACGCCAGTTCCTCAACGTGCTCGCGGGGTGTGTTCCTGCGCTCGAACAGCCCCAGGGCCGGTTCACACGCAAGATACAGCGGGTGGGAATACGTGATCATGTAGGTGGAAATGGCGATGGTTACCAGGCCGACCAATGTCACGAGCCCGAGCGTGTGTTGATCGATGTGGCCGAGCGTGACGCCCATGGCGACGAAGATCAGTGAAAACTCGCTGATCTGGGCCACGGTGAGTCCGGCCAGGAAGCCGGTGCGTTTGCGGTAGCCCATGGCGCCCATGATGGCCATCACGATGAGTGGATTGCCAATCAACACGAATAAGGCAAACACCAGCGCGCCGGTGATGTGGAAGCCCAGCAGCGAAAGATCGAGTGCCGCGCCCAGCGCGATGAAGAAAAACAGGAGCAGAAAGTCCCGAAGCGGCGCCAGGCGTGCCGCCATGGTCTCGCGGTACGGCGTGGAAGCGAGCGAGACGCCGGCCAGCAGCCCCCCCACTTCCTTGCCAAGGCCGACGAAGTCGGCCGTCGCCGCCAGCAGGGCCGCCAATGCAATGGCAAAGATCACCAGCAACTCGGGCGTGCGCGCGAGCCACTCGGTCAACGGTGAGGCAAGGTAGCGCACGAACAGCATGACCAGTGCTACCAGGGTGGCGCCCGACAACAGCACCATCCAGATGTTGGCTGCCCCGCCGTGTTGTCCGCCGATGCCGATGGCCGACAGCACGATCATCGCCAGCACGACCACCAGGTCCTGGACGATCAGGAAGCCCAGGGCGATCTGGCCATGCAGTGCGTCAATCTCTCGCTTGTCGGACAGCAGCTTGACGACGATGATCGTCGAAGAGAACGTCAGCGCCACCGCCACGTAAAGGCTGTTCAGGTGTCCAAGGCCCAGCGCCAGGCCGATCAGGTAGCCAAAGAACGCGGTGAAGAGCACCTGGCCGAGCCCGGTGAAAAGCGCCACGGCCCCCAGGGAGCGGATCAGCTTTACATCGAGCTTGATGCCGACGAGGAACAGAAGCACCGCAATGCCAAGCTCGGCCAGCACGGCGATCTGATCGTTGGAGCGCACTACGTCGAGCCCCGAGGGGCCGGCAATCAGGCCCACCGCGATGAAACTGACGATCAGCGGTTGGCGCAGGGCCGTGCCCAGCAGTCCGATGCCCGCTGCCAGCACCAGCAGCACGGCGATCTCGCCGAAGGTGGATTGAATGACGTGCTCCATCGAACGTCCCGTCGGGCGATTGAGTACGGCTTCAAGTATGAACGCGACCGGCGGAGGCGAAGCCTTAACGGCTGGATCCTGGTCATCGGGACCGCGCAGCCGGCTTGCTAGACTGCGCCAGAAGCGGTCCTTGGTCAGGAGAAAGACGCGTGGTGCAGCACATCATGGTGGCGACGGATTTCTCGGAGCGGTCGGACCGCGCGCTGCGCCGCGCCACGCTGATCGCCAAAGAGGCGGGGGCCGCCCTGTCCCTCGTGCACGTGGTGGATGACGACCAGCCCCAGCGCATCATCGACGCCGAACGGGACACGGCGCTGACCTTGCTGCATGAACAGACCGCGACGGTCGCGCGGGTGGACGGGGTGCCCAGTCGGGCGCATGTCGTGCTGGGTACCGCCTTTTCCGGCATTGTCCAGGCTGTCGCGCGCGAGCGTCCCGATCTGCTGGTGATCGGTCCGTATCGGCGGCGGGCACTGCGCGACACGTTTGTCGGCACCACGGCAGAGCGGACAGTCCGTCAGGTGTCCTGTCCGGTGCTGATGGTCAACGCGCCGCCGGTGGGCACGTATCGGCACATGCTGATGACGACCGATCTTTCCGCGGGATCACGCGCGGCGCTGGAAATGGCTTCCGGCCTTGGCATCGCCCCGCACGCGCAGCGTTCCCTGTTGCTGGCGTTCGACGCGCCGGTGTTGCGGCTGGCCATGAGTTACACCATTTCCAGCGAAGAGAAGGAAGCCTATCTGGAAACCGAGCGCGCGCAGGCCGTGCGCAACCTGGCGGGATTCCTGTCAGGGCTGTCGACGACACAGTGCGATCGTGTCCTGCGTCACGCCCGGACCACGCCGGCGAACGAGATATTGGCGGCGGCCGATGAGCTTGTGGCGGATCTGATTGTCGTCGGCACGCGCGGTGCCAGTGGCTTTACCCGGTTGTTGCTGGGCAGCGTTGCCGAGGAAGTCCTGCGTCGCGCGCGGCGTGACGTGCTGGCGGTGCCGCCCGTGCGGGCGCGCGGCTGAGCTTTCGCGTGTAACGCTCGCCCGGGGTGGCCGCTTCAGGCATGACGGGCACCACCGGGAGCGCGCCCCGGCCGCGAGGCGGTTGCTTGCCAAACGATCGTTAGACTCCGATCATCGGCGATCAGTGACACCGACGCGGGCATGGAGGAGCACGACATGGGCAAGCTCGATCGGCCGTATACGACCAGGTACACCACCGAGATGCCGGCCATGGGCGATGCGCCGCTGCCGGTGGCGCCGTACGTCAGCCGCGCGTTTTTCGAACTGGAGCGCGAGAAGGTGTTCAGGCGCGCCTGGCTTGAGGTCGCGCGCGTGGAGGACGTTCCCGATCCCGGCGACTATCGGGTCGTCGACATCGAGGTGCTGGGCTGGTCGCTGCTGCTGACGCGTGGGTCGGACGGCGCGCTGCGGGCCTTCCACAATGTCTGCCCGCACCGTGGCAACAAGGTGGTGCAACACAGGGCCGGTCATGCCAACGGCTTCACCTGCGGCTTTCACGGCTGGGTGTTCGGCAACGACGGCGAACTGAAGCACATGGCCGGCGAGGCGTATTTTCCGCCTGGAACCGATCGCTGTCGGCTGGGGCTGATTCCGGTGACGCTGGATACCTGGAACGGCTTCGTGTTCATCCACCCGCAGGCCGAGCCACCGCAGACCTTGCGCGACTTTCTGGGCGGCATGGCCGACCAGATTGAGGACTTCCCGTTCGATCGCTGCGCACGGATCGCCCGCTACGAAGCGACGCCACGCGCCAACTGGAAAGTGGTGCTGGATGCCTTTCAGGAGGCCTTTCACGCCATCATGGTGCACCGCGGCTCGTTGCCCGACTCCGCCGCGGCGCCGCAGAACCCGAGTGCCGCGCCGACCTCGGCGCGTTTCCACGGCCCGCACCGGTCACTGTCGGTCTGGGCCAGTCCGCGCTACCGGCCGCCCGAGGTGGGCATGATCGTCGGCAAGTACGGGCCGACGTTCGCCACCGCCAAGGACCGGTTCGCCGGCATCAACCCGGACGGCGATGACAGCTGGTGGTTCGACATCAACGTGTTCTTTCCGAATTTCTTCTGCGATACCGGGCCCGGCTGGTATTTCACCTACAACTTCTGGCCGGTTTCGGAGAACCGGACCCGTTGGACCATGGATATCTACCAGCTCAGGGCGCCGCATGCCGGCGGCCTGCTGGCGCAGGAACACACCAAGATCCTGCTGCGCGACGCGGTGCTGGAGGACTTCAGCACGCTGGAGGCAACGCAGCAGATGATGGAGTCCGGCGCGCTCACGCACATCACCATCAGCGAGCTGGAGATTGCACTGCGCCATCAGATGCACATCATCGACCAGTGGCTGGCGGCCTGATGGGCACCGAGCCGATGCTGCCGGCGCGGTTCGCCGAGTGGGAGCCGTACGCGGCCACCTGGTGCCTGGACACCGAGCATGACCGGCGCGAGCAGCGCATGCGCAGCCCGCAGGCGCAGCTGGAGGCGTTTTATCGTGCGGTCAAGCCGCGCCTGGATGAGGCCATCCAGTATCTGAATGGCTTTTCGCTGGATGCCTTGCCGCCGCCCGAGCACAACCTGCTCAACCTCACCCTGTCGTTGGTGGAGGTGTCGGTGGCGGTGGAGTTGTTCTTCAATCCCTGGCCGCTGGACGCCTATCCGTGGGATAAGTTTTCGGTGGCGTACTGAGAGCGGCGCGGGCCGTCAGCGGCGTCGGCGTGGGCTCTTGACCACGCCCAGGCCGGCGACGCTCGGTCTGGGGTTGTTGCTGAGCCAGTTTTCCAGGTTGTCGGGGGTGGTCGGTGCGTGCAGCAGGTAGCCCTGGATCATGTCGCAGCCGCGCTCGCGCAGGTAGCGCAGCTGGGCGGCCGTTTCCACGCCCTCACCGATGATTTCCAGGCCCAGGTTGTGGCCCATGTCGATGATGCCGTTGGTGATGGCGGCATCGTGACTGTTTTCGGGCAGTTCCGCGACGAACGAGCGGTCGATCTTGACCGTTTGCACCGGCAGGTGCTTCAGGTAGCCGAGTGACGAGTAGCCGGTGCCGAAATCGTCGATGGACAGGCGCACGCCGAGGGCGCGCAGCCGGCTGAGTACTTGCGCCGACTCGTCGAGGTTGCGCATCAACGTGGTTTCGGTGATTTCGAGCTCCAGGCGCTGTGGGGCGTGACCGGTCTCGTGCAGTGCCCTGGCCACCATGTCCACGAACTCGGGGGCACCGAGCTGGTGGCCGGATACGTTGACCGCCATGCGCAGCGGCGGCAGCCCGTGCGATTGCCACAGCCGGTTCTGGCGACAGGCCTCGCGCAAGACCCATTCGCCAATCGGTCCGATCAGGCCGGTGTCCTCGGCCAGAGGAATGAAGTCGGCAGGGGACACCAGGCCGCGCTGCGGATGCTGCCAGCGGATCAGCGCCTCGACGCCGTTGATCTGGCCACTGGCGAGGTTCAGCTGCGGCTGGTAATACAGCTGCAATTCGGCGCGCTCGAGTGCCTTGCGCAAGTCGGACTCCATGTCCAGGCGCTTGCGCACGGCCACGCTCATGTGGGTCTGCCAGAAGTGGTGGCGGCCACCGCCGGCCGATTTGGCCTGGTTGAGCGCCGTTTCGGCATGCCGCAGCAGTTCGTCCAGCTCACGGCCGTCGGCCGGGTACAGGGCGATGCCGACGCTGGCACTGAGGACCAGTTCCTGATCACCCGCGTGGAGGGGAGAGGCCACGGCTGTCAGGATCTTGTCGGCCACGATGGTGGCTGTTTCTGCCGACTCGATTTCGAACGCCAGTGCGAATTCGTCGCTGCCGACGCGGGCCAGCAAGTCATGAGCCCGCAGCTGACGCCGGATACGGTCGCCGAGCTGCACCAGGATTTCGTCCGCGACATCGTGACCAAGGCTCTCGTTGAGCACCTTGAAGCGATCCAGGTCTACGGCGACCACGGCCAGGTTGACAGCGCCGTCGTGCTGGGCGCGGTCGATCATCAGGCGCAGGCGCTCGCGGAAGCCGGCGCGATTGGGCAGGCCGGTCAGGGCGTCGTGATAGGCAAGGCGGTGGGCATGCCGCTCGGAGGCGCCGGCCTGCAGCAGGCGCGCCACCCGTCGGCGCAGGACGCCGAAGTTGATTGGCTTGGTGATGAAATCCGCTGCGCCGGCACGAAAGGCGCGTTCGACGGAAATCTCGTCGGCAAGACTGGTGATCATCAGCACCGGTGTGCGCTGGTGCTGCGGCAGCGCGAGCATCTGCCGACACGTGGTGAAGCCGTCCTGGCGCGGCAGGCGGGCGTCCAGCAACACGATGTCCGGCCTGACGCGCGGGTAAAGCTGCATGGCTTCCTCGCCGTCGCCGGCCTCGACCACACGATAGCCTTCCTGGTCCAGCACACCGCGCAGGGCGAGGCGCGTGCTGCGGTCGTCCTCCACCACCAGCACGGTGAAATTCGAGTGGGTCGACTCGGTCTGTCGGCCCGGCAGGTGACCGTCGGACCAGCGCGCCAGCGCGTCACGAGCGGTCGCGTGCTGTCGGTCGAAGTCGTCGGCCAGCTTCTCGAGGCCGGCGAGGTCGGGGTCGCCGCTGCCGCTGCCGGCCAACCGTTCGATGCGCTCTGCCAGGTTGGCGATCTGGTCGACGCCAAGATTGCGGGCGCTGCCCTTGAGCGTGTGGGCGAGCTCGCGGGTCTGCGTCAGGTTGCGGTTGCCGATGGCCTCACGCAGCTGCACGAAGTAACGCGCCGAGTCGGAAATGAACGTGCGGATGACCGTCGGCAGGGCGTCGCCGATGGCTTCACGAAGTTCCGTCAGCAGCGCCGGATTGAGTACCGCGGCGACCGCGCTGTCGGCCGTGTCGGTGCTCGTTGCCGGCTGTTGACCCGCCTTGTCCGTGAGTGTCGTCCACCTGGACAGCAGACGCTGCACGGCCGGCAGCTGCATCGGCTTCGGCAAGGCGTCGTCCATGCCTGCCGCATAGCACTCTTCGATCAGATCGGGTTCGGTATTCGCCGTCATGGCGATGATCGGAATGCGCTGCCCTTCCGGTTCCGCCGCCCGGATGCGGCGCGTTGCTTCCAGGCCGTCGACGCCTGGCATGTTGCAATCCATGAGGATGAGCGCGAAGCCGCCGCGCTCCCAGTGCGCTACCGCCGCTTCGCCGTCGCCCACCACATCGACCCGGCATCCGGCGGCCTCCAGCAAGCCCTTGGCGACCAGCTGGTTGGTGGTGTTGTCCTCGGCCACCAGCACGCGCGGGGCGCTGCCGGCCGGCACGCTGTCGGCAATCAACGCGGCGTCGGTCGCGGGAGTGTCGGGCACGTCGGCCACGACGACCGGCAGCGAGATCCAGAAGGTACTGCCGACGCCCGGCGTGCTTTCGACCCCGATTTGTCCACCCATCAATTCGACCAGCTGTCGGGTGATGGTCAGGCCCAGCCCGGACCCTCCGAACTGGCGGGTCGTGGAGCTGTCCGCCTGCGTGAAGGAATCGAAGATGCGCTCCAGGTCCTCGCCGCCGATACCAATGCCGGTGTCAGTGACCCGCAGTTCCAGTGTCCGTGCCGCGCCCTTGTCGGTGTTGCTGTCGACGTAGACGGCGATACTGCCTTCGGAGGTGAACTTGATGGCGTTACCGATCAGGTTGGTCAGCACCTGGCCGATGCGCATGGGGTCGCCCAGCACGCCGCGCGGCACGGCGCGGCCAATGTGCACCTGCAGGTCGATGCCCTTGTTGCGGGTCTGCAGTTCGAACAGGGCGGCGGTTTCCTGAATCTTGGCGCGCAGGTCAAACGGGATTTGTTCGATTTCGATCCGGCCCGACTCCAGGCGCGAGAAGTCCAGGATGTCGTTGATCAGCGACAGCAGGGTATTGCCGGAGGCCTCGGCGAGGGTCAGGCGTTCCAGTTGCTTCGGTTGCAGCGGCGATTCGCGCAACAGCTGCAGCATGCCCAGCAGCCCGTTGAGGGGGGTGCGGATCTCGTGGCTGACGTTGGCAGTGAACTGCGCCTTCAGGCGCGCCGCACTCAGCGCCATGTCGCGAGCATCGAGCAGCTCCTGCTCGCGATCCTGCAGGCGGTCCATCATCCGGTTGAAGGCGCGTTCCATCTGCTGGACGTCGGACGGGCCAGCCGACAAAGGCGCGCGGGCGCTGATGTCGCCCGCTTCTGTTTGCCGCATCACGCGGGCAAGATCCTGAATTGGCGCCGAAACGCGTCGCAGGATAAGCAGCAGCAGCGGCAGCAACACGCCAGTGGTGACCAGGGTGATGGTCGCTGTGGACAGCACGATGTCGCGGGTCACCTCGTGCAAGGCGGCCTTGCTGATGGCCACGGCCACCTGACCCTGGTACTGCGGCGGCGGCATGATCTCGCCGAACACGGTCAGGTCGGGGCTGGAATCGCCGACGAACACGGGGGCACGGAACAGCCACCGGCCCGGTGTTTCATCAAACACACGGGCGCTGTCGGCGGGGCTCCAGGCCATCGCCGGAGGGCGAGGGTTCTCACCCAGTTGCCCGTGGCTCAGGAGGGTCGAGTTGTCCGCGTTGAAGACCGCTACCCCGACCACGTTCGGGAAGCGCAGCAGACTGCTGGTGGCCGCTTCGGCGTTTTCGGGTGCGCCGTAGAGCAGTGCCAGGGTGGACTGCGCCGCGTAGCGTTCGGTCAGCAGGCGTCCCTGGTCCAGCAGGTCCTCTCGCGCCTTGCCCACCGATACCAACGACACACCGCCGGCAATACCGACCGACAGCAGCAGTACACCCAGCACGCAGACCAGCATGACCAGTCGGTCGCTGCGCAGGGTGGTCAGACGCCTGATTATTGATTGCGGAGAATTCATCGCCGGCGCGAGTTGTCTGATACCAGTTTCTTAGCGGGCCGGGAGCACGAGGTCGTAGTCCCGGGCATCGACGGTGATGCCCAAGTGTTCGGCAGTGCGCCGGTTGATCGCGCTGCGCAGACTACGGTTCGGGGTGAAAGTCACAGTCTCGCCATCCGCGTGTGCGAGCGCAAGTTGCGCCAGATCCTCCCCCATTGCGACGTTGTCCGGGAACAGGGCGAACAGGACGCCGTGCGCAACATGCTGCACTGAACCAGAAAATACGACAATGTTCTTCGTCCATGCCCGGTTAAGGATGTCTGGCAGTGCCGAGTCCACGCTCAGTAGCGCCGGATCCTGCGTAAGCCACACCGCTTCGATCGAGCTATCGACCCGGTTCAGAATTTCTTGATAGCGCTGCGCGGCGGTGCGGGCGTTTTCGGTGGCAATTGCGATCAGCTCAAGGTCGTGAGCGTGCGCCGCCTCCTCTGCGTGGTCAAGCAGCCAACCATTACGCACCGGTCGATACAGCCAGTACACGGTGCGGATGTTCGGCCGTAGCAGCCGCAGGCGGGCGAACAGCAGGTCCGGGTCGGCTTCCAGGCTGATGCCCGGAAGGGGAGGGTGTCCGTCGGGCGTCAGAATGGCACCGACGGCCACCGGTAACTGGTTGCGCAGGGGCGAGCTCGCCTTGACGGCTGAAATTCCCAGCGCGATGACCACCCGCTCACCCTGTGGCAACACCGCCCCGGTTCGCGCGAGCGCTGCCTCGTCGAGCACCACGAGGCGTACGCTCGCCGTTCGCTCGAGGCCGTCCACAATCTGGTTCAGCACCGACCGGTAGGGCTCGCGTACCTGCGGCATGGTTACCAGCAGCTCCGCCGCGGTGACACTCGACATCAGGGTTCCAAGTGCCGCAATCACCAACGGTCGCCATGCGAGCCGCGTCCATCGCGCGCACGTACCTAATACCGGCAGGGCACCCCGCCTGGTTTCCGTCACCATTCTGTCGCTGTCGGGTCGTCCGAGGCCGGAACGCAATCAGTCGAAGGCCTTGCTGATTTCAAAAAACACGTTGCGTCCGGCCATGGGTAGGTCATTTGGGATGAGAGCGGAGCCGCTTGGCTCGCGCACATCCGAGTTGAAGAGGTTGCGTGCAGATATTCTCACGCCCCACCCATCGTTAAAAAGCTCCTGCCCGCGCACAGTGAGGTCGACCGTGACGTAATCGTCGATCTTCTGACGCAAATCACCCGGTGCGCGCTTGCGGTCGAACACGCCGGTGGCCTGGCCCGAAAGCGTCCATTGCGGAGCCATCGCCCAGTCGGTGCGCAGGTAGGCGAGGTGTGAGGGCGCGAAACCTACGTCATCGTCGGCGGCATCGTCGGTGGAATGCTGATAGGCATAGTTGCCCGACA
>OBIY01000341.1_pt1 | contig 19407 bp, 19 predicted proteins | sample 1519841 | NCBI WGS metagenome assembly OBIY01 (sample SAMN03019774, study PRJEB22545) | beach sand metagenome | biome: beach; feature: sea beach; material: beach sand | place: USA: Municipal Pensacola Beach, FL | collected 2010-07-30 | depth 30-40 cm m
GTGCAGCGCGACTTTTATGACGCGGCGGCGCAAAAGCTTGTCATCGGTTCGACCCATGAACTCTATTATGACACAGCGCTTGAAACAGGGATACATGATCAGCGCCCGGCTAATAATATCGAACCGATCATGCTGCGCTATGATCGGTTGATCCTGCCCCTGTCGCGTGATGGGCAGCGGGTGGATATGCTGTTTGGCGGGTTGGTCGCGGCGCAACCGCGCCAATCGGTGCCACATCCGGATGCAGAACCGATCGTCTTTACCGAGGTTGCGCGGTTCTGTTTAGCGCAGCCTTACATCTGGCCGCAGCAGGATAGGCGCGCTTATGTTGATTTCTCCCATAGTCGCGCAGCCCTGTCCTGAATGGGGCAAGGACAGGGTAATCGATCAGGCGGTTGCGGGTGATATATCCTCGTTGCCGTCATCATCCACCGCAATTTCCACACCGGGGCGCGATTTGGAGGTGCGAATAGTGAGCGATGTCTTGACGCTTGCAACATTTGGCGCCGCGGTCAGATGTTCGGTCAGGAAAGACTGAAATTCCGACAGGTCGCGTGCCACGCATTTCAGGATGAAATCGATTTCCCCGTTCAGCATGTGGCATTCGCGCACGATCGGCCATTGCGCGACCCGCCGTTCGAAATTGATGAGATCCGATTCGGCCTGACTGCGCAGCGACACCATGGCAAAGACCGTCACCTGATAGCCAAGCAGTTTTGTGTTCACTTCCGCATGATAACCGGTGATGAAGCCTGCTTCTTCCAGCGCCCGCACCCGCCGCAGACAGGGGGGCGCGGAAATGCCGACCCGGCGCGCGAGCTCCACATTCGTCATTCGGCCGTCGGCCAGTAATTCGCGGAGGATAAGCTGGTCGATTTCGTCGAGTTTTACCCGTTGCATGTCCTGATTCCGTATCTTCCTGATCGATTAGCGCCCTGTCGGGATGCGTGTTATGAATAGCGGCGGAACGGGTTTATTCGGTCGATACGCCTTGTTTCTCATTATGTTGGCAGGATGGGTCGGTCCTGACATCATGCTAGGTTCCGGCGGTTGAATTGCCGCTGGCAAGTAATAAAATTACATGATTGCGCAAGTATATAACCCGATCGATGCGCTTTGGTAAGCCTGTTTGATGTCTGATTCCAGAATTTCGCCCACTTGCTGGATCTTGAGCGATGGCGCCGCGGGTATGGAAAATCAATGCCTTGGCCTTGCCGAGCGACTTGGGCTTGTGCCTGATATCAAGCGGATTGCCCTGCGTGCGCCATGGGGCTGGCTGCCGCCCGCGATTGGGGCGCGGCGTTTTGCGGCCCCGCTTGCGGGTATTGGCGACAGGCAGGCGGCAGGACTTGTCCCGCCCTGGCCCGATCTGCTGATTGCGACGGGGCGTCGCACAGTGGGGGTGAGTGTTGCGATCCGGCGGCAAAGCGCGCGGCTGCGCACTCCCCCGACCCTTACCGTGCAGATTCAGAACCCGCGTTTTCCGGTTTCTGCCTTCGATCTTGTGGTGGTGCCTGCTCACGATCAATTGACCGGCCCCAATGTGTTGACGACGCGCGGGTCGCTGCATCGGGTGACGCGGGCCAGGCTTGATGCGGCGGCGGCTGATTTTGCGGCACAGCTTGCGGATTTGCCGCGCCCGCTGGTGACGGTCCTGATCGGTGGCCCCAACAGCGCCTATCGTATGACCCCCGAGGTCATCGAACGGCTTTGTGCGGGGCTGCGCGAACTTGCGGTGACAAGCGGCGCGGGCTTTGCCGTCACCGCCTCGCGCCGGACGGGGGATGAGAATATCGCCGCCCTGCGGCGCGGACTTGCTGCGGTGCCTCATCATCTGTGGGACGGGCAGGGGGAGGGGGAAAATCCTTATTTCGGCTATCTGGGGCTGGCTGACGCCATCATCGTGACCGGCGACTCGGTGAATATGGTGACAGAGGCCTGCGCTGCGGCTAAGCCGGTCTATGTTTATGACTTGCCTGGCGGGTCGGCGAAGTTCGACAGGTTCCATGCAGCCATGCTGGCCTGCCAAGCGGTCCGTAAATTCGTGCCCGGAAAGGTGCGGCAGCTTGAATCATGGACCCTGCCCGATATTGATGATACCGGAATGGTTGCGGCAGCGGTGCAGCGACTGCTTGCGGCCCGCGGCAAAGGACAGGCGATCGATGGTTGATACCACTACAGAGCTTTTGGATTTGCAGGCATTGCGGGGAACCCGCGCCGGGCACCCATTGCGGCAAAGCCCGCTCAATACCGATCCGTTCGATTATATCGTCGTGCCGAATTTCGTAAGCGGTGCGGCGCTTGCAGCTGTCAATCGCGACTATCCGCAGGTGCCGGGCGCGGGTTCCTATCCGCCATCGGAATTGACAGTTGGCGGGGCATTTGCCGACCTGCTTGCCGCGCTTGACGGGCCGGAATTCGCCGCTGCCATGGCGGAAAAATTCGCAATCGATCTGTCTTCCTATCCAACCATGTTCACGGTGCGCGGCTATTGTCGGCTGGGCGATGGCAAAATCCATCCCGACACCGACAGCAAGATTATCACTGTGCTGTTATATCTGAATGATGAATGGCAGGATTCGGGCGGCCGGTTACGGCTGCTGCGCAGTGCCGATAATCTTGAGGATTACGTGGCCGAGGTGCCGCCCCATGGAGGCACCCTGCTTGCCTTCCGTCGCTGTGACCACAGTTGGCATGGCCATGAACCGTTCGAGGGGCAGCGCCGCGCGATCCAGATGAACTGGGTTATAAGCGACGGGGTCGTCCGACGCGAACAAAGACGGCACCGTGTGTCGGCAATGGCGAAACGGCTCAATCCGTTTTCTTAAGAGGTGGCATGGCGCTTCGTATCGAGACATTTTCAAACAGCGATCTTCGGCGCGGCTGGCGTCCGGGAAATAATGCCGGCGGGCATGCCTTGTTCAAGGCGCTTGGCCACCCGCTGGCGGCGCGCCGTGGTGCCCGGCTTGTCGCCGATTGCGCGGCGGCGGGGCCGGTGGCCGTTTACGATCCGCGGGATACCGCTGAGGCGTTTGACGCGCTGTTTCAGCTTTCCGACAAATGCGAGATCGCGGAGCTGTTCGTGCAGCGGGTCGAGGATCGCGGGCGCGAACTGCTCGGCCATCGGGCAAGACTTGTCAGTGAGCTGAAAAATTCGCGTGCGAGGAGTTTGCTTGTCCTCACCTTCGATAGTGCGCGACTGATGACGCAGTTGCGCCCCCTGCTGCCCGACGGGATGCAGGTGTTTTCCCTCGACGGGATGCGGCTTGACGAGGATATGCTGACGAATGCGGATGATTATATCGATCCGCTTAATTTCGCGACGAATTTTGCCCTGCTGCGTGATGTGGCGCCGAACGGCGATATGGCAGGTTTGCACACCCGGATCACGACAGCAAATTACTGGTCGATGCATGGGGCTGAGGATCCCGAGCTGTGGCTTTGTCTGTTCGATGCGGATGGTGCGGTGCTTGCCGAATGGCGGCAGGCTTTGCCCGTGGCCGGCGGGTTGATTACCATCGATAGCCAGCAAGTGCGCGCGCGTTTCGGACTTGGCGATTTTTGCGGGTCGCTATTCATCCATGCGCTGCGGGTGGCGGGACACGATATTGTCAAATATGCGCTCGATATTTATGGCGATGCCGGGCGCGCGCTTTCCTGCAGCCATGATGCCAATGCCTGGCCGGCGGATTATTTCGCGGGCATGCCCGCGCCCGCCGCCGATGAGCGGTTGATCCTGCATATCCAGAACAGTCATCCGGTCCCGATCCCGTCAGGGTCTGTGGGACTGGGCATCATGGGCGGGCAGCAGGTGAGTTTACTTGAGCGCGACATTGCGCCCTTTGCGACCTATTCGCTTGATATTGCTGATTTGCTGCCGGATGCGAAATGGCCCGATCAGATCGAGATTCATGCCGGGCGTTATTTCGTGCGGCCGCGTTATGAGATCGTGCGCAAGGACGGTCGCCGCCGCATCGCGCACGCCAATGTGGAACGCACCGATCTGCAACCGAACCCGGAGATAGCCGCGCTGTCCGAGGTGATGGGCAAGGGCTATATCATGCCCTTGCCGGTGCTGCCGGTTGACGAATTCAGCTCGACCATTTTGCCGACGCCGATGGCGACGGGGCAAATGGAACTGCCGGTGCGGGCCGACCTTTACGATATGAACGGGGAATGTATCGCGCGCCATTTTATGGGCCGGTTGCAGCGGCGCGACAGCATGCCGCTCACCCTTGACGATTGGCTGGCGGAGGCGGGCGCGTCCTTGCCATCGGGTGCCGGGCATGTCGAACTTGTCTATGATTTTCGCGATGGCGGGGAAGCGGATGGCTGGCTGCACGCGCTTGGCCAGTATACCCAGCGCGCAAGCGGCCATATGGCCGAAACAATCTTTGGTGCGCATATCTACAATACGCCGATCATCTACAAGGATGAGCCGCAATCCTATACCGGTTCGCCACCTGGCCTGACGACCCGGCTGTTCCTGCGGGTGGGACAGAATTTCGGGCCCGGAACAGACGGGCTATGCCATCTTATTTATCCCGCTTCCATGCCCTGGCATCCGGAATCGGACACACGACTTATCCTGCATGACGGCAATGGCAAGGTGGTTGCCGAGCAGCATTTGCAGATCGCCTGCGGCGGCAGCCGTTTCTGGCGGTTCAGCGAGCTGTTCAGTCAGCGGCAACGGGCGGCAGCGGGTGCTGACGCCTATGTCATCATACGCGACACGACATGCCGCCTGTTCGGATTCCACGGGTTGCAGCAGGGCGAACAGGGTTTTTGTCTCGATCATATGTTCGGGTTTTAGGGGCTGCGCGCTTACCGGGAAGCGCCCACCACATCTTCAAGAATGTCCAGGATAAGCTCGGTCCCGCGCCGGATCAGGACGACATCGTTACCCACGATGACCCGCTCCAGATCGCTTTGCCGCGCCGGCAAGGCCCGCTTGAGTTCATCGGGCAATCCGCGTTTTTCAAGACCGGGCGGCAGCTTGCCATTTCGTTGCAACTGTCGCGCCAGTCCGGGTGGCAGTGTGTCGCGTTTGGCAAGTCCGGGTGGTAGCAATGCATCCTTGTGTTTCCCCGATTTTGCTTTCTTTCCACCATCCGCCGATGGCGCATTTTCAATCGTATCGAGAATACGCTGACACGCTGGCGTATCGCAACAGCAAGCCCCGCAACGCGCAGATAATCCGCTTTTCCTGTGTCGTGAAGACAGTGTTTTGCGTGGCCGACAGTAACGGCGACACAGTATCGGCGATATCGTCAACCGGCTTGGCTGCTGCGGGGCCTGCTGTTGCGAGCAGGAAGACAGCAGCCATGACAGCGCGTCTGTCGAAAAGCATATGAAACCTCGTTATTCATGGACGTGATGGATAAGGTGGGGACAGAATAAGGCAAGTATAAGACGCCCATACCGCAACATCGACAGGAGAGGGAGAGGAAAATGAGCGCGGAACGAAACAGGCAGGTGGTTATCGCGAAGATCCCGCAGGGGGCGTTGCAAGTCTCCGATTTCGAGGTCAGGGAAGTGCCGGTCCCCGAACCGGGCGCGGGGCAACTGCTCGTTCGGACCTTGCGGTTATCGATGGACCCGGCGACGCGCGCGCGTATTTCGGATGCGGGACATCCCGGCTTGCTCGGGGTAGGCGATGTGATGGCCGGGTCGGCGCTGGCGGAAGTTGTCACCTCGCTCGAGCCCGGATTTGCGCCGGGCGATATTGTTGAATGCCACACCGGCTGGCAGGATTATTCCCTTCAGGAGCCCGGCGCGGTCGCGACATTCGACAAGCTCGGTACGCTTGAGGAGCATCTCAGCATTTACGGGGTCAGCGGACTGACCGGTTATTTCGGCATGCGTGAGGTCGGGGAACCGGCACCGGGCAAGACTGTGCTGGTTTCCGCTGCGGGCGGTGCCGTCGGCCATATTGCGGGGCAGGTGGCAAAGCAGCTTGGCGCGCGTGTCGTGGGTATTGTGGGATCAGAAGAGAAAGCGCGCTGGCTGACCGAAACGCTCGGGTTTGATGCGGCCATCAACCGCAGGGGAGAGAAACTGTCCGCGCAGCTCAAGACCATCTGTCCCGACGGGATCGATATTTATTTCGATAATGTCGGCGGCGAAATTCTGGAAGCCGTCCTGCCACGGATGAATGAGCATGGCCGTGTGGTCTGTTGCGGCTATGCCTCGCAATATGATGTGGCGGCGCCGGTCACCGCGACCAGGGGTGTGCCCGCCCTGCTTGTTGGCAAGCGGTTGCGGATGGAGGGGGGTGTGCCCGCCCTGCTTGTTGGCAAGCGGTTGCGGATGGAGGGGTTTGTCGTGATGGATTATTACGACATGAAACAGGCCGCGCGCGAAACGCTTGCAGGCTGGCTTGCTGCGGGCCAGATCAAGCTGTCGGTGGATATGCTTGAGGGGCTCGAGCGCGCGCCTGAGGCATTTGTCGGGCTGTTTGGCGGCGATAATCGCGGCAAGCGGCTGGTCCGGGTGGCTGAACCTGCGGTGAATGCGGGTTAACGCTTCACCGCGTAAGACATGCGGTTCAATATCTCGTTCAGCACAGCAGGGGGGGTGGCGAAATTCAGCCGGACGAATTTGTCGCTCGCCGGGCTGAAATCCGAACCGGGATTGAGGCCGACTTTCGCCTGTTTGAGGAAGAATTCCTGCGGGCGCTCATCCAGCTCAAGTGCGGTGCAGTCAAGCCAGGCAAGATAAGTCGCCTCGGGCATATGGAAGCCGATTTCGGGCAGATTGGCAGACAGAAAAATCTCCACCCGCTGCCGGTTTTCGTCAAGTTGTTCGCGTACGAGCGACAACCATTGCTTGCCGTCCCGCCAGGCCGCCCGTGTCGCGACCATTCCCACGATAGAGGGGGTGCCGAACAGGCGTAAATTGATTTTGGAAAACGCGCGGCGCAATTCGGGTGCACCAAAGTGCGCCACCGCGCAGCGCAGCCCGGCGATGTTGAAGCTCTTGCTGGCTGAACTCAAGGTGATGGTGCGCGCCGCAATCTCGGGCCCGAGGCTTGCAAAGGGAATATGTTTGAGATCGGGATAGACAAGGTCCATATGGATCTCGTCCGACACCACGATAAGATCATGTTCCAACGCAATCTCGGCCAGTTTCTTGAGTTCCTTGCGGCTGAAGGCGCGACCGGTCGGATTATGCGGATTGCATAGCAGCAGCATTTTCGTGCGTTTGTCGATAACCGCGCGCAGCCGGTCAAAATCGATGCCGTAGCCATTGGTGTCGCGCAGCAGCGGGTTTTCATCGAGCCGGCGGTTATTCGCCTTTACCGCGCCGAGGAACGGCGGATAGATCGGCGTTTGCACGACAAGCCCGTCGCCCGGCTCGCTGAAACGCAGGATTGCCGCATGCATGGCCTGCAATACATCGCCAAGCAGCAGCGTATCGTCGGGGTCGATGCGCCAGCGATGTTCGCGCTTCATCCAGTCGGCAAAAGCTTCGCGAACCGTAGCGCCGGCGTCGTCGGCGGGATAGCCGAACTCGTTACCGGCCTGAATGTCATCAATTGCGTCCTGTATGGCAGGGGCGACGGGGAAATCCATATCCGCCACCCATGCGCCGATGACATCATCGCCATAACGCGACCATTTCATGCCGCGCTTGTCGCGCAGCCGGTCGAGCGGGATGTCGAGGAAAGAAGCGTCCATCACTCACCGAAAATGCGTTGAAACAGCGTGTTCACATGCTTGGTGTGGTAACCGAGATCGAACAATTCGGCCAGCTCCTCAGCGCCGAGCGCGGCGCTGACTTCGCTATCCGCGCGCAGCAGCGTCAGGAAGTCGGCCTGTTCGCGCCACACCTTCATGGCATTGCGCTGCACCAGCCGGTAGGCATCTTCGCGGCTGACGCCCGCCTGGGTCAGTGCCAAGAGCACCCGTTGCGAGTGGATAAGCCCGCCGAGCCGGTCGAGATTGGCGCGCATATTTTCGGGATAGACGACAAGATTATCGATCAACCCCTTGAGCCGCATCAGCGCAAAGTCAAGCGTGACGGTCGCATCTGGTCCGATCATCCGTTCGACGCTTGAATGGGAGATGTCGCGCTCGTGCCAGAGTGCGACATTTTCCATCGCCGGCAGTGCATAGGCACGGACCATGCGCGCAAGCCCGGTCAGGTTTTCCGACAGGATCGGGTTGCGCTTGTGGGGCATTGCGGATGACCCTTTTTGCCCTTCGGAGAAAAATTCCTCCGCTTCCAGAACTTCGGTCCGCTGCAGGTGGCGGACTTCCACCGCGATCCGTTCGACCGAGCTTGCAATTACCGCAAGGGTTGCAAAAAAGGCGGCATGCCGGTCGCGCGGGATGACCTGGGTGGAGATCGGCTCGACCGTCAGTCCCATCGCCTGGGCAACATGCGCTTCAACCTCGGGCGGGATATTGGCGAAGGTGCCCACCGCGCCTGAAATGGCGCAGGTTGCGATTTCCGCCCGTGCCGTCGCCAGCCGGTCGCGGTTGCGCGCCATTTCGGCATAGGCCTGGGCAAGTTTCAGGCCGAATGTGGTCGGCTCCGCATGGATGCCATGGCTGCGCCCGACGCAGACATCGTCTTTATGTTCATAGGCGCGCCGCTTGAGCACCGCGAGAATCTGATCAAGATCATCAAGCAGGATATCGCTGGCGCGCGCAAGCTGTACCGCAAGGCAGGTGTCGAGCACGTCGGACGAAGTCATCCCCTGATGCACGAACCGCGCCTCGGGCCCGACATATTCGGCAAGATTGGTCAGAAAGGCGATGACATCATGCTTGGTCTCGCGTTCGATTTCATCGATCCGCGCAACCTCGAAATCGCCCCGTTCCCACACGGCTTTGGCCGCTTCCTTCGGAATGACGCCCAGTTCCGCCAGAGCGTCGCAGGCATAGATCGGAAATGCCTGCGACGCTCTGGCCTCAATCTCGAACCAGATGCGGAACTTGGCTTCCGGTGACCAGATTGCGGTCATTTCGGGGCGGGAATAGCGTGGGATCATTGATGCTGCCTGGCTTGTTCGGGTGGCGCTGGAAAGGTTTGTCCGCACGAGCTGAAATGCGCCGTGCGGGACGGCATTTAACTAAGGCGAAAGCGCGTTGTTTGTCAAAGATAACGCACGGTGATAACGCAGGGTCGATTGTCGCCTACAGCAACCCGAGCTGACGGAAGCTTGCGCTGTTGCCGCAGCAACCCGAGCTGACGGAAGCTTGCGCTGTTGCCGCGGCCGATAATGACATGATCGTGCAGCGTGATGCCAAGCGGCAGGCCGGCGGCGGCAATCTGCTTTGTCATTTCTATATCCTGACGCGAGGGGGTCGGGTCGCCGCTTGGGTGATTATGCACAAGAATCAGTGCTGACGCCGACAGTTCCATCCCCCGGCGGATCACCTCGCGCGGGTAGACGGGCGCATGGTCGATCGTGCCCTGCTGCTGCACCTCATCGGCGATCAGCACGTTTTTGCGATCAAGAAACAGGATGCGGAACTGCTCGCGCTTTTCGAACGCCATCGCCGCGTGACAGTAATCGATCATCGCGGACCAGCTTGACAGGACCGGCCTGCCGATAACCGCAGCCTTGCTGAGCCGTAACGCCGCTGCCTGCACGATTTTGAGTTCGCGCACGACATTCTCGCTATTCACCATCTGGCGCAGGCTGTTCGGGTCGGCGCTGATTACATCGGCAAAGCTGCCAAACCGGCTGATCAGCTGCTTTGCCAGCGGTTTGACATCGCGTCGCGGGATCGCCCGGAACAACAGCAGCTCCAGCAATTCATAATCGGCAAGCCCGTCCCCGCCCGTTTCCATGAAACGGACGCGCAGCCGCTCGCGATGGCCGGCGTGATGCGGTGTCTGTTCGCTGTTTTTGTCTTTGCCCTGCCCCATAGGGAAAGATCTGTCCGTCTATGTCAGTTGATGTCAGTCGATAAATGGATGATGCAGCCCGGCCGGGGAGGTTGTGAAAATCTCGTTGCCGGTGTCGGTGATGCCGATGGAATGCTCGAACTGCGCCGACAGCGATTTGTCCCGGGTGACAGCGGTCCAGCCGTCACCCAGAATCTTGACCTGCCATTTGCCCAGATTGATCATCGGTTCAATCGTGAAGATCATGCCCGGCTTGAGCACCAGCCCTTCGCCGGGATTGCCGTAATGCATGATATTGGGCGCGTCGTGAAATACCTGCCCTAGTCCGTGACCGCAAAAATCCCGCACCACGGAGCAACGATTCGATTCCGCATATTCCTGGATCGCGTGGCCGATATCGCCGGTGGTGGCCCCCGGTTTTGCCGCCGCCACGCCACGCATCAGGCATTCATAGGTCACCTCGATCAGCCGCTTCGCCTTGACGCTTGGCTTGCCGGCGTCGATCAGCCGCTTCGCCTTGACGCTTGGCTTGCCGGCGACATACATCCGGCTTGAATCGCCATGCCAGCCATCCAGCAGGGGCGTCACGTCGATATTCAGTATATCCCCCTCGCGCAGTACCCGGTCGCCGGGAATGCCGTGGCAGACGACATGGTTGAGCGAGATGCAGCTTGTCTTGGGATAGCCGCGATAGTTGAGCGGGATGCGCGCGAAGCCCCCCGATAGTTGAGCGGCGCGGAAACGCCGCCGCGCGCCACGATGAATTCGTTGCACAGCCGGTCAAGTTCGGCCGTTGTAATGCCGGGCGCCACATGTTCCCCGATCATATCGAGGGTTTCGGCCGCAAGCCGTCCCGCGGCGCGCATGCCGGCAAAGGCTTCCGCACCGTGTAGTTTGATCAGCCCGTTATTGCGCAGGGGTGCTTCGCGCGCATCAATGTAATTCATTGTTCTTTCCGCAAACTACTGGGCGCATCTTTTTCGCTACGCGTTACAGCCCGGTTCCACCATGATCGGGCAGGCAGTGATGCGGGTTGAGGACGGGCTGATCAGCCCGGTTCCACCATGATCGGGCAGGCAGTGATGCGATACCCTTATAGCGATTCTTACTACAATTGGTGAAACTCGTGAACTCTTGCCGCCCAATCGCGGGATCAGCCCGTCCTCAACCCCGTCTCAGGTGCGATGTGGAAGGGCAGTGCCGCATTCAGCCGGATTGCTTCGGGCGAGATCGTGCAGTCATAACATAGCGTTTCGACCCCGCGCGCCTGCGCATCGGCCAGCGCGGCGGCATAAGCCGGGTCGATATCGGCGGCAACCGTGCAGCTGCTGCAATCGGTGCGTTGCACCAGATAGAACATGACGGCGCGGTGCCCGGCCTCGGCCATCAATGCCAGCTCCTCCAGATGTTTCGTGCCGCGTGCGGTCTTGGCGTCGGGAAATTCGGCCAGCCCCGCTTGCCGCATCAGGGTGACATTCTTCACTTCGACATAGCAGTCGCCCTTGTCATCGTCCTGCAGCAGCAGATCGATACGGCTGTTCTTGCCGTATTTTACCTCGCGGCGCAGCGTGCCATAGCCGCGCAATTCGGGCACCTGACCGGCGGCAACCGCATCTTCTACGATACGATTGGGATGTGCGGTGTTGATCCCCACAAGCGCGTCGCCAACCGCGATCAGTTCCCAGGAATAGCGCAGCTTCCGCTTGGGATTGTTGCTGTCCGACAGCCAGACGTCCGAACCGGCTTCCGTCAGCCCCATCATGGAGCCGGGGTTGGCGCAATGCACGGTAAGCTCGGTGCCGTCATCACAGGTGACGTCGGCAAGAAAGCGTTTATAGCGTTTGTTCAGGGTCGCGCGGATCAGCGGTGTTGCAAATTTCATCGCGCGACCATAACGCCGTGGTAACGAGGCGGCAAATGCCGCTTTGATTATTGCTTCATGCTTTAACGGGCGGGCACACAGGTCTATGATCAGGGCTTGGCCTATCGGAAATATCAGAACGACTATGTCAGAGACAGTAAAGGCGGCTTTTGTCACAGCGGCGGTGCTTGTGATCGGTGATGAGATTCTTTCCGGCCGGACGCAGGATACAAACTCTTCCTATATTGCCAAATGGTTAGGCGAGGTGGGGGTTCAGCTGCGCGAGATCCGGGTTGTGCCCGACATTCAGGATGAGATTGTCGCGGCACTCAACGCGCTGCGGGCGCGCTATGATTATGTGTTCACAACCGGCGGCATCGGCCCCACCCATGATGATATCACCGCCGATGCGGTGGCGACCGCTTTCGGTGTCGGCATCGACTATCACCCGCAGGCAATGGAAATTCTCGGGGCGCATTACGCGCCCGGCGAATTTACCGCGGCGCGCAAACGCATGGCGCGAATCCCCGATGGTGCGGATTTGATCGAAAACCCGATCAGCAAGGCGCCGGGCTTTAAGATCGGCAATGTGTTTGTGATGGCCGGTATCCCGGTTGTCATGCATGCGATGCTTGAAAGTATTCGCCACCGGCTGGTGGGGGGCGCACGGGTTTTGAGCAAAGCGGTCGGCGGCGCGGTTGCCGAAGGGCAGGTTGCCGAGGCGTTGGGCGCATTGCACGTGGAATTTCCCGATGTGTCCTTTGGCAGCTACCCCTATTATCGGGACAATGGCTATGGCGTGAACTTCGTCATGCGTTCAACCGATGCCAAACAGCTCGGCGAGGCTGTGGATGGTGTGCGGCAGATGATCCGCGATGTCGGGGCCGAACCGGTAGAGGGGAACTGATCTTCCTGATACAGTCACGGCTTGCCTTAAAATCGGCAAAATTTTGCAAGACTCTTTGCAAACTCTTCGGTTAATGTAACATTTCGCTGGAATCGCGTACAAAAGTAAGTATGGTCATGCCGCGATCTTGTGCGGATTAACGTAATAACGTGATGACAACGATAAATTGGCTTATAGGGAGAAGCACGGCATGGTGAAAAAAATCACTGCAGTAGCGGGCTTGGCATTTGGCGCCGCGATGATGTTTGGGGTTGCGAATGCGGAGCCGGGCTATGTCGCCGGCATGATGGATGTATCGCATTTGGATTCGTCGCGCGAAGCCTGGGAAAAAGCTGGCAAGCATGAATTCTACGTCAATTGCACAAGCATTGGCGACTATATCACGCAGGTTGACGGACCGAACCGCGAAGCGGCACAGAAAACCGCCTATGATGAATCGCTGACAAAGGCGGGCGGCAACACCTGCTGGCCGGTTTGGCGCGGTATGGTGAAATAAGACATTTATTATTGGCCGTTTTCCTGCGGCCGGTAATTTATCCAGCGAGAATCGGCGGGTGGTTGCCAAAACCTCCCGCCTTTTTTGCCTGCATGGTCCGTGGCGGCCATCGGTTTCAGCCCTTGCGGTGTGGCACGGCGTGCTGATGCGGCCTGTAACCGCTCAGGCCGCTTCGCGAAATGAATGCTTTGCAACGCATTCAATAGATTGCATAAAGCGAGCCTTCATCGCATAAAGCGACGTCTGCATAGCCCGATGTCGGGCATAAAGCCAAAAATCAGGCCGCGTGGTGGAATTGGTAGACACAGCAGACTTAAAATCTGCCTCGGGAATACCGAGTGCCGGTTCGAGTCCGGCCGCGGCCACCATCGCTTGAAAGCACCGTTGATTTTATTTGCTTTTGTCTGATTCCCGCATCTGGCCGGGGGGCGGGCATAGAAAATCGCCAAATTGACGGCTTCGTGATTTTCCCTTGCACCCGCCTGTCCACTAAATTTCTCCCGCAATTGCTGCGCGGCCTTCGGTTGCGGCTTATAATACCGCGCAATAGCCAAGGACCGGGCAAAGGCCCGGCGCGTAACAGTTAAAAGGGCAGGTGAGATGACGGCGGAAAAAACAATCAGGATCGGCGGGGCCACGGGTTTCTGGGGCGATACCGCGCTGGGCGCGCAGCAACTTATCCAAGATGGCGCTGTCGATTATCTGGTTTTCGATTATCTGGCGGAAATCACCATGTCGATCATGGCGCGCGCGCGGGCGAAGAAACCCGAGGCGGGTTATGCGCTCGATTTCGTATCAGGCGTGTTGCGGACGATCCTGCCCGATGCGGCGCAGCGCGGCATCAAGATTATCTCCAATGCCGGCGGGGTGAATTGCCTGTCCTGCGGGCAGGCGATCGAGGCGCTGATCAAGGAGCTTGGGCTTGATCTCAAAGTCGCGGTGGTGACCGGCGACGATATCCTTGATCAGGCAGACAGGCTGCGTGCCGCCGGTATCCGCGAAATGTTCAACGGCACCGACATGCCCGAAAAGCTGATGTCGATGAATGCGTATCTCGGGGCGCCTGCAATTGCCGCGGCGCTTGCGCAGGGGGCCGATATCGTGGTGACGGGGCGCTGCGTCGACAGCGCGGTGACGCTTGGCGCCTGTATTTATGAGTTTGACTGGCCGCTTGACAGTTATGACGCGCTCGCCGGTGGCAGTCTGGCAGGGCATATACTTGAATGCGGCGCGCAGGCGACAGGCGGTATCCATACCGATTGGCACCTGTCGCGCGACTGGGACAATATCGGCTTTCCGATTGCCGAAGTCGCAGCGGATGGCAGTTTCGTCGTCAGCAAGCCCGACGGCACAGGCGGGCTTGTCAGCTTTGGCACGGTTGCTGAACAGATGCTTTACGAGATCGGCGACCCGCGCGCCTATTTCCTGCCCGATGTAACCTGCGATTTCTCGCAGGTCACGATCGACGAGCTGGACCGCGATTTGGTCCGTGTCGCCAATGCGAAAGGCCGCCCGCCCACCCCGACCTACAAGGTGTCGGCCACCTATGAAGACGGGTTCCGCGTCGGTATCTATCACACCATCGGCGGGATCGATGCGGCGGCAAAGGCGGAACGGACAGGGGAGGCCATCCTCAAACGCTGCCGCCAAATGCTGCGCGACAGCAATCAACCTGATTTTTCCGAAACGAGCATCGAAATTCTGGGGGCGGAGGGCAGCTATGGCCCTCACAGCCGGGCCCGCGGTGCGCGCGAGGTGATCCTGAAACTTGCCGCGAAACATGAAACGACGCAGGCGCTCAATATGCTGGTGCGCGAATCGACGTCTGCGGCGACCGCGATGTCGCCCGGCATTTGCGGGATGGCCGGTAACCGGCCGAAAGTGTCACCCGTGGTGCGGTTGTTTTCGTGCCTCGTGCCGAAAGCCGAGCTGCCGGTCGCGGTGCATGTGGAGGGAAATATCTTGCCGGTGGACGTTCCCCTTGAGGGCGGGTTTGATGCCGCCATGCTGCGCGAGAGTAGCGAGCAGGCGGAGGCGGCCGATGTCGGGGGCGATGATGCATCGGGGATGGTAACGGTGCCGCTTGTCGCGCTGGCCTATGGCCGCAGCGGTGACAAGGGCAATCACGCCAATGTCGGGATCATCGCCCGGCGGCCGGACTATCTGCCCTGGATCAGGCGCACCCTGACCGAACAGGCAGTCGCCAGTCACTATGCGCATATCCTGGAAGGGGCGGTGCACCGTTTCGATCTGCCCGGTGTGCACGGTCTCAATTTCCTGCTTGAGAATGTCCTTGGCGGTGGTGGCACGGCCAGCCTGCGCAACGATCCGCAGGGCAAGGCATTCGCGCAGATGCTGCTTGACTATCCGGTCAGTGTGCCGCGTGCACTGGCGGTGGCGGACAAGCTTGAGGTGCTGGCCGCCTGAATGCGCGAATCTCTGCCAGCGCTTGTCCGGGAAATCAGGCAATGCCGCGCCTGTGCCGAGGCATTGCCCCATGAGCCGCGCCCTGTCTTGCAGGTTGCCGGTCGTGCGCGGATTTGTATTGTCGGACAGGCACCCGGTACACGCGTTCACGAAAGCGGTATCCCTTTTACGGATCCGAGCGGCGACAGGCTGCGCGATTGGCTGGGGATCGATGCGGAAACCTTTTACGACAGCGATAAGGTCGCCATCATTCCGATGGGGTTCTGCTTTCCCGGGCTCGATGCGAAGGGCGGTGATCTTCCGCCGCGCAAGGAATGTGCGCCGCTCTGGCGGGCGCGGTTGTTCGCGGCCTTGCCTGCCATGGAGCTGACGCTGCTTGTCGGGCAATATGCGCAGGCTTGGCATCTGGGTGCGCGGCGGCAAAAAAACCTTACCGAGACGGTGCGCGGCTGGCGCGATTATCTGCCGGCAGCCTTGCCAATGCCGCACCCGTCCTGGCGCAATAATAGCTGGTTGAAGCGCAATCCCTGGTTTGAGACTGACCTGTTGCCTTATCTGCGCGAGCGGGTGCAGCAGTTGATATGAGGAAGCCTGCGACGTGAATGGGTCTTGCGGCAGGGTCTGTCAGCGCGGCGCGCGTCTTGGGACGGTGGCGCTCAGGATTGGTATTGTTTGGGTGCTGCTGCTGTTTGCGGCCTGCGCGCCGCGTGTGCAGGAAGCGGGTCCCGCGCGTTTCAGCCCTGCGCTGACGGATACCCATTATCTGACGGCGGATGGCTTGAAGCTCAAGGTGCGGCGGCATGTTGCGGCCAATCCGGCCGCGGTGATCGTCGCCTTGCATGGTTTCAACGATTACCGCGCGGCGTTTGATGATGCGGGGCGCTGGTGGTCTGAAAACAATATAACCGTTTACGCCTATGATCAGCGCGGCTTTGGCAGTGCGCCGATGCGGGGAATCTGGCCCGGGGATGAGCGCCTGGTCGCGGATGCCGGCACGATGATTGATCTGGTTCGCGATCGCCATCCGGGGCTGCCGATCTATTTGCTTGGCGTCAGTATGGGCGGTGCGGTGGCGTTGGCGGCGGCTGCCGAAGATCCGCCTGTTGCCGCCGATGGGATCATCCTCGTCGCGCCGGCGGTATGGGGCTGGTCAAGTCTTAACCCTGTTTATCGTGGCGCTCTGTGGCTGGCGGCGCATACCGTGCCGGGCAACAAAATGAGCGGGCAGGGGCTTGGTATCGTGGCGTCCGACAATCTGGCGATGCTGCGGGCGCTGGGGCAAGATCCATTGGTCATCAAGCAGACCCGCACCGATGCGGTGTATGGGCTGGTTGAGTTGATGGAGCGTGCTTACCAGTCGGCCGGGCATGTGAAATTACCCAGTTTGCTGCTTTACGGTGCCCGCGATGAGCTGATCCCCAAAGGGCCGGTTGACGTTGTGGCCGCACAACTCCCGCCGCCGCGCCGGACGGCAATCTATTCGGATGGCTATCATATGCTGCTGCGCGATCTGCAGGCTGAAATCGTCTGGCGCGATATTGCTGCCTGGGCGCAGGATCCGGCTGCGCCGCTCCCGTCTGGCTATGAAAAGCGTGATCTGCGTGCCGGTCTGCAACCGCTTCCCTGATCGCGCTTAAGCTTCTGTTAAGTCACCCTTGTTAGCCTCACGCAAGGGAGTAGGGATGTAAGAAGGATAAATACCGGGGAATTCGACGTGAAGGCCATGTTGGAAGAGACATCCGGCCGCGTCCCAGGGTTCAAGCAAAAACTGGCCGCCTGGTGGCATGGCTATGACTTGAATTCAACTGACGAGCAGGCCGACGATCCGGATCGGGACACGGACGAGCCGCGTGTTATTTCCGCGCCGCGTTTCAAACAGGATCTGACGGCCCGCGCGGCTGTTCTGCAGGAGCTTTGGGGACCGGGATGCGTGTCGCCGGGGCCGGCTGATTTCATGCGCGAAATTACTGCCTATCTTGGCCTGACTGCCGAGATGAGCATGCTTGACATCGGTGCGGGGCTTGGCGGTCCATCGCGTGCGATCAGTGAAGAATACGGTATCTGGGTCACGGCCTATGAAACCCGCGAGGATTGGGTCAGTGCAGGGATGGAACAGTCAAAAATGGCTGGAATGTCGAAAAAAGTTCCAATTGCGCAGTTCGACCCGCAAACCCTTGAATTGCCCGAGCGAAAATTTGACTGCGTTTTGTCGAAAGAGCTGCTGCATGTGCTGGCAGGGAAATCGAAAAAGCGGTTGATTGGCGAGATTAAACAGACGCTCAAGCCAAAGGGGCAGTTGCTCATCACAGATTACATCGCTGCGTCCAATTCCCCGAGTGAGGGGGTCGTCAGGGCGTGGAATGAGAATGCCGAACTGGAAAGCTGCTTCTGGACGAAAGATGATTACGAGGCGGCGCTCGCCGAAGCCAGCCTTGAGGTCTGCGTGACCGAAGATATTTCAGCAAAGCAGGTAGACTTTATCAGCGCGGGCTTCCGGACCCTTAGCCGGCGGATGGAAGAGCTGCTCGCCGAGGAGGCGGACGCGGAAAAACAGGTTAATCTCAGACGCGCACTGGCATTTGAAACACGGCGATGGGCGGTGCGTTCCGAGATTCTGCAAAGCGGTGAGGTGCGGCTCTTGCGGCTCAGCGCGATGAACCATGTAGAGCCCGAAATCCGCTGACTTGTTCCGGCATTGCAGCGAGCTGCATTTCTATTGTGGCAAGATGTGCGGACAGGTTGATCTCCGCCCTTTGTGTTTTTGTCCTTTCGGGAAAACCGCCACCAAACTAATCTCGGGGAATGGATACTGACTTCCCCGCCGATATTGCGGCAACACAGGCATTGCTTGCGGCGCAAGGCTATATTGCAGACCGGTCGCTTGCGACGGTCTTGTTCTTGAGCCTGACCCTTGGCCGCCCCTTGTTTCTGGAAGGCGAGGCAGGTGTCGGCAAGACCGAGATCGCCAAGGTCCTGGCGGACGGGCTTGGCCGTCATCTGCTGCGGCTGCAATGTTATGAGGGGCTTGATACCGCAAGCGCTGTCTATGAGTGGAACTATGCGGCGCAGATGATCGAAATCCGCCTGGCGGAGGCTGAAGGGGTGAGCGACCGGCAGGAGCTGGGGCGCGATATCTTTTCCGAACGGTTTCTGATCCGTCGCCCGTTGCTGCAGGCGCTCAGTCCCGATGTCGATGGCCCGCCTGTATTGCTGATTGACGAGCTTATTGCTGATTGACGAGCTTGATCGGGCCGATGCGCCATTTGAGGCCTATTTGCTTGAAATCCTGTCGGATTTTCAGGTGACGGTGCCGGAAATCGGGACGATTCGTGCCACCAAACCACCGCTGGTAATCATCACCTCGAACCGCACGCGTGAAATTCATGACGCGCTGAAGCGGCGCTGTCTTTACCATTGGCTCGATTATCCGGACGCGGCGCGTGAGCTTGCAATCCTGCGCCAAAAGGTGCCCGAGGCAGCGGCAGCCCTGTCAGCGCAGATCGTCGCATTCGTTCAGGCATTGCGGCAGCGGGATTTGTTCAAGCTGCCAGGAGTGGCCGAAAGCATCGATTGGGCGCGTGCGCTCACCGCGCTCGACAAGCACGCGCTTGATCCCGATACGGTGCATGACACGCTCGGGGTGCTGCTCAAATATCAGGATGGGTGAGCGAAATTCTGGCGATCAGGATGATATGGCAGCGCTTGGCGGCGAGACGGTGAGCGAAATTCTGGCACAGATCGGCAACCCTTCGCCGCAGGCGGACGATGGTGGCTGATCGCGCCGGGCCCGTTGGTACTGCGCCAACAGGTGCTGAGCCGAAGGGCCCGGGGCGGCCAAGCGTTCCCGCACCATCA
>OBIY01000342.1_pt1 | contig 19393 bp, 15 predicted proteins | sample 1519841 | NCBI WGS metagenome assembly OBIY01 (sample SAMN03019774, study PRJEB22545) | beach sand metagenome | biome: beach; feature: sea beach; material: beach sand | place: USA: Municipal Pensacola Beach, FL | collected 2010-07-30 | depth 30-40 cm m
GGGATGTCATAGGCATTCTGCTGGCCGATCAGGGCAGGCAGGGTATGGGTCAGCCCGAAACCGGGATGGAAGCCAAGCTGGGTGAAGTTCGCCGAAAAGCGTGCTTCGGGGCAGGCAACGCGGAAATCAGGCACCAGGGACAGGCCAAGTCCGCCACCGATCGCCGCACCGTTGATCGCGCCCACAATCGGTTTCTTGTTGGCGAACAGCCGCACTGCCTGATCGTAAAGATGACCGCCGCCACCGCCCTGATTCATGCCTTCAGCACGCGGGCTGCCCTGAAAATTCGCGCCGGCACAGAACGCCTTGCCGCCCGAGGCAAGCACGATGGCGCGGCAACCGGGATCTTCATCCAGCGCATCGAAGCAATCGGCCAGCGAGGTCAGCATCTCAAGATCGAAGAAGTTCAGATCCCCGTTCTGCATTTCGACCGTGGCCACATAATCATCCGCCAGATCGACCTCGATCAGCGTGAAATCTCCGAATTTTGCCATGATGGGCTCCCCTTAAGCATTTTAGTTTGTTTGCGCCGATGCTAGCAGCGGAGGGAAAGGCGCACAATGAGTTTGCCGCGAGTTTGCCGCGCTTATGGTCCTTGCTGTGGCGCCGAAAGGGGCAGGCGGACAAGCAAGCATGAAAGGGGCCGAAAATTCTGGCCCGGCCGGTCAAGCTGCGCTAGACCGGGTAGTAAGAATTACCGCCGCGCTTTTGCAATCGGCGCGGCTTGAAAACAGTTTGGAAATGTGATGACGACACTCGTAATGATCCGCCATGGGCAAAGCCAATGGAATCTGGAAAACCGGTTTACCGGCTGGCATGATGTGCCGCTGACCGAGCAGGGGGTGGCAGAAGCGCGCAAGGCAGGGCAATTGCTGCGCGAGGGCGGTTATAGCTTTGACCGCGCCTATACCTCGGTTTTGCGCCGCGCGATCCGGACATTGTGGTTATGCCTTGAGGAAATGGACCGGATGTGGATCCCCGAAACCAAGGCGTGGGAGTTGAACGAGCGGCATTACGGCGCGCTGCAAGGGCTCAACAAGGCGGAAACAGCGGAGAAGCACGGCCAGGAGCAGTTGCATATCTGGCGCCGCAGTTTCGACACACCGCCGCCGCCGCTCGATGAGAACGACGAACGGCACCCCAAATTCGATCCGCGTTACAAGGGATTGAGCCCGGCGCAATTGCCTGCGACCGAATCGCTCAAGACAACGCTCGACCGGGTGCTGCCCTATTGGGATGTGGAAATTGCACCGCATGTGCGCGCGGGCGAGAATCTCGTCATCGCGGCCCATGGCAATAGCCTGCGTGCGCTTTGCAAGCATCTGCTCAATATCAGCGATGCAGATATTCCGGGGCTTGAAATCCCGACCGGCAATCCGCTGGTGTTTGAACTGAACGACGACCTGTCGGTGCAAAGCTGCCGCTATCTGGACGAAGCCCGCGCACAAACACTGCCGGAGCCGAAATAACCGCGCGATTGGCAGTTATTTTCCCCAATCGGTAATCGCGAAATTTTCAGGATGCGCGAGTATTCTTGCGGAGCCACGCGTCAAGCATCTCGAAAGTAAGGGTGTGGCGTTCATATCGCTCCGAGAGGAAGGTCCATGTTTCTTCTGCATTGGCGGTCAGTTCGACGCCATTGATAGAAAGGAAGGTGTACATCGCCGCAAAAGCGGTCCGCTTGTTGCCATCCACGAAAGGGTGATTCTGGGAAAGGCTTTCCCACAGCGCAGCAGCTTCAGCGAGTATATCGGCATAATATCCGGATTGCGGGCGAAACAGAGCCGCCTCAAGTTGTCCGGGATCGCGTACGCTTTCCGTGCCGCCATATGTCGCAATCTGATCCGCGTGAATGGCAAGAACATCGGCTATCGTGAGATAGTCGCGGCTCACTTGGCGAGTTTGTCGTACAGCGGCGCAAAACGGAAATGGCTCTTCTGATAGGCGCTCATGACATGCGTCCGCGCCTTGCCGTGCCTGCGTTCCTCGATAAGCGCCGCGATAGCTTCCTCGACGAGGGACTGAATCTGGCGTCCCTCCTCCTTTGCCTGATTTCGCAATTCGGCGAGCAGGTCACTGCTTATCTGCGTTGCAAATTTTTCGCGCGCTTGCACTATTTTTCCTCTCCAATGGGAATGAAAGATCATTACTTCCTGTTTCATGATACGTCAAGAAACAGGAAGTGGCTGCGTGGGCATGCACTCTTTTGACCGATAACATGACTTCTGTGCTTGAGGATATTTCGCGGTCTAAAGTTTCCAATCGCGCTGTCTTCGTACGGGAAACCCTGAAGATGTTGGATGACGCCCACTTCAGCGGGCATCGGCCGACTTCAGATGTGATCTTTATCGATTCCGCATCATTTCTGGATAAGGGATGGCGGTTGATTGCCCCTTACTCACAGCAGATCGGGCCGATTGATATGTGGGATAGCTGGTCAGAGGCCGCGTCGAAAACAAACCCTGTGGAAATCTCATGACCGGAAATCATTATCCATACCGGCTGAGTATTCACCCCGCGCCGGTTGGCAGCTCGTTGAAGGGCAGATCCTTGTCGACGCGAATTTCGCCAGGCAGTTTCAGCACCCGTTCGGAGATGATATTGCGCATCACCTCATCGGTGCCGCCGGCGATCCGCATGCCGGGCGAAGACAGCCAGTTATCCTGAAAGCCTGCCGCGAATGGCACGAGATCAGGGTCACGGATGATGCCGCCCATATCCATCAACTCAGCCGCAAAGCCCGCAAGATCCTGCCGGCGCGGCGCGCTGACCGCCTTGGAGATGGAGTTTTCCGGCCCCGGCGTTTCCCCCCGGCTCAACGCGGTGAGGGAGCGGAAGCGGGTATATTTCAGGCCCTGTGACTGCACATGCCAGTCGGCAATCCGTTCGCGCACCGCCATATTGTTGATGGCGGGGCCGTCGATCAGCTCGGTCTCGCGCGCCAGATCGATGAGTTCTTCGGTGCCGACGCTGACCCCGATACTGCCGACAGCGGAGCGTTCATTCATCAGAACCGTGAGGGCAACTTTCCAGCCATCGCCAACCGCGCCCAGACGGTTTTCGTCCGGAATACGGACATTTTCGAAAAAGACCTCGTTGAAGTGGCTTTCACCGGAAATCTGCTTGATGCGTTTGACGGTAATGCCCGGCGTCTTCATATCGACAATGAAGAATGTCAGCCCCTTATGTTTGGCAACCGTCGGGTCGGAGCGGGTGACCAGAATGCCAAGGTCGGAATAATGCGCCCCCGACGTCCAGATTTTCTGGCCATTCACGACCCATTCATCGCCATCCTTTTCCGAACGGGTGCGGATGCCGCCAAGATCAGAGCCCGCGCCGGGTTCGGAAAATAGCTGGCACCAGATCTCCTCCCCATACAGACCTTTGCGGATATAACGCTCCTTCTGGTCCGGGCGGCCATGCACCATGATGGTGGGCAGGGCCATGCCAATGCCGATGATGAACAGGGCGCCGGGCAGATTGAACTTCGATTCCTCCTGCCCGTAGATGACGTTCTGCATCGACTTGCCGCCCATGCCGCCATATTCCTTGGGCCAGGTGATTGCCGCATAGCCGGCTTCGGCCTTGACCGCCTGCCAGGCCTTGGATTGTTCCATGGTCGGCCGGGTGCCGAGCGGGTAGCGCGGGGCGTTCTTGTCGAGCCAGTCGCGCACTTGTGCGCGGAACTCGGCTTCTTCCGGTGTATCTTCGAAATCCATGGCGCAAGCTCCCTTGTCGTTCGCCGATTGCCAGGCTGTCTTGTCTCAGAGCCCGGTCGGCTGCTCGTTGAATGGGGTATCCTTGTCGACGCGCACATCGCCGGGCAGGCCCAATACCCGCTCGGCAATGATGTTGCGCATGATTTCATCGGTGCCGCCCGCGATCCGGATACCGGGTGCCGCGATCCATTCTTCCTGGAACCGGCTGCGGAAGGGGGACAGATCGCGGTCGCGGATAATCCCGCCCAGATCCATCAGCTCCATCGCAAAGGCCGACAGATCCTGCTTGCGCGGTGCGTTCACCGCCTTCGAGATGGAGGCGCGCGGGCTTGGCGTTTCACCACGGCTCAAGGCGGTCAGGCTCATGAACCGGATATATTTCAGCCCCTCCGCCTGAATATGCCAGTCGGCGATCTTTTCACGCACGGCCATGTTGCGGATCGCGGGGCCGTCGCCAAGCTCGGTCTGCCGTGCAAGCGTGATAAGTTCCTCGACCCCGACGCTTGAGCCCATATTGCCGACCGCCTGACGCTCATTCATCAGCGTGGTCAGCGCAACCTGCCAGCCATCGCCTTCCGCGCCAACGCGCATGGCATCGGGAATGCGGACATTCTCCAGATAGACTTCGTTGAAATGATGCGCGCCGGAAATCTGCGTAATCGGCTTCGCCTCGATCCCCGGTGTTTTCATATCGACGAGGAAATAGCTTAGCCCCTTATGTTTCGGTTTTGTCGGATCGGTCCGCGCGACCAGAATGCCCCAATCGGAATAATGTGCGCCAGAGGTCCAGATTTTCTGGCCATTCACGACCCATTCATCGCCGTCCTTTTCCGCGCGGGTACGCACATTGGCAAGATCGGAGCCCGCGCCGGGTTCGGAGAAAAGCTGACACCAGACCTCCTCGCCATAAAGGGCGGGGCGGATGAAACGTTCGCGCTGTTCGGGGGTGCCATGCACCATCAATGTCGGCATCGCCATGCCGATCCCGATCAGGAACAGATTGCCGGGCATGTTGAATTTGGCTTCTTCCTGTCCGTAGATGACGTTCTGCATCGACGTGCCGCCCATGCCGCCATATTCCTTGGGCCAGGTGATTGCAGCATAGCCCGCATCCGCCTTGATCTTCTGCCAGGCCTTGGAGCGTTCGATGACTTCACGGCCCCTGAGTGGCCGGCTGCGGTCGCGCCCCTCATCGAAATTACCGGCATTTTCCTCAAGCCAGGCGCTGACTTGCGCGCGGAACTCGGCTTCTTCGGGGGTATCTTCAAAATCCATAAGAAATGCTGCTTTCCTGAACCTGCCGTTGCCCACCCGCGCTGCGGGGAGGGGGCATCATGGGCAAATGCATCGATCGGGAAGCGGCCACCGCCCTCGTGTCGGCAGGTCGTATGCTTCCCGATCGGATTTGAGTGTGCCGCGCCGGGGTTAGTGCCCGGTCGGCAGTTCGTTGAATGGCGTATCCTTGTCAACCCGGATTTCGCCGGGCAGGCCGAGCACGCGTTCAGCGATGATATTCTTCAGAATTTCATCGGTGCCGCCCGCGATCCGCATGGCCGGCGCAAACAGCCAGCCGCTTTGGAAGCCGGCCTTGAGCGGGGCCAGGTCGGGATCGGTGATCATGCCGCCAAGTTCCATCAGCTCCAGCGCGAAGGAGGTGTAATCCTGCCCGCGCGGGGCGCTGACCGCCTTGCCGATCGAGTTCTCCGGACCCGGTGTCTGGCCCTTGCTGAGCGCGGTAAGCGAGCGGAAGCGGGTATATTTCAGACCCTGACCCTGCACATACCAATCCGCGAGGCGTTCGCGCACCGCCATGTTGTTGATCGCGGGGCCGTCATGCATCTCGATCCCGCGGAACAGCTTCAGAAGCTCGTCGGTGCCAAGCGCACCGCCGCCGCCGCCAATTGCCGCGCGTTCGTTCATCAGCGTGGTGAGCGAGACTTTCCAGCCATCGCCTTCCGCGCCCAGACGCTGGGAATCGGGAATGCGCACATCGGTGAAGTAAACTTCGTTGAAGTTCGCGCCGCCCGAGATCTGCTTGATCGGCTTGACTTCCACACCCGGCGTTTTCATGTCGAGGAAGAAGAAGGTCAGTCCCTTATGCTTGGGCACATCGGGATTGCTACGCGTCACCAGAATTCCGTAATCGGAATAATGCGCGCCCGAGGTCCAGATCTTCTGGCCATTGACGACCCACTCATCGCCATCCTTTTCCGCACGGGTGCGAATGCCGGCCAGATCCGAGCCCGCCGCGGGTTCGGAGAAGAGCTGGCACCAGATTTCCTCGCCATAGAGGGCGGGCCTGGTGTAACGCTCCGCCTGTTCCGGCGTGCCATGGGTCAGCAGGGTCGGGATGCACATGCCAAGCCCGATGTCGAAAAACCCGCCGGGAAGATTGAATTTGGCCTCCTCCTGCGAATAGATCACATTCTGGATCGGTGTGCCGCCCATGCCGCCGATTTCGCGCGGCCAGGTGATTTTGGCGTATCGCGCCTCGGCTTTTTTGGCCTGCCATTCCTTGGCGATCTTCAGTGCCTCTTTTTCATTCAAATCGGCGCTGAATGCATTGGCGCTGGCATTCTTGGGTGCATTCGCCTCAAGCCATGCCCGTACTTCGGCACGGAATTCGGCTTCTTCCGGTGTATCTTCGAAATCCATTTATCTGTCTCCTGATATGCGAGATTGTCTAGGCTGCGTTGCGCTTCTCAAGCTCGGTAATCAGCTTGTCTTTCCAGGACAGCGCGCTGCCCAAAGAAACGCTGAGCAGTTTTGCCCGCCGGTAGAACAGGTGACAGTCGAATTCCCAGGTGAAGCCCATGCCGCCATGGGTCTGGATGTTTTCCTTGGCCGCGAAGTTGAACGCGTCGGTTGCGGCAATCCGCGCACCAGCTGCGGCTGCGGGCAGGTCCGGCGCATTTGTCGACAGCGCCCAGGCGCCGTAATAGCTGTTCGAACGGGCAAGCTCGTTCTTGATATACATATCCGCAAGCTTGTGCTTGATCGCCTGGAACGAAGCGATCGGCCGGCCGAACGCATAGCGGCCCAGCGCATATTCCTTCGCCGTTTGCAGCGCGGCGTCGGCACCGCCAACCTGCTCGAACGCCGTCAGAACAGCCGCCCGGTCAAGTACCTGCCGGATGGTCGACCAACCGCTGCCTTCCGCGCCGACGAGTTCCGCCGGGGCGTTGTTGAAGGTGATGTTCGAGAGGTTGCGCGTCGGGTCGAGCGTGTTGACCGGTGCGCGGCTTACGCCTTCGCCGGTGAGATCGACAATTGCGAGCGAAATCGAGCCTTCGTCCGACCCGCTGCCCGTCTTGACAGCGACCAGTGCGAAATTGGCGATATCGCCATCGGGGACCGGCAGTTTCGTGCCGCTGATCTTGCCGCCCGAAAAGCTCGCCTGAATGGTGCGCGGGGTTGCCGCCTGCGTGCCTTCATTGAGCGCCAGCGTGCCGATCATTTCACCTGCCGCCAGGGCGGGGAGGTATTTCTGCTTCTGATCCTCGCTGCCCGCGATGAGCAGCGCTTCGGTCGCCAGATAGACCGAGGAGGAGAAGGGGACGGGCGCGAGCGAACGGCCCAGCTCTTCCGCGATCATGCAGAGTTCCAGATGGCCAAGGCCGATGCCACCATATTCCTCGGGGATCGTGGTGCCGGTCCAGCCCATCTCCACAATGCCTTTCCAGACATCGGCCTCGTAAAGTTCGTCACCATCCAGAATGCGGCGTACGACGGTCAGGTCGCACTTGTCCTGGAGAAATTTGTTCGCCTGATCTTTCAGGAGTTTTTGATCGTCTGAGAAGTCGAAATTCATGGCGGAGCACCGTCCCTTCCCTGTTCATTTCCATAAGTTCGCCGTGGCAGGCGCATCCGTACGGATCTTCTTTGCCACCCGGACTCTATTCATGGGGGTCAGAAAACATGGCCGCAAAGACGATGACAAGGATTTTCTTGGTTGCAGAGGGATAGAATCATTCAACAATGGTGCAAAACAGGGAGCAAGCCGCTGATGTGTGACCCGGCCGGGGTGAATTTTGGTCTGCTTTCAGGCGGATTCGTTCTGCGCGGCGGTGCGCGGTGTAACGATTCCATCCTGTTCGGCCGACTGAATATTGGCCTTGATATGGTCCAGCATCCGAATCAGCTCGAGCAGTTCGCTGTCAGCTAACTTGCCGTAGACAGTGTCGAATTGTTCTTTTGCCTGTTGGCGGAACGGCTCCATAAAGGTTTTGCCTTCCCGCGCGACCAGGTAAATACGTTTCGCACGCCGGTCATGGGGATCCTGCCGCCGTTCGATGACCCCTTGTTCTTCCAGCTTGTCAAGCAACCGGCCCAGCGGTGCGCGGGCAATTTCGGTTTCTTCGGCGATTTCGGTCTGGGTCTGTCCCTCGCGTCGCCCGATCTGCAGCAATACGCGCCATTGATGCGGTGTCAGGCCAACCTCGCGCACCTTTTTTTCGAACGAACGCATCAGTAAACGCGATACGTCGAATATCAGCCAGCCAACGTCACGCTGTAACTCAAAACGGTCCATGTAACCCGTTCACCGTGAAATTCGTCACTTTTACGACAGAAATTATTGATAATGTATATGATGATAATATATAGATGTATACTAATTCTTAAAGCCACTTTGGGAAAATAATTTTCCGAAAGCGTGTTTCCTTCCATAAATAAGATCGCAAGTTATTGAAATGAACGAGCAATTGCCGATGTCATGGGCCGATTTTCGGGGGCAGGCAGGCCAGCTATATGACGGGCATGCCGGAATCCTGGGGGAGCTTGGCGTGGTGATCGAAAGCCTCGCTGAGGATGGGTTGCGGATTCGCCTGCCGCAAAATCCCGCCTGTGTTGGCGATCCGGCGTGGCAGGTTGTACATTCGGGTTTGCTGATGATCATGCTGGATACGGTTTGCGGCCTGGCAACGATACAGAAGCTGGCCAACCCCGCACCCATTGCCACCCTTGATTTGCGGGTCGACTATCTGCGCGCGGTGCCCGCATCCCAGGACGTCCTCGTGACCGGGCAGTGCTACAAACTCGGGCGCAATGTGGGTTTTGCCAAAGGGATTGCCTATACCCACGATGCGGAAGATCCCGCTGCGATCGCCAACGGCACTTTTATGCTGGGCACCGCCGGCGATACCCCGCCAATGGCTGCCGCCTTGAAAGCCGCGGGGCGTTGAGATCAGAAAATGACGACAGATGAGAAGCGCGGTGATGCGCGCCTTGATGATATGACGCGCGGTGAGGGCGGGGATATCCCGCTTGCCGAGTTGTTCGACCGTATCCCGTTTGCCGCGCGGCTTGGCCTGCGGGCGGCGCTGGACGGCAAGGATGTGCTGTGCACGATGCCTTTTTCCGCGCAACTTATCGGCAATCCCAGTCTGCCGGCCCTGCATGGCGGGATCGTTGCCACTTTTCTTGAGGCGACGGCGCTGGCGACGGTGATGCATGCGCAGCGCGCACCGGAGAATTACGGCCGCTGCGGGCAGGATATTCCACGTGTGATCAGTACAACGGTGGATTATCTGCGACCGGGCGGCCCCAGGGACACGTTCGGACAGGCGGAGATTATCCGCTTGGGTGCGCGCCTGTCGACGGTCGTTGCGACGGTCTGGCAGGACAATCGCGACAAGCCCGTGGCGCGCGCCAACTGCCACTTTCTGGTGGCGGCCCAATCGGCGGCGAAAAAGCGGAACTGAATTGATGAATGACATGCAAAAGGCGGTGGCGGAGGCGGAAAACGCCTTTCGACCGGCCGGTGGAGATAATAGATGCGACTGCTGACTTTTATGGCGTTGATAGCCGGGCCGCTCCTGCTTTCGGCCTGCGGCGATAGCAGCGGTGAAAATGATACGGCCGCATCCGGCAAGGCGGCGGATACGGCGCCTGCCGGCGTTGACGCGCTTGCGCAGCCAGATCAGGTGAAATCACTGGGGCTGTCGGTAATTCTGCCGCAGCTTGAAGAGATCGTCGAGCCGGTGATCGGTACAGGTACCATTGCCGCATCGCAGAAAACCAATATCGGCCCGGTCGTCACCGGTATTCTGGAAGAGACATTCGTCGCGGTCGGTGATCGGGTCAAGAAAGGCGAACCGTTATTTCGCGTGCGCAGCACCAATTACGAAATACGGGTGAAAGAAGCACAGTTCCAGGTCCAACTCGCCCAGGCGGAGCTTGACAATGCCCGGTCCGAGCTGAAGCGGATCAAGGAATTGCGCAGTTCGGGCGTGGCCTCAAAAGGTCGGCTCGACAAGGTGGAGGCGCAGTTCAGCATCGCAGCCGCGCGGCATGGGATTGCCAAGGCAAGCCTTGCCAAGGCCGAGCAGGACCTCGACGATACAATCGTCCGCGCGCCCTATGACTGTGTTGTAGTGTATCAGCATAAATATACCGGCGAATTCCTGACCACCTTTGGCGGGCCGGGTGGGATGCCGGGCAGCGGCGGCGGTGGCGGTGGCGGTCGCGGCGTGTTCGATATTTCCAAGATCGATATCGTGGCGGCGATTGTCGAGATCCCTGAAACAAAGCTCAAATATATCCGGCTCGGGACGCCTGGGCGGGTTTATATTGACGGGCTCGACCAGGAATATCCCAGCCAGGTTCATATTCTGAATGATCAGGTGGATACGGTCACGCGTAAGGTGCAGGTGCGTCTGGCGATCCTCAATCCCGATTATGCGATCAAGCCTGGACTGTTTGCCCGCGCGACATTGCTTCCTGATGCAAGAAAGACGCTGACCCTGGATCGGCGCGCCCTGCTGGGCAGTCAAAGCGCGCGCTATGTTTTCGTGCACAGGGAGGGCAAGGCCGCGCGGGTGCCCGTGACCGTGCGGGAGCTGGATGCCCGCAGGGTGGAGATAACCAAGGGCCTGAGTGAAAATGACAGGGTATTGGTTGGCCCCAGTTTGAACCGGGTACGCGATGGCGATCTGGTTTCTGTGGAGATGGCACATGTGGATTAGTGAAATTTCCATAAGAAGGCCGGTTTTCGCGGTGATGCTCGTCGCCGCGCTGGTTTCGCTTGGCTTTGTCGCGATGCAACGCATGGGGACGGATCTTTTCCCGCGCGTTGAATTTCCGTTCGTCAGCGTGTCGACGGTCCTTGAAGGGGCCGCGCCCGAAACCATTGAAAGCGAAGTCACCGATATTATCGAGGAAGAGGTTAACTCGATCGCGGCGATCAAGAGCCTGCGTTCGCAGAGCTTTGAGGGGCGTTCAGCCATCTCGGTCGAGTTCGAGCTCAGCGAAGATGTCGATGTGAAATCGCAGGATGTGCGCGACAAGGTTGCGATTGCGCTTAACGATCTGCCGCGCGATATCCACAGCCCCGTGGTAGGCAAGGTGGATCCGGATGCGCAACCGATCATGTCGGTGATGGTCGCTGGCGATCTGTCGATCCGGGAGATTACCCGCTTTGCTGACACCGTGGTCAAGGAACGGATTCAGCGCTTGCCCGGTGTTGGTTCGGTCACCCTTGTCGGCGGCCGTGACCGGGAAGTGCGGATATGGCTTGATGCGGATAAATTGCGTGCGCATCACGTTACTGCCGACGATGTTATTCGCGCTATTCAGAATGAGCATGCCGAATTGCCTGGCGGGCAACTTCAAACCGCTGGCAATTTCGAGGAGTTTTCCGTCAAGACGCTGGGCGAGGTGCTGAGCGTCGAGGAATTCGCCGATATCGTCGTGGCGTTTGCCGATGGGGCGCCGACGCGGGTGGGTGATGTCGCCCGTGTTGAAGATGGCATGGAGGATGAGCGGACATATGCCGAGCTGAATGGCCAGAACGGCGTTTCACTCGAAGTTCGCCGACAGTCGGGTGAAAATACCCTGAAAGTGGCCAATGCCATCAAAGCATCGATGGATGATATCCGCGCACTCGCGCCCGAAGGAATGAAAATCGTTGTCGCGCGGGATATTTCGACCTTTATTCAAGGCTCGATCGAGGATGTGACCAAGGACATGATCCTGGGGCTGATCCTGGTCGTGATTGTGACGCTGGCCTTTTTGCTGAGCCCGCGCGCCACGATCATCGTCACGATTTCCATGCCGGCGGCGATCATCTCGACCTTCATGGCATTCTATGTGGCGGGCTTTACCGTCAACATGATGACGATGATGGCGCTTTCGGTCGCTGTCGGTCTGCTTGTCGATGATGCGATTGTCGTGCTGGAATCGATCTATCGGGCAATTGATGACGGGTATGCGCCGATGGAAGCCGCATCTGTCGGCATCAAGCGGGTGGGGGCCGCGGTGCTTGCGGGGTCTAGCTCGATCCTCGCTGTGTTTGTGCCGATTGCCTTCATGGAAGGGATCGTCGGGCGCTTTTTCTACCAGTACGGCCTTGCAATTGTTTTTTCGGTGCTTGTGTCGTTGCTGATTTCGCTGACCTTGACCCCGACCCTTTGCGCGCGTTTCCTGCGCCCGCAATCCGAGCTGGGGCGGATTGGCCGGATTTTCGACAATGGCTATCAGAAGCTTGAGGCAGCCTATGGCAAGCTGTTGCGCGGTGCATTGCGCTTCAGGCTGGTGGTGATCGCGCTTGCCGTGCTGACAATCGGTGTGGGCGTTTTTATTGCGGGCAACGTGCCGTCCGACTTTTCGGGCAAGACGGATCGCAGTGAATTCCTGGCGGAGATGGAACTGCCTTTCGGTGTCGGTGTCGAGGAGACAAAGCGCGTCGGGAGCCGCGTCGCAGCCGAGCTGCGCAAGATCGAACATGTCACCAACAGCTTCATCACAATCGGTTCGGATCAGCAATCCAAGGTCAATGTCATACAGTTCTATCTGACCTTGACGCCCAAGCAGGAACGCGAGACCGATTTCCTTGATATCATGCAGGCTGCGCGCGAAACGATGGCGCGTGCCGCGCCCGAGGCAAAAAGCTTTGCGGTGATGGAAGTGCCCTGGATTTCAGGGCCGGGCTTCGGAAATCTGGATATCGATTTTCTGATCCGTGGCAGCGATCTTGCCGAGCTTGAGCGGATCAGCGAAGAGGTCATGCAGAAGATGGATGCCGAGGGCATCTTTGTCGACATCCAGTCAAGCTTCGAGACCGGCCGTCCGGAGGTGCAGATTGAAATCGACCGTCAGCGTACGGCGGATCAGGGGGTATCGGTTCGCGGACTGGCGTCCACGATCCGGACATTGGTCGGCGGTCTTGATGTTGCGACATATGAGGAAGACGGGCTGCGCTATGATGTCAGGTTGCGGCTTGAGGAAAATCAGCGGAATGATCTGTCCAAGCTTGAGCAGATTCAGGTGCGCGGCAATCGTGGTGAACTGATCGATCTGGCCAATGTTGCCGATATCAACGTGAATTCCGGCCCGGCGCAGATTAACCGGCGTGACCGGTTGCGTGCGATCGATGTTTACGCGTCGGCGGCAAATGGCGTGCCCTTGTCGGTGGCGACCGAAGCGGTTGAGCGGATTGCCGCCGAAGTGGGGTTGCCGGAAGGCTATATCGGCACCCATGAGGGCAAGTCCAAGCGGATGCAGGAATCGACGGGCGCGATCAAATTCGCCTTCGTGATGGCGCTGATTGCGCTCTATATGATTCTGGGCAGCCAGTTCAACAGCTTCACCCAGCCATCGGTGATCATGCTGACTGCGCCGCTATCGTTCATTGGCGCATTTGTGGCGCTGTTCATCGCCGGGCAGACCATGACGATGTTCGCGCAGATCGGGCTGATCGCACTGATGGGCATTGTGATGAAAAACGGCATTCTTCTGGTCGATCAGGCGAACCGTTTTCGCGATGAAGGTGCAAGCGCCAAGGAAGCCATGCTGCGCGCCGGCCCGATCCGGCTGCGCCCGGTGCTGATGACTGCCCTGTCGACGATTTTCGGCATGATTCCGGTTGCCTTGTCGGATTCGCAAGGGTCTGAATTCCGCAAGGCGCTTGGTGTGCTGATTTTAGGCGGGTTGAGTTCGTCGACGATACTGACACTCGTGGTCGTGCCGGTCGGCTATACTCTGCTGGCGGATGCGCAGAACGGGGTCAACCGGTTGCTGATATTCCTGAGGTTGCGTAAACCCGCGCAGCGTGCGGAGGGTGATGTTGACCGCCGGATTTCGGGCCCCGCTGCCGCGGAATAGCCCGTCAATGACAGCATCAAAGGAACCTGGCCCCGCCGGCAACATGGATTTCACATGATTGTGAGATGTTGTTGCTGAGTGAGGGTGGCTGTATCGCGGATTTTCCTTGAGCTGATATTGATTGCGGTAAGCTTTTGATTAATCTCACAAGCTAAGCTGTCCGTATTAGTTAGTTGAAAGTCTTGTATATGAACGACGCCGCACCGCAGCCGATTTTCGCTAAAGATTATATACCGCATCCCTACCGTATCGAGCGGGTGAGGCTTGATATCGCGCTTGACCCGGCATTTACCCGTGTTCGCGCGAGTATGCGCGTTCGGCGGCAGGCGGCAGCAGATGCGAACCTGCCGCTGGTTCTGGACGGGGAGGCGCAGCAGCTGCTTTCTGTGCATATCGATGGCAATTTGTTGCCTGAGGACGCCTATGTCTGTACCGAACAATCGTTGACGATAGTTGATCCGCCTTCGGATCTGTTTGAGATTGAAATAGAAACCGGCATTGATCCGTCTGCAAATCGCGCGTTGGAGGGGCTTTATCTTTCCAACGATATGTATTGCACACAATGCGAGGCGGAAGGGTTTCGCCGGATTACCTATTTCATCGACCGGCCCGACAATCTTGCCTTGTTCACAACGCGGATCACAGGCGACCGCGAAAGCTGCCCTGTCCTGTTATCGAATGGCAATCTTGTTGCAAGCGGGGTTCTGGATGACGGGCGCCACTGGGCGGAATGGTCGGATCCGTATCCCAAGCCAAGCTATCTGTTCGCGCTGGTAGCGGGCGATCTGGCATGTGTGCGGGACCGTTTTCTCACCGCGTCGGGGCGGGAGGTGGATCTGCGCATCTATGTCGAGCAGGGGATGCAGGACCGTTGCGACTATGCGATGGATGCGCTCAAGCGCGCCATGCGCTGGGATGAGACGCGTTTTGGCCTCGAATATGATCTTGATATCTACATGATCGTTGCGGTCAGCCACTTCAATATGGGGGCGATGGAGAATAAGGGGCTGAATATTTTCAATGCGAAATATGTGCTGGCGCGCCCTGATACCGCAACCGATGCCGACTATGAGGGGATCGAGCGGGTTATCGCCCATGAATATTTTCACAACTGGACCGGTAACCGGGTCACCTGCCGTGACTGGTTTCAATTGAGCCTGAAAGAAGGGTTGACGGTTTTCCGCGACCAGGAATTCTCCGCCGATATGCGCGCAGCGGCGGTACAGCGGATCAATGATGTGCAGATGCTTCGCGCGCGCCAGTTCGCCGAGGATGCGGGGCCGCTCGCCCATCCCGTGCAGCCTGACTCCTATATCGAAGTCAATAATTTCTATACCGCCACGGTTTACGAAAAAGGCGCCGAAATCGTGCGCATGATCCACAGTTTGCTTGGCGAGGAAAAGTTTGCGGACGGCTTGCGGACTTATCTGTCGCGCCATGACGGGACCGCAGCAACGGTGGAGGATTTCGTCGCCGCGATGGAGCAGGCGGGCAGCATCGATCTGAGCCGGTTCCGCCACTGGTATCATCAGGCGGGCACGCCGCATGTCACCGCCGCGCAGGCCTATGACCCCGAACGGCAGACGCTGGTCCTGAAATTGTCGCAGCATACGCCGCCCACACCGGGCCAGACTGAAAAGCCGCCAATGCAGATCCCGGTGCGAATGGGGCTGGTTGATAAACAAAGCGGTGCGCCCGTGCCGCTCAGCCTGTTTGACGGGGCGGCGGAAGGGGTTCTCAGTCTTGAAGAGGCCAGTCAGACATTTGAATTTTCAGGCGTGTCACGACCGGCAGTGGCGTCGCTTTTCCGTGGTTTTTCCGCGCCCGTCATTTTGTCGGAAGAAGAGGATGGTGCGGTGCGCGCGTTGCGGGCCGAGGTTGACCCGGACCCGTTCAACCGCTGGCAGGCGGTGCAGCAGCTCGCCATGCAGCAAATCCTCGATCAGATCGCGCGGATTCAGGACGGTGCCACGGTTGCTTTCGACGGGCAGTTGATCGCGGCAATCGGGTCGGCGCTGAAAGATCGTGACAGCGACAAGGCGTTCATTGCCAAGCTGCTTGCGATGCCGGGGGAGCAGGAGGTTGCGCAGCATCTGTCGCAGGTCGATGCGGCGGCGGTGCATAAGGCGCGCTATGCCCTGCGCCGTGAAATTGCCACTGCGCTCCGGGCTGAACTGGAAACGATCTATCACGATAACCGCGTCACCCAATCCTATCGCCCTGATCCGCAACAGGCAGGACAGCGCGCGCTGCGTAACGGTGCGCTCGGCTTGTTGGCGGCGCTTGAAACACCTGCTACAAATGCGCTGGTCGATGCGCATTATCGCAGCGCGGATAATATGACCGATGCGATGGCAGCGCTGGGCTTGCTCGCAAATCTCGATATTCCGGAGCGCGATACAGCGCTTGCCGATTTTCATGCGCGCTGGCGTGATGATCCGCTGGTGCTTGATAAATGGTACATGGTGCAGGCGCAGTCCCGGCTTCCCGATACGCTGGACAGGGTGGCAAAGCTGCGTGCGGCCCCTGAATTCGAAATCGATAACCCGAACCGGGTGCGGGCGCTGATCGGCGCATTCTGTCACGGCAACCCGCTGCATTTTCATGCGCCTGACGGGTCAGGCTATCGCTTCTTTGCCGATCAGGTTCTGGCGCTGAATGGAATTAATGCGCAGATCGCGGCAAGGTTGCTGACCGCGATCGATCAGTGGCGACGTTATATGCCGGCATGTCAGACGCATGCGCGTGCCGCGCTTGAACGCATTGTTGCCGCACAGGGGCTGACCCGCGATGTCTATGAGATTGCCAGCAAGACTTTGGACGCCCCTGAAGCGTCAGGCTCATAAATACCAGGCATATTCGCGCACACCCGGCGCTTTGATGAATTTTTCAAGCTCACGCCGTTTTGCCTCGGCATAGAAGCCAAGATAGGCCTGTGGCAGGTAACGGGGTAAAATCGTCGCTCTGTCGAGCGCGCTCAGTGCGTCCCACGGGGTCAGTGGCAGCTTTCCCGAACCTGCGCTTCCCGGCCGTCTGCCGGTGATATCGGGGCCCGGATCAAGCTGCGCATCAAGCCCGTAAAGGATGCCCGCAAGCAGGGCAGCCAGCAAGAGATAGGGGTTGGCATCGGCGCAGGCGACCCGATGCTCAAGCCGTCTTGCTGTATCCGGGCCGGGCGGCACCCGCACTGCGACCGAACGGTTATTATACCCCCAACAGGCGCTGAGCGGTACGAACAGATCGGGCTCAAAGCGCCGGAAACCGCCCACATTCGGAACGCATATCGCCATTGTTTCGGGCAGGGCGGCGCACAGCCCGGCAATGGCGTGCCGCAATGCATCGCTTCCCTTTTCGCCCTGGCCTGCAAATATGTTCCGCCCCGCCTTGTCCAGCAGACTGATATGGACGTGGAAGCCGCTGCCTGCCTGCTCAGGATAGGGCTTGGGGTGAAAGGTCGCTTCCATCTCATTGTGAATAGCTGCCGATTTGACCAGCCGTCTGAATAATGCCGCGTGATCTGCGGCGCGCAATGCGGACGACTGATGTTCGAGATTGACCTCGAACTGCGCGGGGGCGAACTCCGCGCTGGCTGCCGATGTCGGAATGGCCTGCATTTCGGCCCATTCCTGCAGCCGGTCCAGAAAGTCACGGAAATAATCGAGTGTGTCGAAACTATAAACCTGGTTCAGCCGGTCGCGACGGTCTGTCCCCGGAAGCGGCGGCGGTTGGGGGTGGCCGTTGGCGGTGCGTATCCTGTCAATCAGATAGAATTCAAGCTCGCAGGCGACAACCGGCGTCAGCCCGCGCGCCGAAAAGGCCGCGACGACCGTTGCCAGGATATTGCGCGGATCGATCATTTCCGCGCTGCCTGGCTGCTCGTCAAGATGCAGAAGGACCTGCCCATGTTCGGATCCGGCCCAGGGCATCGGCGCCAGCGTGCCGGGAACCGGGATTGCGGTGCCATCGGGGTCCCCATCGCTGAAGCCGCGTCCCATGATGTCAAGCTGGTCGCCTGTGGCATCGAGCGCATAAAGGCTGGCGGTTACCGACAGCCCTTGCGTAAACAGGGTGGGCAGCTCGCTCACCGGGATCCGTTTGCCCCGGGCAATGCCGCACATATCGATCAGAACAGCATCGATAAATCGTGTGTCGGGATAGCGTTGCAGAAATAGGTCGACTTCCGTCAGGCCATCCTCATTCGGTTTCTCTCCGGCCATACAGGAAGTAAAGCATAAATTCCTTACGACTGGCTTAGCAAAATGCGGCCCGCATGCCGCTTGCGCGTTCGGCAGTTGTCAATGGGGACCATCCTGGCCTGACAGCGCGGATGTGGGGGGCGCTACAGGGCTGTCCCCCGATATTGGGCGTGCTTGAGCTTCCTGCCGGCGTTTTTGCGCGGAAAGACGGGCTTCGCGCTGGGTGATGTAGAGTGTCGAGCCGACGATCACGACCGCGCCGCTGATCGTCCAGATATCGGGCACATCCTGAAAAAACAGATAGCCCGCCAGGGCGGCAAAGATCAGGCGTGTATAGTCAAGTGGTGCAAGCGCTGTCGCCTCACCGGTTGAATAGCCGCGGATAAAGCAGGTTTGCGCGCTGACCCCGACAAGTCCCATCGCCATCAGCAGGCCCAGTTCGGTCAATGTCGGCTGTTGCCAGAACAAAAACGCAGGCACTGCCGCCATCATTGCGGCGATAGCGGATGAATAGAATATCAATGTCGTCGGATTATCCGTTCGGCTCAGAATTTTTACGATGATGACGACAAAAGCCACCAGCACCGCGCCGCCAAGGGCGACAAAGGTCGCAAACTCGATCTCGCCGCCGGGCCGAGTCATGATGATGACGCCGCCAAAGCCCACCAACGTGGCGATCGTGCGCCGCATCCCCACCTGTTCGCCCAGAAAGATGGCCGCCAGCACGACAAGGAACAGTGCCCGGGCAAAGCTCAATGCCGTGGCATCGGCCAGTGGCAGATGGATCATTGAATAGAAGCCGCACATCATGGCCGAGCCACCGAGCAAGCCACGCACCAGATGCAGCAATGGCCGCTTTGTCGCCAGCCCTTGCAGACCGCCGCGCACAGCAAAGGGGATGACGAACATAAAGCCGAATAATGCGCGGAAGAAGGCAACCTGAAACGCATCGAGCCGCCCGCCGAGAAATTTGGCAAGGCTTGTCATTATGCTGAAAAGCAGGGCTGAGGCTAAAATCCACAACCCACCGCGAAAGTTCGGTGGCAGGCCGTGCCACCAGACAAGCCAGCGTTGTTTGGCGGCGGTCAATTGCGCTGGCTGCAAGGTTGTCCTGAGGGCACTTCTTGTAGTTAGCGCGGCATCTTCATTTTCTGTCGTCGGCATATAGCTGTGGCGTGTCCTTCGGGCGGGGACCGTTGATCTTTTTCGCGTTTGCGGTTGAACCCCCGAGGGGACGCTGTCGCATGCTTTGCCGCCCCTTACTCAATAGCATGAATGGGCAATGCGTGCGCCAGTTTATGTTTTGTCTGGCCGAAACAAGCTGGCCGGTATCGCAGTCTTTCACTGCTGCTTAGCCGCGAGGTCGCGTGCAGTATC
>OBIY01000343.1_pt1 | contig 19382 bp, 19 predicted proteins | sample 1519841 | NCBI WGS metagenome assembly OBIY01 (sample SAMN03019774, study PRJEB22545) | beach sand metagenome | biome: beach; feature: sea beach; material: beach sand | place: USA: Municipal Pensacola Beach, FL | collected 2010-07-30 | depth 30-40 cm m
ATCTAAAGTGGCATGCATAAGAATGAAGACAGCGAATGTCTAACAAGGCCGTTCATTGGATGCCTGGGGATAAATGGGGTCAGGTCTCCCATTTCCCAAAGCGGATGCCCTGCGAGCGCGACTCGGGGGCAGATCTCACATTCCAGTGTTAACCAGGCCCTCTCCCCATAGAATAGAAGAATATCCATGGCGGATCATTTCGGCTCTTGTCTGTGTGGCATCGTGCGGTTTCAGATCAAAGGGGATTTTGACCGCTTCTATCTCTGCCACTGCGAGCATTGCCAGAAAGATACTGGCTCAGCGCATGCCGCTAATCTGTTCTCCTCTTCAGCTGAACTGATCTGGCTATCGGGTGCCGATGTGGTCAGGTCGTTTACGCTTCCTGGTACCCGGCATGCCAAAAGTTTCTGCTCGTTGTGTGGCTCGGCGTTGCCGGATACGCAGACATCGGGTCTGCTGGTGGTGCCTGCAGGGTGTCTGGACACGCCAGTCCCAGTGCTGCCAACGGCACATATTTTTTTGGCCAGTAAAGCGGTTTGGGAAGACGAGATTAATGATGCGCCAGGGTTTGATGGGTTGCCTGGTTGAACTTTCCCGGGCTTGTCGGCCTCGAAAGAGGCAAGGTTAAGGTCGTCCCCGTACTTGGGATGATAACCAACGAGCTGATCTAAACGGTCTGCCGGAAAATGCTCATGTATAAAGCTCTCGCGATCATAATGGCGTTACTGCTGTTTGCTATTCAGGATGTGTTTGCCGAAGGAGGGGAGCGCTTAACACGGGCAGATGGGTCAGAGATCACGTTCTATCTGGACCAGAAAGGAAGCGGTCATTTGTTGGTGCTGATGCAGGGCTCAGACTGCAATAGTGTGGCCCACAGCAAGGGGATTAATGATCGCTTTGCCACCGTTATTGGTGATGCGGATGTCCTTACGGTGGAGAAGTATGGCCTTACCCGGTCGGTTTCCTGGAACGGTTCGGGTGATAGCCCGGAGTGCCCCGCGTCGTATTATGAGCATGATTCTCCGCAACAGCGGGCAGATGACTATCTGCAGGTGATGTCCTGGCTGGATAACCAATTTCACTATGACCGCATTACGCTACTCGGGGGAAGCGAGGGGGCGTTGGTGGCGGCGATGGTGGCTTCCCGCAGTGATGCGGTGAGCGCGGTTGTCTCTCTGAATGGCGGCGGCCGCTTTTTCGTCGATGATGTGCTGCACAGTATGGCGCTTGAACTTCCTCCGGAGGCATTCGAAGAAGCGAAACAGGGTTTTCTGGCGTTTGCCGATTCTGTCGAAGCTGCCGAGAATATGGACCTTGTGATGAGCGGCCATGGGTTTCGTTGGTGGAAAAGCATGCTTGCAGCAGATCAAACAGCATTGCTGATGAGTGTCCGCACCCCTGTGTTGATTATTCAGTCTGCTCTTGATGAGAGCGTTTCCCCCGCGTTAGCGAGCAACCAGGCTCTCATGCTCAAACAGAATAAGTCTGAGGTAGAGTTTCTGTTTGCTGAGGGGCTGGACCACCGGTTTCATGACCTTGCCGGGGTAGATCGTACCAGTGAGATTATCGTGTTTGTCCGCGATTGGCTGGCGCGAAGGCGAAGTGGTGCCCCTGCCGGGTGAATGCCTCGGTTGTTCTTTGCTAGCGGGGCCTTTTACAGAAACTGAATGGCTTGCCCGGCCGGACTGCCAATCACTTCCTCCTCTGCCATAACAATGCGGCCGCCAACAATGGTCGCGCTGGGCCAGCCTTGGAGCATCATTCCGTCAAAGGCGCTCCAACCAGAGGGCGACGCCAGTTTGCGATCATCCACAGCCTGACGTTTCTTCAGGTCGACCAATGTCAGGTCGGCATCATAGCCGACGGAGATACGCCCTTTGCCTGCCATACCGAAGAGACGGGCCGGGCCGGCGCAGACCAGATCCACGAGTCGTGTCAGGGTCAGTTTTCCCTCATTTACATGGTTCAGCATCAAGGGCAACAGGGTTTGGGTGCCGGTCATCCCACTGGGAGAATCGGGATAGGGGCGCTGTTTTTCGTCCCGGGTATGGGGAGCATGATCGCTGCCGATAACATCCACAATGCCGTTGGTGACCGCTTTCCAGAGGGCTTGCTGATGTCGCGAGTCCCGAATTGGGGGATTCATCTGGGCCAGCGTGCCCAGTCGCTCATAGCACTGTGGGGCGGTGAGAGTGAGATGTTGCGGCAACACTTCAACGGAGACCCGTGATTTGTGGTGTTGCAGGAAGGCCATTTCTTCTGCGGTGGAGATGTGTAGCAGGTGCAATGGGCGCCCGGTCTCATTGGCCAGGCTGACGATACGCCGGGTGGCCAGCAAGGCACTGTCCTCGTCCCGCCAGAGGGGATGCGCCCGGGGGTGCGCGGCGTCTTCGGCGATGTGGCGGCGAGCGCGCAGGCGGGCCTCATCTTCTGCATGAATGGCAACCCGCCGTTGCCCGTGGCGGAGGATAGATCGCAACACATTGTCGCTGTCCGCCAGCAAATCTCCGAAAGAGCTGCCCATAAAGACCTTGACGCCGCAGCACCCTGGCAGTCGTTCCAGGCGGGGTAGCTGTTCCGCGTTTGCCGCTGCGCCTCCCATGTAAAAGGCGTAGTTACACCAGGCATCCTGTTCGGCAATGGCAATCTTGGCCTGTAAATCCTCCTGGCGAAGTGTGAGGGGCTGGGTGTTGGGCATTTCGAACACACTGGTAACCCCGCCGAGTACGGCGCCTCGGGTACCGGCTTCCAGTGTTTCTTTGTGGGTCATACCGGGTTCACGGAAATGCACCTGGGAATCCACCACGCCAGGTAGCAGGTGCAGACCGCGCGCGTCGATTTCTGTTTCTGCCGAAAGGGATTCGCCAATGGCGACAATCCGGCCTTCGTGGCAAGCCACATCGGTTTCTGCCGGCCCACTGGGCAGCATGACGGTGGCACCTTTGATAAGCAGGGTAGAGCGGTTGCGAGGTTTCATTCTGATGGTTGTCTTTTCAGGCAAAAGGGAACGGGCGGGTGTATGCCGGGTCCAGGCATGGGCCAGCTCTGTCAACGGTCAAGTTCATTCAGTGCGTCCATGAACCATTGTTTGGTCTGTTGCCAGTGGGGCTTGCCATACAAGGCAATGAATCTTTTTGTCATGTCGTTGTGGGGGTTACCCAGCGCCGAGAGCCGTTGCTGAATGAAGTCCGCGGTGAGGGGAATGCCGCAGACCTCGGTAATGCAGTGTCGCCACTCGGTGTAGGTTGCAGGGAGTGAGGGCGTCATGGGGGCTCCTGTAGTGCGGAGGGCTTGAGTGTTTGTTTTGATATGTTATAACATAACTGAAAAGGAGCCAAACATGTCTCGCACGATCAGTGAACAAACCCTGCTGGCAATGTCCGCGTCGGATTACATGAATGGCGAACAGCAGCAATTTTTTCGTGATCGGCTGGTTGCGCTGGCAGGGGAATGTGAGAAGGACATCGCCAGTGCCATGGCGCATCTACGTACCCCGGTACAAGAGCCAGACCCTGTCGATGCGGCAGCTGAAGAGGAAAGCTGTCGTCATCGGTTACGTTTCATGGCCCGCCAACAAGCCTTGTTGGGGAAAATTCGTGATGCGCTGCGACGGCTCGACGGACATGAGTACGGGTACTGTCGAATCAGTGGCGAACCGATAGGACTGCGTCGATTGCTGGCCCGCCCGACAACGGAATACTGTGCCGAAGTGAAAGCCCGCCTTGAACAGAACGAGCGTCACTTTGCCCACCAACGAACCGGATGATGTGATGAATCCAGAACAAGCCAGCCCTGCACGCCAGCTACCCGTAACCGTCTTGTCCGGTTTTCTCGGCGCGGGCAAGACCACGGTCCTTAATCATATTCTTAACAATCGCGCCGGCCTTAAGGTGGCGGTGATTGTGAATGATATGAGCGAAATCAACATTGATGCCGCCCTGGTCAATCAAGATGTGTCTCTGAATCGGGCCGAAGAAAAGCTGGTGGAAATGAGCAATGGTTGTATTTGTTGCACTCTGCGTGAAGATCTTCTGCTGGAAGTGAACCGGCTCTCACGGGACGGACGATTCGATTACCTGGTCATTGAATCTACCGGTATTTCAGAGCCGCTGCCGGTGGCAGAAACCTTTACGTTTGAGGATGAAGACGGCACCAGCCTGTCGACGATAGCCCGTCTGGACACCATGGTGACGGTGGTGGACGCCGTGAACTTTCTGCGCGATTACCAAAGTACCCGTAATTTGCAACAGGAGGGCGAGAATCTTGGCGAAGAGGACCTTCGTAACGTGGTCGATCTTCTGGTTGAACAAGTGGAATTTTGCGATGTGCTGTTGATCAGTAAAACAGACCTGGTGACAGACGAGGAATTGGAAACACTGAGCGCCACGTTGCGGCTTCTTAATCCGGATGCGCATATTGTGCCCATTAGCCATGGCAGAGTTCCCTTGCAAGAGGTGCTTAACACCGGCCGATTCAATTTTGAAAAAGCGCAGCAGGCACCGGGCTGGCTTAAGGAAATGCGTGGTGAGCATCTTCCGGAAACAGAAGAATACGGGATCAGCAGCTTTACCTATGAAGCACGCCGCCCGTTTCACCCGGAACGTTTTTGGGCATTCCTGCAGCAGCCCTGGCCTTACGGGACCCTGCTTCGTTCCAAAGGATTCTTCTGGCTGGCCACACGTCCCCAGTTTGCCGGCAACTGGAGCCAGGCCGGAGACATTGTGCATCACGGGCCAGCAGGCCTGTTTTGGAAAACCGTGCCGGATCAGCACTGGCCGACGGACCCCGAGTACCGCGCCATGATCATGGAAAAATGGCAGGAACCTTTTGGTGATATGCGGCAGGAATTGGTCTTCATCGGCCACCATCTGGATCCGGAGGCAACCTGCAGGGCATTGGATGATTGCCTGTTGAGCGAAGCGGAAATGCTGGCCGGGAAGGCGCTTTGGGAGCAGCTTGAAGACCCGTTTCCTCAGTGGGAGATGGCGGGATGAGCGCACTAAGACACTCGCCATTATCACCGTTGGGGCTTGCGATAAGTGAAGAGGCGGGAGTTCTGGGCGAAATCGGCCATGAGCATGTCTTTGTGGCGGTGTGGGACCGACTGAGCCCGGTGGGAGCCGATGTCGTGGCGCTGGCCTGCCAGCAACGTATGGCCGTACGAAGCTGGGTAGACATGGATCATGGTGTTGCCGGTTCGCTGCAGCATTTGATACCGGGCGATGCCTTTACTGAGCTTCGTCAAGATGTGCAGTTGCTGTCCGAAATGATGGCATGCCTGTTTGGTGTCAGTGGTGTCGGTGTGCGAGTAACGGCGCTGGAAAAACCCATGTGTCCGCGTTTTCATGTGGATCGCATTCCCGCGCGGATGTTGTGTACCTATGGTGGCCCGGGTAGTCAGTGGCTGCCCGCCGACGCCGTGACCGAAACCTTGCTGTTGCCCGGTCAGGATCAACAAGGCTGTTACCGCGAGGACAGTCTGGAGCAGCTACAGGCTGGCCAGGTCGCCCTGTTCAAAGGAGACACATGGCGGGATAATCACGGCCAGGGTGTGGTGCATCGCTCTCCCCCTGTAACCCCCGGCCAACAGCGTTTGTTGGTGACACTGGATATTTAAAGGATCTGCCCTGATGAGTCGTAACGAACGTATCCTGGCCAGCGCAGAACATCACTGCCGTGAACAGGGGGTGCGTTTGACTCCACAGCGCAAGCAGGTCATGAACCTGTTGTTGAGCCAGGATGGTCCTCAGACTGCGTATCAACTGCTCGACCAGTTCAAGGCGCGTTTTCAGCATAATGCCCAGCCGCCGACCATCTATCGGGCGCTGGATTTTCTGGTTCAGCAAGGGTTGGCCCATCGGCTCAGTTCCACCAACCAATATCTCGCGTGTGGCCACATCACCTGTAAACACGATCATAACGGCACGGTATTTTTGCTTTGTGATGAATGCGGTGCCGTGCAGGAGACCCCCATGGCCGGCGCCGCGGTGGATGAGCTGCAGCAGATTCTTGATGGGCTTGGATTTGTCATTCAGCAGGAGCCCCTGCTGGAAGTGCACGGGCGATGCGCGCGTTGTGCGGGAACCCGGTGAGGTAACACCCTGCCGGCCACCTGCGCAATGCGCTTTACCCCTCTGTCAGAAATCAATCAGGAGAGCACAATGCACCGCTCCCATCTGGACAAGACGGCGATCGTCCTGTCTGGTCTCTGCATGATTCACTGCCTGGCCAGTGTAGCCGGGTTATTCGCGTTGGGACTGCTGTCAGCCTTTGGCGCCATGGACGAGGTTTTTCATGTGGCCATGCTGGTGCTGGTCGTGCCCGTCAGCGTATTCGCCATGGGATTGGGGTACCGTCATCATCGCAAGCTTGCCATCGTGCTCACCAATCTGGTGGCGCTGAGCTTGTTGTGTTTGCTGGCGGCCTTTGAAGAGACCCTTCATGGCACCCTTTGGGAACCGGTGCTGACGTGCGTGGTCGGATTTTGTCTGGTTGCCACTCATGTGGCGAATATTCGTGCGTGTCGACACTGTGAGGTGACGAATGATCAACGGGCTTCCTGTGCGTCTTGAATGGGTGTTGGCCCCCTTGTTGGTAGTGCTGGCTGGCCATGCAGGAGCTGCGGAGATTCACCAGCATGGCATGGCAAAGGCTGCGGTGGTCATCGACGCGGGAGAGGTAACCGTCAGTTTTCGGGCGCCGCTGATGGATATTCTTGGTACAGAAGCCGCCCCGGTCGACGCGCCGGCCCGCAAACGTTATGCCGACCGGCTGAACCGTATTACCGCACCGGAACTCTCTCCGGCCGCGCAGTGTGAGCGGGTCAAGGCGACGCTGAGTACGGTGGATACCTTGTTTCCGCTGGCACAACCGGTTGATGATCACGACCACGACCACGACCACGACCATGATCAGGCCAGTCATCAGGATGTCGACAACGAATGGGTGTTTTCCTGTGCGGCGCCAGAGAAACTTGCCCGGGTCTCTTTGCCATTCCTGAAGATTTTTTCCGGCCTCACCACCGAGGTGATACTGTTATTGCCAACAGGACAGAGCGCATTGCGTCTGGCCCCGGGAGAAACCCGCATCCCCCTGGAGTAACTGTGAGTCAGGTATTGCAACTGAACGGCCTGGAATATCGATATCCTGGTCAGTCGTATCCATTTCTTCAGGTTCCGTCGTTTTCCCTGCAGGCGGGGGAGCGGGTGTTGCTTCACGGGCCTAGCGGATGTGGCAAGAGTACGCTTTTGTCGCTGATTACCGGAATCCGCCCGGTCCAGCAGGGTGAAATCCGGGTGGCCGGACAAGCCTTTTCCTCTTTGCCCCAGCGTCATCGCGATGCGTTTCGTGCGGCTCATATGGGGATCATTTTTCAAGCCTTCAATTTGCTGCCTTATTTGAGCGCGGTAGATAACGTTTGCCTCAATGCTCGCTTCTCCCGTCGCCGCTGTGAGCGTGAAGGGGCACGCAATCAGACGCAGCGACGGGAGGCTGCGCAAGCCTTGTTGGCCCGTCTGGGGCTGGCGCCAGGTACCATCGAGCAGCCCGCCTGGCAGTTGTCCTTTGGTCAGCAGCAGCGAGTGGCCGCAGCCAGGGCGCTTTTTGGAAAGCCCGAACTGATTATTGCCGACGAGCCTACCTCGGCACTGGATAGCGCCAGCCGGGATGCCTTGTTGGCGCTATTGTGTGAGCTGTGTGATCAGTCGGGGAGTGCCTTGCTGATGGTCAGTCATGACAGCCAGGTAGCGGGGTACTTCCAGCGAAGTGTCGCCTTTGGCCGCCTGGCGGGGAGGACTTGATCATGCTGGCCAAGGTGATGCTTTCCTCCCTGCGAACACGGCGAACTTCCGCATTTCTTATTGTCACGGCAATGGCCTTGAGTGTGCTGATGATTATCGGCATCGACCGGGTGCGTCACCAGGTACGTGCCAATTTTTCCAGCACGGTCTCGGGTATCGATTTGATTGTCAGTGCCCGCGGTGGGCCGATGAATATTCTGCTCTATAGCGTTTTCCGCCTCAGTGATCCTACTGCCGGCATCCGCTGGGAGACGGTGGAGCACCTAGCCAATCACCCTGATGTGAAGTGGTGGATTCCCGTGGCGCTGGGGGATTCCCATCGTGGTTACCCTGTGGTGGCAACCAACGACAGCTATCTGTCGCACTATCGATACGGCCGTGGTGAGGCACTGGCGTTGCGCGCCGGCAGCTGGTTTGCCGGGGCGGATCAAGCCGTATTGGGTAGTGCTGTTGCGGCCCGCCTGAATTACCAGTTGGGCGATGACATTGTGCTGGCTCACGGTGCCAGTGGACCGGCGATCATTGAGCATGATAACCATCCGTTCACGGTAGCAGGCATTCTCGCGCCCACGGGCACCCCTGTGGATCAGAGTGTGCATATTTCGCTGAATGGCATGGCGCTGATTCATCAAGGCGGGGCGTTTCTGTCTGGCTTGCCAGCGATGCCTGGCCGCCGGGCGGATACGCCGGATTCGGTAAACGCGGTAATGCTGGGGCTGGAACGTCGCACCGCCGTGCTGGGATTACAGCGTGAGCTGTCGCGCTACCGCGGAGAGCCTCTCAGCGCCATTATTCCCGGAGTGCAATTGCAGCGATTGTGGCGTATCACTGCGGCGGGAGAAAATGCCCTGCGAGGTACCTCGTTGGCGGTGCTGGTAGTGGCCTTGCTGGTACTGGTCTCCACCGTGTTGGCGGCTCTGGAGGGGCGGCGGCATGAATTGGCGGTGCTACGGGCTTCGGGGGCGGGTCGAATAGCCGTTTATGGCATCATTATTGGCGAGAGTCTGTGCCTGACCTTGCTGGGCTGTATGCTGGGCTTGTTGCTGTTGTTTGTGGGGCAGTGGTCTCTGGCCGGTGTTGCACTGGAGCAGTGGTCGCTGCGGCTGCCGGAGACGTTTCTGACGATCCGGGAATTGCCCGCACTTGGCAGTATCGTGCTGGCAGGCTCCCTGGCGGGGCTTATCCCCGCTGAAAAAGCCTTCCGCAACAGCCTGGCGGATGGCCTGACCCCAAGGAACTGAATATGCGAGTAGCGATAGCGCTTTGTTGCCTGTTGGTCAGCATGGCCAGCCATGCGACAAGACAGCTGGAATGGGAAGAGTTGGTTCCCGCAGACTACGATCCATCGCAAATTTATAGCGAGATTTTCGATCGAATCTATGGGGAGAACGCAGCACCGGACAGCATTGCAGACGGGGATGACAAGGGGCAGTTGATGATGGATGCCATCGACAAAGCCTGGCGTGAGGCCCCGCTGAAATCCTCGCTCGATGGACAACAGGTGCGTTTGCCTGGCTATGGCGTTCCCCTCGACGGTGACGAAACCCATGTCCGTGAGTTTCTTCTGGTGCCGTACTTTGGTGCCTGTATTCATACACCGCCGCCGCCCCGGAACCAGATTATTCTGGTAAAGATGGACGGGCAGGGGGTTCCTCTGGACCTCGCCGTGGACGCCATGTGGCTTGAAGGCACGCTCAGGGTGTCCAGTCAGGATACCGAATACGGTACCGCGGGCTACGTACTTGAAGGTAAAGCCGCGACGCCATTCACTGGATTCGATCAATAACCTGACAAGGCGGCGTGCCGCCAAGGGCGCCCCTCGTCATCCCGCCAGTGTCTGGCGTTGCCCAAGCAAGGTGGCTATCTCGGTAATGCTGGCCGGGTCATCAATGGTCGAGGGGATGTTGTAGGGATCGCCGTTGGCGATCTGGCGCAGTAGCTTGCGCAGGATTTTGCCCGAGCGGGTTTTGGGCAGGCGCTGGGCGATCAGGGTGTCTTTGAGACAGGCCACTGCGCCAATCTCCTGGCGGATGCGGGCGACCAGTTCGCTGTTGAGGGTGTCTGCTTCTACCTCCATGCCATCTTTGAGCAAGACCAGCCCAATGGGCACCTGCCCCTTGAGATCGTCGTTAATGCCGATGACGGCGCATTCGGCGACGGCCGGGTGGCCGGCGAGCACTTCTTCCATTTCGCCGGTGGAGAGGCGGTGGCCCGCCACGTTAATCACATCGTCGGTGCGGCCCATGATGAACACATAGCCGTCGTCATCCTTGTAGCCACCGTCGCCGGAGGTGTAATAGCCGGGAAACTGTTCCAGGTAGCCGGCCAGAAAGCGGTCGTGGTTGCCCCAGACGGAGGGCAGGCAACTGGGTGGCAGGGGCAGTTTAATGGCCACGTTACCCTGTTGGTTGGGGCCCACTTCGTTGCCGTTGTCATCGAGTATGCGCACATCGTAGCCGGGGCTGGGCAGGGTGGCTGAGCCTGGTTTGCAGGGTTTGGGGTCGATACCCATGAGGTTGGCGCAGATCCCCCAGCCGGTTTCGGTTTGCCACCAGTGGTCGACCACCGGCAGGCCGGTGATGTCCTTGACCCATTCATAAGTGGGTGGGTCCAGCCGTTCGCCGGCCATGAAAAGGGTTTCCAGGGCGGAGAGGTCATGTTGCTTGATGCCCTCGCCATTGGGGTCTTCTTTCTTGATGGCGCGGAAGGCGGTGGGGGCAGAGAACAGGGCCTTGACCTTGTATTCCTCCGCCACACGCCAGAAGGCGGCGGCATCGGGGGTGCGAACCGGTTTGCCTTCGTAAAGTACGGTGGACAGGCCACTGAGTAACGGGGCGTAGACGATGTAGGAGTGGCCCACCACCCAGCCCACATCGGAGGCGGCCCAGAAGGTGTCGCCGGGGTTCATGTTGTAGATGGCTTTCATGCTGTAGTGCATGGCCACGGCGTGGCTGCCATTGTCGCGGATCACCCCTTTGGGTTTGCCGGTGGTGCCGGAGGTATAGAGCACGTAGAGCGGGTCGGTGGCGAGCACGGGGGTGCAGTCCACCGGGCTGGCGGCGGCGACGGCTACCTGCCAGTCCAGATCGCGACCCGCTTGCAGGTCGGCGTGGGCCTGGGGGCGCTGGTAGATCACGCAGCGCTCGGGTTTGTGTCGGGCCTGCTCGATGGCCGCGTCTACCAGCGGTTTGTATTCAATGATCTTGTTCACTTCTACGCCGCAGGACGCCGACACAATGACCCTGGGTTCGGCATCGTCGATACGCACCGCCAACTCGTGAGCGGCAAAGCCCCCGAACACCACGGAGTGGATGGCGCCCAGGCGCGCGGTGGCGAGCATGGCCACGGCGGCTTCCGGGATCATCGGCATGTAGATCAATACCCGGTCGCCTTTTTTCACCCCTTGCTGGCGCAGGGCACCCGCGAAGGTGGCGACGCGTTCGGTGAGCTCGGCGTAGGTGATGGCCTGTTTGCTGTTCGTGACGGGGGAATCGTAGTAGATCGCCACCTGATCGCCGCGCCCGGCAGCGAGGTTGGCATCCAGCGCCATGTGGCAGGTGTTCATGACGCCATCGGTAAACCAGCGGTCGATACCGTTTTCATCCTTGCCGAGAATGGTGGAGGGGAAGGTGAACCAGTCCAGCTGGCGGGCCTTGTCGGCCCAGAAGGTGTGCGGATCGTTGATGGACGCGGAGTATTCTTGTTCGTAACTCATCTTTGGCCTCTTTTTGCCCCAGCTCGGGTACCAGCAGGGTGGTGCATAGCCCATGGTGACGCCGTTCGTGACGGATTGTCATGATGGACTGCACGGGTTGGCAATGTGCTTTCATGCTAGGAGGCGCTTGAGGGGGAGTGAATTAGACCAAAGTTTGTAGCGGTGATTCGTGGAAGTCAGGGGCGTGGGAAGGAGTGATGCGTGTTTGCGTCAATGCACTTGCGGATCACCTGCGCCACTATAGGGGCCCATTCACAATGACGGAGGGTGAGCATGTATATCGCAATGAACCGTTTCAAGATCAAGCCAGGCTGTGAGCAGGATTTCATCGAGATCTGGAAAGGGCGGGATACCTACCTGCAGGAAGTCCCTGGCTTCAAGGAGTTTCATCTTCTGCAGGGGGCGACGAATGACGAGTACACCCTGTTTTCGTCCCACGCGGTGTGGGAGTCCCAGGCCGCATTTGAAGGCTGGACCAAATCCGAGGCATTCCGCAAGGCGCACGCCAATGCTGGTGCCCGCCGCGATATCTACCTGGGCCCGCCCCAGCTGGAATGTTTCGAGGTGGTGCTGTAACCCCGCTGCGTTGCCGCACGGGGCTGGCTTGAGAGACACCCCACAAAGGCCGGGGATTGACCACTGAGGTCAAAGAGATCACCGGGATGCACAAGTGTGTTTTCTGCGGGCCCCGGTCTCATCGGTGCGGAACACATCAGGCCACCCTGACATCGCCGCGGTGAGCGGCGAGTCTGCAGGGTGTGGTGTTATTTCGGGTCGCCGGTTTCGTTGGATTCACCATCGTTGGCTTTTGGTGGCGGAGTGTTGTCGTCACTCTGTGTTGTTTTGCCCTCCAGGGTCAGCTGCTCGCCGTCGCCATTGCGGATATGAATATCCAGCTGGCTGAAGGCGATTTCCACGTCGTGCTCCTTGCACAGGGCATCAATATGGCGATTCAGCTCGTCGGTGGCGGCCAGACGGTCGTTGATGTCGCTCACGTGAACGCGCAACTCATGATCCAGTGTGCTGGCTCCGAAGCTCATGAACAGCACCACGGGCTCGGGGTCACGAAGCACACGACTGTTTTCTTTGGCCGCCTGTAGCAGAATCTCACGGCACTTTTTCAGGTCTGAGCCATAGGCAAAGCCCACACGCAGGATAATCCGGGTGACGGTGTCGGACAGCGACCAGTTGATCAATCGCTCGGTCACAAACACCTTGTTGGGTACCAGAATTTCCTTGCGATCAAAGTCGATCAGGGTGGTCGCACGAATGCGTATCCGGCTGACGGTGCCGTCGAGGTTGTTGATGGTGATCACGTCGCCGATGCGAATGGGGCGTTCAAACAGCAGGATGATGCCAGAGATAAAGTTGGCAAATATTTCTTGCAAGCCGAATCCCAGGCCTACCCCAAGGGCGGCCACCAGCCATTGCATCTTGTCCCAACTGAGACCCAAGGCTCCCAGCGTCAACACGATGCCGCTGGCCACAATCACGTAGGACAGCAGGGTAGTGGTGGCATAACTGGTGCCTTGGCGCAGGTCCAGACGCGACAGAACCAGCACTTCCAGCAGCCCGGGCAAGTTACTGGCCAGCAAAAAGGTGACGGCGCCGATAATGAGCGACGCGATCACATCACCGAGACTGATCAGTGAGGCGCTGGCCGCCTGACCGGTGCCTTCTGCAGCGGTTTCCCACAACACAATCTGGTCAGTGTAGGCGAACGCATGAAAGACATCTGCCCAAACCCAATACACCAGCAGACCAATGATGCCCACCAGCGCCAGCCGGATAAGACGTAACGACTGTTGGTTGACCTGTTTCAGGTCCAGTTGTGGCTCTTCGACTTCCACCGCTTCGGCGCTAGCGCTGTCTTTTTGTTCGGTTTCCCGTTGTGCAACCGCGCGTTTGTACGCCAGCCGTTGAGCCGCTACCGCCAGACCGCGTACCGCGGTAGCGTCGAGCAGGATCCACAGCGCGACCAGATACAGGCTGTAAATCATGTGCCCGGCCAGACGCACCGAGGTGTAGTAATAGCCAATCCCGGTGAGAATGATCAACGCCAGTGGGGCCAGCGCGCACAAGCCGGTAGACAGGGCTTTTACGGCGCCGCTGTAGTGTCGACCCGGGTAGGCCTGGGCAATGGCAGGCAAGCTGACCATCACAGTGAACAGGCTGATCAGCATGATGACCAGGCCAAGCCGGTCGTTACTCAGCTGGGCCGGCCACTGGTCACCAAAGGCGATGATGAACATCATCGGTACCAAGGCCAGACCAGTGAGCAACATCCGGCGGCGCATTTGTTGCTGGTGGGTCATATCCCATCGGAAATGGCGTTGCGCGATTCCGTCAGTCTTGAGTAGCCGGTAGAGCACCTCAAAGACCAACCAGAGCAGAGCCAGTTGGGTGAGGGCGGCACCAATCACGCTGCTGAACGTGCCAGGTGTCAACCAGATTGCGCTGCCCAGCAACGACAGAAAAAGCGGTACCGGAGCTGAAATAATGAAGGTATAGAGCAGGCTGGTGGGGGTGTGGGCCTGGCTGTCGCGGCGCAGCGAGCCGACATCACGATTCATCTCTGCGATGCGTTTTTTAAGTCGCGTACGGACCAGCAGCAACAATACGGGCGGGATGATCATGCCGATCAGCCATCCCCAGCCATGGGTAAACAGCTTCCATACGCCGCTGCCGATCGTCTCCCATGGCAGATTCCTCACCTGGGTGATCAGCTCTGCGGGAAGCCGCGCCAGCCAGTGAATGCTGAGTGGCTGATTGCTTGGCATCCAGAATGTCTGTTCAGAAATCGTATTGTGCAAATCCCGGGTAATTTTGCGCAGCTGGTCATGATTAAGCTGCGTACGGGTGAGGATGGCGAGCTGGCGACTCAATTCCTGATCCAGTTGATCATACAATTCCAGCCGCTCCTCACGGAGAATGTCAAACGCCTCATCAAGCCCCGGCTCTGCTGATGAGCCATCCTCGGCGAGGGGGAGAGGGGCGTCATCCAGTGCCTGAATGTGCTGTTCTATTTCAAACTGGCGTAGCCGGGCTTCGGTAATCTCTTTGCCAAGATCCAGTTCACCCTGATCCTGGGGCAGGCTTTTTTGCTGTTTGTAGAGAATTCGAGATAACAACAAGCTGCCATCCAGCATGCGAATCTGGTCGTTGACGGTGGCGGAGAGAGAGCGGGCCTTGTCCAGTTGGGTTTTGGTGTCCACGGCGGTACGCAGCAACTGATTGACGCTGTCGCCGGTCTTCGCAAGCTCCTGGCGCAGGGCCTGATTGGTTTTCATGGCCTGTTGTACTTCGGCGTTCTGCAATACCGAGGCCGGCAGTGGGGAATCCGGGGAATGGGCCTGTTGTTCCAGCTGATCGGTCCGTTTCTGGTTGATCAGCGGTTGAACGGCGTCGAGGCGTTGTTCGATCAGGCTTTGCTCGAGTTTGAATATTTGTTGTTCGAGCCGGGCAATGTCCTGCTGGCGGTCAATGACTGACAGTTCCTGATTGTAGCGCTCGATTCGCGTTTCCAGAGCTTTTTGCTCTGTCTGCAAACGGCGGATCTCCAGTTCTTCAAGCAGGTCCCCGTCTTCATCGGTGCCATTATTCAAACGGGTACGAATCGTATTGATACGATCCATGGCATCACCGATGACCTTTTGCGCTTGCTCGGGAAGGGTCTGGGTACGGGTCAGCTCGCTATTGGCACGGGCAAGCTCACTCTGGTTGGTTTCCAGTGCGTCGAGCTGGGTAACCAGAATGTTGATCAGGGCTTTCAAGTCCTTGTCGGCATAGCCTGCCGCCCAGTCAGAATCCCGCTCCTGACGTAAGCGGGTCAGTTCGGCCTCCAGTCGGGTGCGCTGAGAAGGCGCCTTGCGGGCAAACGCCTCCAGTGACTTGATGCTGCTCTGGTTGCTGTCGATTTCCTGGCGGAAGGAAAGCGTTTTTTCCAGCGTTTCCCGGTCCGGGTTACGACTGCCGTCCTTGTTGTCTTCACCGGTTTCTGTGAGCTGTTTTTGCAAATCGCCGACACCTGGCAAGGAAAAACTGCCGGTTTGAGCGGTGGCGAACAGAGGCAAGATCAGCAAGAGGACGAGAGTAAGTCGTCGATCCATAACAGCGCGGGCTCCGGGAATCGCAGTAAAGCCCTGTTGTATCACAGGGCTGTGGTGAATGCTGTGGTGGCGATGGCATTCGGCCTGCCTGTCGGTAGGTTGAATGCCGCTCATCCACATTGTAACGGGCAAAGGCGCCGCTGGCAGAAAATGTCCATTAAATGTCCCGCCACGCCCTAGGGCTGTGATATACGTTTGGTTATTGTTTGTTCAATTCAATAACAATTCGAAGCAATTCAATAACAAAACGGAAGGGGACCCCCATGAAAACGCTAGCGCTTACCGGCCTGCTTGCGGCCACCCTGTTGTCATCGCCAGTCCATGCCTTTCAGCAAATCACCCACAAGCGTATCGCCATTGATGCGGTGAATTACATGAAGGCCAACCCGCAAAGCACCGAATTCAACCGCCTGAAAGCCTGGGTGAATGCTGCGGGTTACAGCATGGATCAGTTTGCGGAGGTGATCGGGCAGGGCGCCTACGATGTGGATGATTTCCAGGATACTTACCTGTGCGGTGCGGTGACCGGGGACTGTGTGTACGCGCCGGTGTTCAACGCCGGAGCATCGCTGGTCAACTATACGTCTTACTGGCATTTCCAGAATCATACCCGGGGTTCCGATGTTCATGGGAACGACTTCGGGGGCTATAACTACGACCTGCTGACCGTGTGGGGTGATATCGACAATCTCGCAGCTGCCTGGCTGGTGGGTGACTACATGGATGACGGTAACGGTGGCATGACTGGCTGGTGTTTCTGGAGCTGTGCCGATGACAGCGAGTACAACACCTATGGGGTGACCGAAGCCAACTACCGCCAGGGTAGCTACTCGAGCAAGTCCATGTACGATGATTTCGAGGAGATGCCGTTCCAGCCCATCGATAACCTGGGGCAGTACTGGTACAGCCAGTTCCTGGCAACGCCCACCGCCCAGACCCTGGGTTTCGTGATGCATACCACTGACTTGCTGCAGCCCCACCACGTGTGGACCACCTCGGCCCTGAATCACAGCGGTTGGGAGTCCTGGGTGGCGGACTACTATGACAGCGAAAACCTGAACAACAGCGCACTGGTGGATCAGGCCATGATGGACTACACCCCGCTGTCCACCAGCAGCAATGATATCCGTCCACTGCTCACCCAGGGTGGCGCGCTGGCCTACGGTAATGGCGGTATTGTGCTGTCCAGCACCGACCACGGCGACCGTGTTCAGGTGGCGCAGGTGGTGATTCCCCATGCGATTGCCATGGTGGTGCACCTGTTGAACCACGCGGCGGTGAAAGTGAACCCCTAACAGGCTTAATCGCCTGCGGCCCTCCTGCTTTCTGCGACACGTTGAAAGCAGGCAGGGCGCTTCCAAAACAATAACAAGGGTGGCGCCATGAAACGCTCGATTCCTATTCTGTTTGTGGTCTTTCTTGCTGCGGTATTACTGGGCCCGGTGGCCTGGCAGGCGTGGGGTCCGCTACCGGACTCTGTCGCGGCGAGAATCAACGGTGAGGATTTGCCGGCGGACACCCTGGCGGTGTTTGTGGCCGCCGCGCGCCGCGCCGATCCGACGACGACTCCCCAGGTTGTGCTCAAGGGACTGGTGGAAAACCGGTTGCTGGCGGGCATGGCGGAGCACGAGGATCATCACGGCCACCACGCTGCCCAGGTCGGCTCCGGCAATGTGGGCTATGACCGTGATACGGTGCGAGAGCAGCAACGCTTTCGGCTGTTGCGTTCGGCCTTTGCCGAGCCCTTGCGGGCCGCCGTGCAAACCCGTGGTGCCGACAATAGTCTGACGTATCTGACGCAGCCTCTGGAGCTGGACGCGACGGCGTTGGCCCCCATGCTGACCCTGGAACAAGCTCTCTATACCACGATGACAGAGGCTCAGCAGCAGGCGGCGAAGCAGTACGTGTTGGCCCGTTACCGGTTTGCGGAGTCACAGCCGGAACAGACCCTGAGCCTGTGGGATCTTTACCGCCGCCAGAATATTCAGCTCAAGGTGCAAATGCATAATCTGAATCTGGCCTTTGTTCGCGAAGCCATCAAACAACAGCTCACCATGGAGTTCGTGTTCTACTGGTTTGAACAGGAGTCCGGCCTGTCTCGACAGGCGGTGGCGGCAGTGGACCGTTGTCTTGATGATGCGTTGCATCGCGATGCCCTGCTGCATGAGATGGGGTTGATGCACGACATTCACGATGATAACCCCGCCCTGCGGGAGCAGGCGGGCAAGGTTACCCAGCAGCAGATTGCCGAGTATTACGCGGCCAACAAGGATGAATTTACCCGTGTCGAGCGGGTGCGGGCGCGTCATCTTAGGGTAGATTCCCAGCAGGCGGCGGATCGCATCGTGGCGGAGATTCGCGATGGCCTGTCATTTGAACAGGCGATAGCCCGCTACTCCCTGGCTGAGGATGCGACTGACGGCGGCCAGTTGGGGTGGATTGATCGCGAGAGCCGGGACGATCACTGGACCCGGGCGTTGGCATTTGTCCAACCGCAAGGACGGGTGTCTGCGCCTTTCCGTAGCCCCGCGGTCAGCGGTGCCCCCTACTGGGAAATTCTTCAGGTGGATGAAAAAGTCATGGGCTACCAGCCACTGGACAGTGAATCGGTGCGTTACCGAGCTTCGTTGGCGATTGCCCGTGAACAGCTTGAAGCCCGGTTTCGTGAGCAGCTGGCGGACGCCAGTGCCGATGCGTCACTGCGCATCAATCAGGGTGTCATGTGATGAAACCCGGGCCGTTAGTCGCACTGGTTGTTGTGGGTCTGGGGATTACCCTGGCCGTGTGTGTGGCTTGGGCCCGGCTGCATGAGGACTCACCGACAGCTGCAGTGGTTGAGCCCCCGGTCCACCCGGCAACGGTGAGCCCGTCAATGGCGGCTAAGTTGCCTGCGGATGAGGCTGAGACGATGCCCACCTACATCGGGGATCGGGTCATCGACGGTCCGGCGTCCAATGCGTCGCAGGGGGCCGCCCCTGCAGTGGTGCCGGTGCCCTCTGCCAGGGCGGTGGCGGCATTGCGAGAGAGCATGGAAAACGGTGACCCCCGCACCCCGCCACTGGCGCGCAGCACCAACCTGCGTGAGATGCCGTCTGCCGAGGAGCTGGCGGACCCGGGGTTGTACCAGCAGTACGAAATGCGCCAGAAGCAGCAGGTGTATGCCTCTTTTGTGACGGCAGCCAATCGCAAGATTGGCGAGCTGGAAAGTCTGATTGAACAGGGGGAGGCATTTGGCATTGATCCGGCGCAGCTGGCCGAAGGCCAGCGCAAGCTGGAGGGCCTGACGGCGCAACGCGATCAGTTGCTGGAACAACACCCGGAGCTGGTCGAGCCGGAGCCGGGGCAGGAGTAGCCCAGGGTGTTCGCGGTGTCGAGAATATTCTCGTCATCCGGTGCCAGGTTCAGTGCCTTGCAGAGGCTGCGTCTGGCGGCATTGCTATCCCCTTGTTGATGCTGGGCGAACGCCAGGTTGTTCCAGGCCGCGGCCATCTCTGGCGCTGCCTTTACGGCATGTTCGAAGGCCTCCAGAGCGGCAGGTTTGTCTCCGTCTTGCCACAGGGCATTGCCGTAACCAAACCATAGCTCGCCACTGTCGGGGAAGGCCTTCACGGCTTGGGGCCAGTAGTCCATGGCATTGGGGGTGGCCGAGATGGCCCGGAAGAGCGGCTGCGGTTCGGCACTGGACGGCAGTTCGCCGGGGGCGATGAGGGTGAATCCCCATTGCTCTGCCCGCGCCCAGGATCCGGTCAACGATGCCAA
>OBIY01000344.1_pt1 | contig 19334 bp, 16 predicted proteins | sample 1519841 | NCBI WGS metagenome assembly OBIY01 (sample SAMN03019774, study PRJEB22545) | beach sand metagenome | biome: beach; feature: sea beach; material: beach sand | place: USA: Municipal Pensacola Beach, FL | collected 2010-07-30 | depth 30-40 cm m
CAACCGCAACAGCAGCAACGGCGCCCGCGTCAGACATCGCCATAGGCCAGGCCCTGCCCCAACCAGCGCTCGATCAGTTGCGGCGCGGCCTGCGGTACCTCGCGCTCCAGACGGCTGGCCAGCGCCGGCAGGCGGGTCAGCAGGGCGCGATCGCGCACCAGATCGGCCACGCGCAGGTTGACCTCGCCGGTCTGACGCGTGCCCAGCAGTTCGCCCGGCCCGCGCAGGTCGAGATCCCGGCGGGCGATCTCGAAGCCATCCCCGGTCTCGCGCATGGCCGCCAGGCGCGCGCGCGCGTCGCCGGACAGGGGCGGTTGATACAGCAGCACGCAGCGACTGTCGGCGCTGCCACGACCCACACGCCCGCGCAGCTGATGCAGCTGCGCCAGACCCAGGCGCTCGGCATGATCGATGACCATCAGCGTGGCATTGGGTACGTCGACTCCCACCTCGATCACCGTGGTGGCCACCAGCAGATCGAGCTCACGGCGCTGGAAAGCGCCCATCACGCGCTCCTTGTCACGGCTTTTCAGGCGCCCGTGCACCAGGCCCACGCGCAACTGCGGCAATGCCGCGGCCAGTTCCTCGGCCGTGTCGCTGGCCGCCGACAGCGCCAGCGCCTCCGATTCCTCGATCAACGGACACACCCAGTACGCCTGCTCTCCGCGCGCACAGGTGGCGACGATGGCCGCCAGCAGCTCGTCGCGCCGCCGCCGCGGCACCGCCAGCGTGTGCACCGGCGTGCGGCCGGGTGGCAGTTCATCGATGACCGAGGTGTCGAGATCGGCGTAGAAGGTCATGGCCAGTGAGCGGGGGATGGGCGTGGCGGTCATGATCAGCTGATGCGGAGACAGCGCGCCGTCGTCGCCCTTGGCGCGCAGCGCCAGACGCTGGTGCACGCCGAAACGGTGCTGCTCGTCGATGACCACCAGCCCCAGGCGGGCAAAGCGTACCTGCTCCTGGAACAGGGCGTGCGTGCCGACCACCACCTGTGCCCGGCCGGAGGCGATGTCCGCCAGGATCGCGTCACGCGCCTTGCCACCGTGGCGACCGGCCAGCCACAGCGGCTCCACGCCCAGTGGCGGCAGCCAGCGACAGAAGTTGCGAAAGTGCTGCTCGGCCAGCAGTTCGGTCGGCGCCATGATCGCCACCTGCCAGCCCGCCTCCACCGCCTGCAACGCCACCAGCGCCGCCACCAGCGTCTTGCCGGAACCGACATCGCCCTGCAGCAGCCGCAGCATCGGGTGCGGCCGTGCCAGGTCCACCAGCACCTCATCCACCACACGCCGCTGGGCACCGGTCGGCGCGAACGGCAGGGACTGCAGCAGGCGCTCCCGCAGCGCACCGGACGCCTGCAGTGACGGTGCCCGGCGCGCCTGCCGCTGTCGCCGCCGCTGGCGCAGGCTCAGGTGATGCGCCAGCAGTTCCTCGAGGGCCAGGCGGTGCAGGGCCGCCGGGCGCGCATCGAGCGCTGTCGAGGCTTCCGGTTGGTGCAGACCGCGCAGGGCCGCGGCCAGGTCGGGCAGATGCTCGGCCTCGCGCAGCGACCTGGGCAGTACGTCCGGCAGCACCTGCTCGCAGCGCGCCAGGGCGGCACCGACCAGGCGCCGCAAGGTGGCCTGGGTCAGTCCGGCGGTGGACGGGTATACCGCCGTCAGGGCCGCGGCCGGCAACGGCTCATCGGCCCCGGCAGCCAGCAGGCGGTACTCGGGATGCACCATCTCCAGACGCGCCGGACCCGGCCGCACCTCGCCATAGCACTCCAGCCAGCGCCCGGGCTGCAACTGCTGCAGCTGCGGCGGGCGGAAGTGAAACAGGCGCACCGTCAGTGCGCCGCTGGCGTCGGCCAGACTCACCAGCAACGCCCGACGGCGGCGCTGGCTGACCTCGGCCGCCTCGATGCGGCCGCGGATCAGCGCATGCTGGCCGGCACGCAGGGCGCCGATGGGCACCAGCCGGCTGCGGTCCTCGTAGCGCAGCGGCAGATGCAGCAACACGTCAGCGGCAGTATGAATGCCCAGTTGGGCCAGCCGCCCGCGCAGTGCCGGCCCTACCCCGGGCAGGCTCGCCAGATCCTGGGCAACGGCAGTGGGCCGGCCGGCAGCCACGGTTGCCACGGAGCAAACCGGTAGCTGGACTCAGCCAAGCACCAGGATGGCGTCGGCCTCCACCGCGGCGCCGCGCGGCAGTGCCGCCACGCCCACCGTGGCGCGGGCCGGATATGGTGTCTCGAAATAACGCGCCATGACCTCGTTGACGGTGGCGAAATGCCCGAGGTCGGTCAGATAAATGGTGAGCTTGACCGCCTGGCCGAGACTGCCGCCGGCGGCCCCGGCCACCGCCTTCAGGTTCTCGAACACCTGCACCGCCTGCGCCTCGATGCCGCCGTCCACCAGCTCGCCGGACGCCGGGTCCAGCGGAATCTGGCCGGACAGGTAGACGGTGTCGCCGGCACGAATGGCCTGCGAGTAAGGACCGATGGCGGCCGGGGCACGGTCGCTCGCAACGGCGGTCAGGGACATGGTTCAGCCTCGTTTGCGGGTGATGCGGCGCACCGACTTGAGCGTGCGCAGGCGTTTCATGATCCGCGCCAGGTGCACCCGGTCGCGGACCTCGATGGTGAAATCGTCGACAGCATGAATGCCATCACGGTTGTGCAGCAACACGTTGGCAATGTTGCAGTCCATATCGGCAATCGCGGCGGCCAGGGTGGCCAGTTCGCCGCGCTGGTCGACCACCTCGATGCGGATGTCGACCGGGAAGCGGGCATCGCCGGCCGGCTGCCATTCCACGTCCAGCCACTTGTCCGGCTGCTTGGCGAACTCGGCCGTGCTTGGACAGCCGTCGACGTGGATCACCACCCCACGCCCGGCACTCACGTAGCCACGGATGGGGTCGCCCGGAATGGGCCGGCAGCATTTGCCGTAGCTGACCACCAGCCCTTCGGTGCCCTTGATGGCCAGCGGCGCGCGACCGCTGTCGCTGCCCACCAGCCAGCGCGGCGCCACCCGCTGCAGGGCGCGCCGCAGGCCGGAACGCTGGCGCCTTCCAACCGCCGGCAGCGGCGTGCCGCTGACCAGGTGGGTGGCGACCACGGCAGCCAACCGCTTGCCCAGCCCGACATCCTCGAGCAGGTCATCCATGGCCTTGGCGCTGAACTCACGCAGCACGCCGGCAATGTTGGCTTCCGGCACCTGCGCCATCGGCGTGCCCAGGCGCGCCAGTTCGATTTCCAGCAGGCGCCGCCCCAGGTCGACCGCCCGCTCATGATCGATGGTCTTCAGGAAATGACGGATGGCCGCGCGCGCCTTGCCGGTGACGACGAAGTTCAGCCAGCTCGGATGCGGGGTGGCCGTGCGGGCGGTGATGACCTCCACCGTCTGGCCGGTTTCCAGCACGCTGCTCAGCGGCGCCAGACGCCGCTCGATACGCACCGCCACGCAGTGATTGCCGATGTCCGAGTGCACCGCGTAGGCAAAATCGACCGCCGTGGCGCCCGCCGGCAGCGCCAGGATGCGGCCCTTGGGCGTGAACACGTAGACCTCGTCCGGGAACAGGTCCACCTTGACCGAATCCAGGAACTCCTGCGGATCGCCGGCATTGCGCTGCAGCTCGACCAGCCCCTGCAGCCACTCGCGGGCCCGCTGCTGCGGACGGCTGTTGCCGCCACTGGGATCCTTGTACAGCCAGTGCGCGGCAATGCCGGCATTGGCGATGCGATCCATTTCCTCGGTGCGGATCTGAATCTCCGCCGGAACACCGTAGGGCGTGAACAGCGCCGTGTGCAGCGACTGGTAGCCGTTGGTCTTGGGGATGGCGATGTAGTCCTTGAAGCGCTGCGGCAGCGGCTTGAAGGTGCTGTGCACCAGTCCCAGCACGCGGTAGCACTCGTCCACCGTGTGCACCACGATCCGCAGCGCGTAGACGTCGTACACCTCGCTGAGCGGGATGCGGTCCTGGCGCATCTTCTGGTACACGCTGTACAGGTGCTTCTCGCGGCTCTCCAGGCGGTACGGGATGGACGCCGCGTCCAGTTTCAGGCGCAGCGTCGCCTCGATCTTGCCGACCACGTCGTGGCGATTGCCGCGGGCCCGGCGCAGCGCCTGTTCCAACACCCGGCTGCGCAGCGGATACAGCGCCGAGAAGCCGAGCTCCTCGAGCTCGCTGCACAGCTCGTGCATGCCCAGGCGGTTGGCGATCGGAGCGTAGATTTCCAGCGTCTCGCGTGCGATCCGCCGCCGCTTCTGCGGCGCCAGATGGCTCAGCGTGCGCATGTTGTGCAGGCGATCGGCCAGCTTGATGAGGATGACCCGCAGGTCGCCGGCGACGGCCAGCATCATCTTGCGGAAGTAGGCGGCCTGCGCCTGCTCGCGGGTCTCGAAGCGAATCTGCGTCAGCTTGGTGACGGCATCGACCAGCCCCGCCACCTCGTCGCCGAACTGTTCCGCCAGTTCGGTGCGGGTGGCAGCGGTGTCCTCGATGACGTCGTGCAGCAACGCCGCGCACAGTGTGGCGACGTCAACCCGCAGGTTGGCCAGGATGCCGGCCACCGCCAGTGGATGGGCAATGTAGGGCTCGCCGGTCTTGCGTTGCTGACCGGCATGGGCGTGCGCGCCGTAAGCATGCGCGCGGCGGACGGCGTCGACCTCGTCCGCAGGCAGGTAGGCGGCGAGCTGCTCGGTCAGTACCTCGATGCCGCTCGCCGGAATAACCGGTACCGGTGTACTCAGGGCGTCTCGCCCGCTTCGGGGGCGGGCCCCTCGGCTGGCGGCTGGGCCGGCGCGTCCTCGACCGGCGCGTCGAGCGCCTGCTCCCAACCGTCGGCCGCACGCTGCTCGGCCAGCTCCTCAGGCGTCAGGAACAGATGCAGCTCCTCCGGCTCGAGCACGCTGCGGTCGATCTTGCCGGCGGCGATTTCGCGCAGCGCGATCACGGTCGGCTTGTCGTTTTCCGGCTCCACCAGCGGCGAACGCCCCAGCGACAGTTGCCGGGCCCGGCGCGACGCCATGAGCACCAGATCGAACCGGCTTTCGGCGTTGACAAGGCAGTCTTCAACGGTAATACGGGCCATGTGCGGGAACCTGACGAAATTTTGACAAACAGCAAAGGCGAAGTTTAGCAGGTGCGAAGCAGCCCCTGTGGATCAGGAGGCACCCGGGCCGGACTCGGCGCTGTGGCTCAGCAGCATGGCCCGCTCGTGCGCCATGGCCGGATCGCTCTCGGCCAGGCGCTGGCAGGCCGCCAGCGCGTCGGCAAACGCGGCAAAGCAGTTGTCCCGGCCGACCAGCTCCACCAGTCCGGCCCGCAGCAACTTGCCATGGACACGCGCATTGGCACCGGCCAGCATCACCCGCACGCCACGCCGCTGCAGGTCGCGTACCACTTCCTCGAGCGTCTGCAGGCCGGTGATGTCGATGAATGGCACCCAGCGCAGGCGGATGACCAGCACCCGCGGATCGGTGTGCGTGCCGGCCAGGGCACGCTCGAAGTTCTCCACGGCGCCGAAGAAGAACGGGCCGTCGACCGAATACACCAGCACCCCCGGCGGCAGGCGGGCCAGTCCCAGATGGGCAAACTCCTGGGTGAGTTCGTGATCGGTCGCCTGGCGCACCTCCACGCTGCTCGCCATGCGCCGCAGGAAGTGCAGCGTGGCCAGGATGACGCCGATGTTCACCGCCACCACCAGGTCGGCGAACACCGTCAGGCCGAACGTGACCAGCAGAATCACCACGTCGGCACGTGGCGCGCGCCGCACCATGCGCAGGAAGTGCTTTGCCTCGCTCATGTTCCACGCCACCACGAACAGGATGGCGGCCAGGGCGGCGAGCGGCACGTTCACCGCCAGCGGCGCCAGAAACAGCACGGTCAGCAGCAACGTCGCCGCGTGCACCATGCCCGCCAGCGGACCGGTGCCGCCGTTGCGGATGTTGGTCGCGGTGCGGGCGATGGCGCCGGTGGCGGCGATGCCACCGAACAGCGGGGCGACGATGTTGGCGATGCCCTGGCCGACGAGCTCCTGATTGGAATCGTGGTGCGTGCCGGCCATGCCGTCGGCCACCACCGCCGACAGCAGCGACTCGATGGCGCCCAGCATGGCGATGGTGAAGGCGGGCCCGATCAGAGTCAGCAGGTCGCTGACGGCGAGCCGTGGCAGCTGCAGTGTCGGCAGGCCCTGCGGAATGCCGCCGAATGCACTGCCGATGGTGCGCACGCCGTCGAAGTGAAAGGCCGCCTGCAGCACCGTCGCCACCACCAGCGCCACCAGCGGACCCGGCACGCGCCGCATGCCCGGCAGACGCGGCGTCGCGATGACCAGCACCAGCGAGAGCGCCGCCAGCGCCGTGGTGATCAGGTGCAGATGCGGCAGCGCCTGCAGCAGCAGCCACAGCTTCTCGTGAAAGTGTTCGCCGGTGACCGCCGGCAGCCCGAAGAAATCGCGCCACTGGCCGACCCAGATGATCACTCCGATGCCGGCCGTGAAGCCCACGATGACCGGGGCCGGAATGAAGCGGATGATCGTGCCCATGCGGGCCAGGCCGAGCAGCAGCAGGATCACGCCGGCCATCAGCGTGGCCACCTGCAGGCCGGCGATGCCGTGACGGGCCGTGATGCCGGACAGGATGACGATGAAGGCGCCGGTCGGGCCGGCAATCTGCAGCCGGCTGCCGCCGAATGCCGACACCAGAAAGCCGGCAATGATGGCGGTGTAGAGCCCCTGCTCCGGCTTGGCGCCCGAGGCGATGGCAAACGCCATGGCCAGCGGCAGCGCGACGATGCCGACGATGACACCGGCCACCAGGTTTGCCAGCCAGTGCCGGCGCCCGAGCAGGCCGGCGCGGCGGGCCTCGAGTAGCGCAATCATCGTTGCTGAATTCGCCCTGCCGGGCCGAGGTTTACGGATCGGGCGCTCACGCCCCGGCGTCGCCGATCAGCAGCGCCGCCAGCACGCGCCGCCCTTCCATGCACAGCACGTTGTAGGTGCGGCAGGCGGCGAAGGTGTCCATGGTCTCGAAGCCGACACCGTGGCCGTGAAACAGCCGCAGCACGGCGGGCTCCGGAAAGCGCAGTCGCGCCCCGCTGCCATACAGCACCAGCTCGGGCTCGAATTCCAGCAGCGTCTCGAAGGCCGCCAGCGGCGGCGCCTGACCGCAGGCCCACGGGCTGGGAGGCGCGTCGGGCCACAGCACCGCGGGCGAGGTGAGCGTGTGCAATGCATCGGCTTCACCGCGCGTCACCACCACACTGTCGGCCGAATACCCCTGCACGCGGTAGGCCGCGCCTCGTTCGATCTGGATTTTCATTTAGAATTTCCCATTCCGATCACGCACCTGACAGGCTGGATTATCAACCCGTGCCGGGGTCTGGTGCGCGCACCGGCTGCCCGCCCCGCCATGCCTGCCCGCCCGGATGTTCCATGAAGGACAGCTTCCCGCGCATTGAGCGCCTGCCGCCTTACGTATTCAACATCGTCAACGAGCTGAAGGCGCAGGCCCGCCAGCGCGGCGAAGACGTAGTCGACTTCGGCATGGGCAATCCCGACCAGCCGACACCGCCGCACATCGTCGAGAAGCTGGTCCAGGCTGCCCGACGCGACGACACGCACCGCTATTCGGTCTCCAAGGGCGTTCCGCGCCTGCGCCGGGCCATCTGCGCCTGGTACAAGCGCCGCTACGACGTGGACCTGAACCCGGACAGCGAGGCCATCGTCACCATCGGCTCCAAGGAAGGCCTGGCCCATCTGGCGCTGGCCACCGTCGGGCCGGGCGACGCCGTGCTGGTGCCGAACCCCACCTACCCGATCCACCCCTACGGCTTTGTCATCGCCGGGGCGGATATCCGCCACGTGCCGATGCTGCCGGAGCTGGACTTCTTCGAGGAACTGGAAACCGCCATCCGCAACTGCTGGCCGCGGCCGAAGTTTCTGGTGTTGAATTTCCCGAGCAACCCCACCACCACCTGCGTCGATCTGGACTTTTTCGAGCGCGTGGTGCGCGTGGCGCGCGAACACGAGATCTGGGTCATCCACGACCTCGCCTACGCCGAAATCGCCTTCGACGGCTACCAGGCGCCGTCCATCCTGCAGGTGCCGGGCGCCAAGGACATCGCCGTCGAGGCCTACACGCTGTCGAAGACCTACAACATGCCCGGCTGGCGAGTCGGCTTCATGTGCGGCAACCCGACGTTGATCAACGCCCTGGCGCGCATCAAGTCGTACCTCGACTACGGCACGTTCACGCCCATCCAGGTGGCCGCCATCGCCGCCCTGGAAGGCCCGCAGGACTGCGTACGCGAGATCGCCGCCATGTACCAGCGCCGGCGCGACGTGCTGTGCGAGGGCCTGAACGCCGCTGGCTGGGCGGTTGAAAAGCCCAAGGCGACCATGTTCGTGTGGGCGCGCATTCCGGAACGCTTCCGAGCCCTCGGCTCGCTCGAATTCAGCAAGTTGTTGCTGAAGGAAGCTCACGTGGCGGTGTCGCCGGGCATCGGATTTGGTGAATACGGGGACGAATACGTGCGTTTTGGCCTAATCGAGAACGAACACCGCACCCGCCAGGCGGTGCGCTCCATCCGCCGTCTGTTGCGTGGCAACGACCCGTCGGTCAGCGCCAGCGGGGTGAGCGCATGACGCCGGTACGCATCGGCCTGCTGGGCCTGGGCACGGTCGGCGGCGGCACACTGGAACTGCTGGCCCGCAACGGCGACGAGATCGCCCGCCGCGCCGGCCGACCGCTGCAGGTCACCCACGCCGCGGTACGCAACCCGGACCGCCCGCGCGGCGCCCACGCCGCCCATGTGGAGCGGCTGACCGATCCGTTCGAGCTGGTCCACCACCCGGACATCGACATCGTTGCCGAGCTGATCGGCGGCCTCGAGCCGGCGCGCGAGCTGGTGCTGGCGGCCATCGGCGCCGGCAAGCATGTGGTCACCGCCAACAAGGCGCTGATCGCCCACCACGGCAACGAGATTTTCGACGCCGCCCGGCGCGCCGGCGTGGCGGTCGGCTTCGAGGCCGCCGTGGCCGGTGGCATTCCCATCATCAAGACCCTGCGCGAGGGTCTGGCCGGCAACCGCATCGACGGCCTGGCCGGCATCATCAACGGCACCGCCAACTACATCCTCACGCAGATGCGCGACGCCGGGCTCGACTTCGCCACCGCACTGGCCGACGCCCAGCGCCTGGGGTATGCCGAAGCCGACCCGAGCTTCGACATCGACGGCGTCGATGCCGCCCACAAGCTGGCCATCCTGGCCTCGATCGCCTTCGGCATGCCGCTGTGCTTCGACCAGGTGCAGGTGCACGGCATCCGCAACCTGTCGGCGGTCGACGTCGACTACGCCGGCCAGCTCGGCTACCGGCTGAAGCTGCTCGGCATCGCCCGGCGCAGCCCGGCCGGCGTGCAGCTGCGCGTGCACCCCACCCTGCTGCCGCAGCGGCACCTGCTGGCGCAGGTGGACGGCGTCATCAATGCCGTGCTGGTGGACAGCGACGCACTCGGCCAGAGCCTGTACTACGGCGCCGGCGCCGGTGCCGGGCCGACCGCGTCGGCGGTGGTCGCCGACCTGGTGGACATCGCCCGCGCCCTGACCATCGATCCCGAGCACCGGGTGCCCTACCTGGCCTTCCACCACGACCACCTGCAGGCGCTGCCGGTCCTGCCGGACGACGCCGTCGAGTCGGCCTTCTACCTGCGCCTGACCGCGCTCGACCAGCCCGGCGTGCTGGCCGACGTGACACGCATCCTGGGCGATCTTGGCATCAGCATCGAAGCCATCCTGCAAAAGGAGCCGGCGCCCGGTGCCAGCCACGTGGCGGTGATCCTGCTCACGCACACGGTGCGCGAGCGCGCGCTGCGCGACGCCATCGCCCGCATCGAGGCCCTGCCCAGCATCGACGGCAGCGTGGTCAGCCTGCACCTCGATCACCTGGAGCACTGACATGAGCGCCTACGAGGGCCTGATCGCCCGCTACCGCGACTGGCTGGACCTGCCGGCCGGCGTCACACCGGTGAGCCTGCTCGAGGGCAACACGCCACTGATCCGCCTGCGCAACATCCCGCGCACACTGGGCGTGGACGCCGACATCTACGTCAAGTTCGAGGGTCTGAATCCGACCGGCTCGTTCAAGGACCGCGGCATGACCGCCGCCGTCAGCATGGCGGTACACGAAGGCAGTCGCGCCATCATCTGCGCCTCCACCGGCAACACCTCGGCCTCGGCGGCGGCCTACGCCGCGCGCGCCGGCATCGTGTCGTTCGTGTTGATCCCGGAGGGCAAGATCGCGCTCGGCAAGCTGGCTCAGGCCATCATGCACGGCGCCGAGGTGCTGCAGATCGCCGGCAACTTCGATGACGGCATGCAGCTGGTCAAGGAACTGGCCCGGACCGCACCGGTCACGCTGGTCAACTCGGTCAACCCGCACCGCCTGCAGGGACAGAAGACCGCCGCCTTCGAGATCGTCGACACCCTCGGCCGGGCACCGGACTATCACTGCCTGCCGGTCGGCAACGCCGGCAACATCAGCGCCTACTGGATGGGCTACGCCCAGTACCAGGGCGCCGGGCGCTGCCACCTGCCGGTGATGGCGGGCTACCAGGCCGCCGGCGCGGCGCCGTTCGTGGCCGGCCACCCGGTCGAGCAGCCGGAAACCGTCGCCACCGCCATCCGTATCGGCAACCCGCAGTCCTGGGACAAGGCCATCGCCGCGCAGCAGGAATCCGGCGGCTGGTTCGCCGCCCTGAGCGACGACGAGATCCTGGCCGCCCAGAAGCTGCTGGCCGAACAGGAAGGCGTGTTCTGCGAGCCCGCCTCGGCGGCATCGATCGGCGGCGCCCTGCGCGACCTGCAATCCGGCCGCATCCCGCCCGGCAAGACCCTGGTGTGCACGCTGACCGGCAACGGCCTGAAGGATCCGGACGTGGCGCTGCGCAGCGCGCCGGACCTGAAACCGGTCAAGGCCGACCGGGCCACGCTGGAGGCCGCCATCCTGCGCCGCCTGGAGCGCCGCTGAGCAATGCCGGCGGTTTCAGGCACCTGAAACCGCCGGCCCATGACGCAAGCTGCGGCCGGCTGGGCCGGCGCAGCTTGCCATCAACCGATCAGCCGGCCTGACTGTCGACGCCGGACAGCGCCAGCCAGGTGGACACCACCGTGTCCGGATTCAGGGACACGCTCTCGATGCCCTGCTCGACCAGCCACTGCGCCAGGTCCGGGTGATCGGACGGCCCCTGGCCACAGATACCCACATACTTGCCGGCCCGCCGACAGGCTTCGATGGCCAGCTGCATCAGTGCCTTGACCGCGCCGTCGCGTTCGTCGAACTCGCCGGCCACCAGGCCGGAATCGCGGTCCAGGCCCAGCGTCAGCTGGGTCAGGTCGTTCGAGCCGATGGAGAAGCCGTCGAAGTACTCCAGGAACTGGTCCGCCAGCACGGCGTTCGACGGCAGCTCGCACATCATGATCAGGCGCAGGCCGTTCTCGCCACGCTTCAGGCCCTGCTCGGCCAGCAACTCGGTCACCTGCCGTGCCTCGTCCAGCGTGCGCACGAACGGGATCATGATCTCGACGTTGGTCAGGCCCATGTCGTCGCGCACCCGCTTCAGGGCCCGGCACTCGAGGGCAAAGCAGTCGCGGAAGCTGTCGGCGATGTAGCGCGAGGCACCACGGAAACCCAGCATGGGGTTTTCCTCGTGCGGCTCGTACAGCTCGCCGCCGAGCAGGTTCGCGTACTCGTTGCTCTTGAAGTCGGACATGCGCACGATCACCGGCTTCGGCCAGAAGGCCGCGCCCAGCGTGGCCACGCCTTCGGTGAGCTTGTCCACGAAAAAGCTCTGCGGGTCGGCATAACCGGCGATGATCTCGTCGATGGTGCTGCGCAGGTCGGAGCCGAGCGAGGCGTAGTTGATCAGCGCCTTCGGGTGTACGCCGATCACGCGGTTGATCAGGAACTCCAGGCGCGCCAGCCCGACGCCGGCGTTGGGCAGGCTCGAGAAGTCGAACGCCCGGTCCGGGTTGCCGATGTTCATCATCACCTTGGTCGGTGGCGTCGGCATGCTGTCCAGACGCACCTCGCTGACCTCGCTCTTGAGCGCGCCCTCGTAGATGAAGCCGGTGTCGCCCTCGGCGCAGGACACCGTCACCGCCTGGCCAGTGCTCAGATGGTCGGTGGCATCGCCACAGCCGACCACCGCCGGGATGCCCAGTTCGCGGGCGATGATGGCGGCGTGACAGGTGCGCCCGCCACGGTTGGTGACGATGGCCGCGGCGCGCTTCATCACCGGCTCCCAGTCCGGGTCGGTCATGTCCGCGACCAGCACCTCGCCCGGCTGCAGCTCACCCATCCGCGACGGGCTGTCGATCACCCGCGCGGCGCCGACACCGATACCCTGACCGACACTGCGGCCGGTCACCAGCACCTTGGACTTCTCCTTCAACTGATAGCGGCGCAGCACCTGCGAGTCGCCGCGCGCCTTCACCGTCTCGGGGCGCGCCTGCAGGATGTACAGCTCACCGTCCTCGCCGTCCCTGCCCCACTCGATGTCCATGGGACGCCCGTAGTGTTCCTCGATGATCAGCGCCTGACGCGCCAGCGCCTCGACCTCGGCATCGCTCAGGCAAAAACACCGCCGGTCGTCCTCGGGCACGTCCACGGTGGTGGTCGAACGCCCGGCCCCGACGCTGTCGGTATAGATCATCTTGACCATCTTGCTGCCGCGATGGCGCGAGATCACCGCCGGCCGGCCGGCGCGCAGCGTCGGCTTGTGCACGTAGAACTCGTCCGGGTTGACCGTGCCCTGCACCACGGTCTCACCCAGACCGTACGAGGCGGTCACGAACACCGCATCGCGAAAGCCGGTTTCCGTATCCAGGGTGAACATCACGCCGGCAGCGCCGATGTCACTGCGCACCATGCGCTGGATGCCCGCCGACAGCGCCACCACTTCGTGGGCGAAGCCCTGGTGCACGCGGTAGGCGATGGCGCGGTCATTGAACAGGGAGGCGAACACGTGACGTACCGCGTTCAGCACGTGATCCGCCCCGCGGATGTTCAGGAACGTCTCCTGCTGGCCGGCGAAGGACGCGTCCGGCAGGTCCTCTGCGGTGGCCGACGAGCGAACCGCCACCGACACATCGCCATGCTCGCCGCACAGCTGCCGGTACGCGTCGACGATGCCCTGCTCGAGGCCATCCGGGAACGGCTGCTGAAGGATCCAGCCACGAATCTTGTCGCCTGCCGCCAGCAGCGCCGTCACGTCGTCGACGTCCAGCGCGTCCAACTCGGCCTTGATGCGATCAGCCAGCCCGTCCTTCGCCAGAAAGTCGCGATACGCCTGCGCCGTGGTGGCAAACCCGCCCGGCACCCTGACGCCCAGCGGCGCCAGGTGGCTGATCATCTCGCCCAGGGAGGCGTTCTTGCCGCCCACCTGCTCGACATCATGCATGCCCAGGGTGTCGAACCAACGCAGATAATCGGACATGCACAACTCCGGAAGAACAACTGGACCAAAAAGTGATTTTCCAACCCGGCCGGCGAAGGTTACACCCCCCGGTCAGGCGAAAAATGCCGGGCGCGACCCGACAGTGGCATCTATTTTGCCAGACCCGGCCAACACACCGAAGCAGACCGCCTCAGAACCCCGATTCCACTGAACGCTATTGCAGTTCCTGCCGGCCTTGATCAAGGTCAGCGGGCGCTTGCTTTTTAGACTGTCGGCCTCATAATTCGCAGCGCGTTCGTTATAGGCTTTTTGGGCCTACCGCACTCTTGCGATTTCTTCACCTTGCCAACAAATAGGGGCATGTTATGCAGAACAAATTGATGATCGGAAAACTCGCAGCGGTTGCGCTGTTCGCCACCCTGTCCGCCGGTTGCGCGACCAAGGGTTACGTGAACGAGCAGGTTGCCCAAGCCAAGTCTGCGGCCGACAGCGCCCAGGCCACGGCCAACGCTGCCGCGTCCAAGGCTGACGCCGCCGGCGCCACCGCCAACGAAGCGCTGGCCGCCGCCAAGGCTGCCCAGCAGTGCTGCGTCGACACCAACGAGAAGATCGACCGCATGTTCAAGAAGTCGATGCTGAAGTAAGCATCGCCTTGTAGAGCGAAATAAAAAGGCGGGGCCAGCACATGCCGGCCCCGCCTTCTTTGTGTGTGTCGAGGCAAAAGCCCCGACCGTGGCGCCACATCCCTTAGCGTTGCGCCACCCGGCGGTGGGTGTCTTCACCGGGCTCCGAAGCGGTCTCGTCGCGCGCGTCCATCAATCGCGCGCCGTTGATGTAAGTGATCGGCACCGGCATGCCACTGGGCTTCTGCAGCTCGCGTCGCACCGTCACCCAATCGACGTCGGCGGTGGACACACCCCGGTCGGCGAGCAGCCTGGAAATCTCTCCCAGCGCGCCCTGCTTGCGCCCCTGCTCCTCCTTCAACGGCGGGTGCGCCTCAAGGTACGTGACACCGAACGCCTGGCCGATCTTGAACGGCTGGCTGACAAACATCACCTGCGTGCCCAACGTGACCTGACCGAACAGGGCCTCGATGTGTTCCGGGTACAGCCGCAGACACCCGTGCGTCACCCGCATGCCGATGCCGTACGGCCGGTTGGTGCCGTGAATCAGGTAGCTGGGGAGACTCAGACGAAGCGCGTACTGACCGAGCGGGTTGTCCGGCCCCGCCGGCACCACCCGCGGCAGGATGTCGCCCCGCTCGGCGTGCTCGATGCGGATTGACTCCGGCGGCGTCCAGCTGGGATTGGGCAGCTTTTGCGTGATCTTGGTGATGCCCAGCGGGCTGCGCCAGTCGTAGCGGCCGATACTCAGCGGGTAGGTCACCACCTGCCTGAACTCACCCTTGGACGGCGGAAAGTAGTACATCCGCATTTCCGGCAGGTTGATGACGATGCCTTCCCGGCGCGTCTTCGGCAGGATGTGCTGCGTCGGCAACGTCACCCGTGTGCCCTCACCGGGCATCCACGGATCGACACCCCGGTTGGCCATCTTGATTTCGTTGTAGCCAAGCCCGCCACGGCGCGCGATGTCGAGCAGCGTGTCCTCGTGGCGCGCGTCCACCACGCGCACCTGGCCGACCAGGTCGACTTCCGCCGGTGGCAACGGCAAGGTCTCGGCCCGGGCGCCGAAAGCCATCGCAGCGAGCGCCGCCAGAACGGCGCCAGACCCAAAACGCTTGTGGGCACGTAGAACGGTCACGCGAAACACGCTCCGGCGAAAAATGGCGCGAAGAAAAATGGCGCGAAAGTGTATAGCAAAGCGCCGTCTGCTCGGCGCCGTGTCTTGGTCCGCGCCGCTGCCTCGACACACCCTTGAAGTGTACTGCGCGCGCGCGATGCCGACTCAGGCCGAGATGCGCTCCAGGCCGTTCAGGTACGGGCGCAGCACGTCCGGCACCGTGACCGAGCCGTCGGCCTGCTGGTAGTTCTCCAGCACCGCCACCAGCGTGCGGCCCACGGCCAGGCCGGACCCGTTCAGCGTGTGCAGCAGTTCCGGCTTGCCGGTGGCCGGATTGCGCCAGCGCGCCTTCAGGCGCCGGGCCTGAAAGTCGCCGAAGTTCGAGCACGAGGAGATTTCCCGGTACTTGCCCTGCCCCGGCAGCCAGACTTCGAGGTCGTAGGTCTTGGCCGCGGAAAAGCCCATGTCGCCGGTGCACAGCGCCATCACCCGGTACGGCAGGCCGAGCTGCTGCAAGACCGCCTCTGCATCGGCGGTGAGTTCCTCATGCGCCTGCCAGGACGTCTCCGGCGGCACCAGGCGCACCAGCTCGACCTTCTCGAACTGGTGCTGGCGGATCATGCCGCGCGTGTCCTTGCCGTAGCTGCCGGCCTCGCGCCGGAAGCACGGCGTGTGCGCCACCAGCTGCAGCGGCAGCTCGCCGGCGTCGACGATGCTGTCGCGCGCGATGTTGGTGACCGGCACCTCGGCGGTGGGAATCAGGTAATACCCGTCACGGGTGACGAACTGGTCGTCCTCGAACTTCGGCAGCTGGCCGGTGCCCAGCAGGCTGTCGGCATTGGCCAGAAACGGTACATACACCTCGGTGTAGCCGTGCTGGCGGGTGTGCAGGTCCAGCATGAACTGCGTCAACGCCCGCTGCAGCGCGGCCAGTGGCCCGCGCAACAGACTGAAGCGGGCGCCGGCGATCTTGCTGGCGGTCTCGAAATCCAGTCCGCCGAGTGCCTCGCCAAGATCGACATGATCGCGCGGCTCGAAATCGAACGCCGGCGGCTGCCCCCAACGCCGCAGCTCGACGTTGTCGTCCTCGCTGCGGCCGACCGGCACCGATTCGTGCGGGAGGTTGGGGATTTCCAGGCAGTAGGCGTCGAGTGCCTCCTGCACGGCCTTCAGATCGGCCTCCAGCTGCGACAGGCGCTCGCCGACACCGGCCACCTGCGCCAGCAGCGGCGCGGCATCCTCACCGCGGCGCTTGGCCTCGCCGACCGCCTTGGACACACGGTTGCGCTCGGCCTGCAGCTGCTCGGTTTCGGTCTGCACCGCCTTGCGGCGCGCCTCCAGTTCGGCCAGGCGCGCCTGGTCCAGCGTGAAGCCGCGCGTGGCCAGTGCGGCCGCGATCTGGTCCGGTTCGCGGCGCAGCCGCTGCGGGTCGAGCACCGGTCAGCCCTTGAGCGCTTCGATGATCATCTCGGCCGCCTGCACCGTCATGCGGTTCAGCGCCTCGCGCGTGGCGGCGCCGATGTGCGGGCACAACACCACGTTGTCCAGCGTCAGCAGCTCGGGATGATTCGGCGGCTCGGCCTCGTAGACGTCGAGCCCGGCGCCGGCGATCTCGCCGGCCTTGAGCGCCGCGATCAGTGCCGGCTCGTCCACCACCTCGCCACGCGCGGTGTTGATGAAGATGGCATTGCGCTTCATGCGCGCGAACTGCGCCGTGCTGAACAGGCCACGGGTCGAATCCAGCAGCGGCACGTGCACGGTGATGTAGTCGGCGGCATCGATGACGTCATCGACCGTCTCCACCTTGCGCACACCGTGCTCGGCCATGCCGGCCGCATCCACGAACGGGTCGTAACCGACCACCTGCATGTCGAACGCCAGCGCGCGCTTGGCCACCAGCTTGCCGATGTTGCCGAAGCCGACGATGCCCAGCGTCTTGCCGGCCAGTTCCACGCCGGTGAAACGGTCGCGGTCCCAGCCTTCACCCGAGCGCACGTAACGGTCGGCGGCGGCCAGCTTGCGCGACACCGCCAGCATCAGGCCGAACACCAGCTCGGCCACCGACACCACGTTGGCCTGGGGCGTGTTGCGCACCGTAAGGCCCTTCTCCTTGGCGTAGGCGAGGTCCACCTTGTCCAGACCGCTGCCGGCACGGGCCACGATCTTCAGCTTCGCGGCGTTGTCGATGACCTGCCGGGACACCCGCGTGTAGGTCTTGATCATCAGCGCGTCGTAGTCGCCGACGATCTGGGCCAGTGTCTGCTCGTCCGTGCGCTCGCGCACGTCCACATCGAAATGGTCACGCAGCAGGTCGATACCGGCCTGCTCCAGGGTTTCCGCCACCAGGACGCGTTTTTTGCTGCTCATGCCTTGCTCAGTCCAGGTAGTGGTCCAGCACCTTGATGATGCGGTAGGCCGCCGTCACCGTCGGCACCGGAATGCCCAGCTCGCGCCCCTTGTCCACGAACGGCTTCACGATGTAGTCGACCTCGGTCTTCTTGCCGCGCACCACGTCGTCGTGCATGGACGTGCGCCCGGCGTAGCCCTGTGCCTTCATCCGCTCGCCGAAGCCCAGCAGCAGCTGCACGGCCTCGTCGTCGGTCTTGCACTCGTACACGTCCTTCAGGCGCGACAGCGGCGCGTAGAAGTTCTGTGGCTCGTAGCCCAGCGCGCTGTACACGGCCAGCAGCTCGCGGGAGATGGCCACGTAGTGCTCGGCGCCCTCGCGCAGCGTCATGCCGTCGACGAAGGTCAGATCGTCGTTGCCGGCCAGCGTGCTCACGGACCAGGCCGACGCGTTGCAGATCTGCGCCAGCTTTTCCCACAGCACCTGCTGGATGCAGTCCACCGCCTTGGCACCCAGGCCGGCCTTGTTGAAGGCGTCGGCCAGCGCCTGCGCCCGCGGGCTGACGGTGCCGTCGAGCTCGCCGAAATAGGCCGTGGTCGGCACCGTCACGTGGTTCTTGACGAAGCCCGGGGCTTCCAGGGTGCCGCCCTCGATGGCCGAGGCCCCCATCACCTTGGCCGGATCGCCGATCCACTCGGCCAGGATGCCTTCCTTGACGATGTTGTTCTGCACCGAGCAGACCGTCTTGAGGCGGTCCTTCAGGCAATCGGCGGAGGCCAGCGCCGTCTCGCTGTCCTTGGCCTTGGTCGCCAGGATCATGTAGTCGAACTCGCCCTTCGCATCGGCCGGGTTGCTGACCGCGCTCAGGTTGTCGCGAACGTGGTGCTCGCCGCGCACGCCCTCGATGCGCAGACCGTCGCGGTTGACGGCGTCGGCATGCGCCGGGCGGGCGATCAGGGTGGTGTCGACACCGGTCTCCGCCAGGTAGCCGCCGATCACCGAGCCGAGGCCACCGGCCCCCAGAATGCATACGCGCATGTCACGATCTCCACATGTAGATAAAGGGGTCCGCGCGGGCCACCGGACTTCCCGCGCCAAGCCGGCAATTGTTCTGGCCCGCCGTCGACGCTGTCAACGCGCGAACGGCGGGCCGCAGCGGTTGCAGGTCGTAACCGCGTTCCTCGTGCTCGCTGATGTCGAGGCCGGTGGTCTCCGTGTCGGCGTCCACGCGCAGGCCGGTCAGCGCGTCGATGCCCCTCAACAGCGGGTAGCTGAGCGCGCGGCTGCGCTCAGAGCGCGTCCGGACCGGTCTCGCCAGTGCGAATGCGGATCACCTGCTCGAGCGAGGTGACAAAGATCTTGCCGTCGCCGATCTTGCCGCTGTTGGCGGCACCGGCGATGGCCTCGACCACGCGCTCGGCGTCGTCATCCTGCACCGCCACCTCGATCCGCATCTTGGCAATAAAATCGACCACGTACTCGGCGCCACGGTAGATTTCGGTATGCCCTTTCTGGCGACCGAAACCGCGCACCTCGGCCACCGTCATGCCGGTAATGCCGATGGTGCCCAGCGCGTCGCGCACGTCGTCCAGCTTGTGCGGCTTGATGACCGCCGTGATGAGTTTCATGCCCCTGCTCCCTGATTCTTGGCAAACGGCGCCTGGCACGCGCCGGGGCGCATAAGGTACACGAAAGCCCCCACCCCTCTGCTCCTACCGGCAGCCATGCACCAGCCCTGCGGCCGTTTCGCGCCCTCCCCCACCGGCCCCCTGCACCTTGGATCACTGCTGGCGTCCTCGACGCGCACCAGC
>OBIY01000345.1_pt1 | contig 19284 bp, 13 predicted proteins | sample 1519841 | NCBI WGS metagenome assembly OBIY01 (sample SAMN03019774, study PRJEB22545) | beach sand metagenome | biome: beach; feature: sea beach; material: beach sand | place: USA: Municipal Pensacola Beach, FL | collected 2010-07-30 | depth 30-40 cm m
AGGGGTTGCAACAGTTCCCGACAACCAGCGGCTGGCTGAGCTGTGTGGTCCGCGTGATCAGAACCTGCAGCAGATTGAGACTCGGTTGGGGGTTCGTTTGCGCCGCAGGGGTTTTGCGGTACAGGCGGTTTCTGCGACGCAGAATGGTGCTGGTGACGCTGCTACAGATGCCAATCTGGCGCTCGCGCTACGGGTAGTTGAGCGGCTCTATCAACAGACTGGGGAACAGTCCGGGAATGGTCAGCCAGTGACCGCCAATGATGTTCATCTGCAGATCCAGGCGGTAACCAGTGAGGCGGCTGAACGGGATGACCCGCACGCTGCTTCGCAGCGGCCCAGAAGCGACGGTTTATCGATCAAAACCCGGCGGTTGACGGTGAAGCCGCGTAGCCCCGGACAGCAGCGGTTGGTGCAGAGCATTCTTGCCGATGATGTTAATTTTGCCATTGGCCCTGCCGGCACCGGTAAAACATTTCTGGCGGTGGCCTGCGCAGTGCAGGCATTGATCAGCCAGCAGGTACAGCGGGTGGTTCTGGTTCGGCCGGCAGTGGAAGCGGGGGAAAAACTGGGGTTTCTGCCTGGGGACCTGGCGCAGAAAGTGGACCCCTATTTGCGGCCGATCTACGACGCGCTTTATGAGATGGTCGGATTTGAACGGGTTGGTAAGCTGATTGAGCAGGGGGTGATCGAAGTGGCACCATTGGCCTACATGCGTGGCCGCACCCTCAACGAATGTTTTGCCATTCTTGATGAGGCGCAGAACACTACCCCCGAACAGATGAAAATGTTTCTTACCCGGATTGGATTTGGTTCCACGGCGGTGATTACCGGCGATGTGACACAGATCGACCTGCCTGCCGGCAAACCCTCTGGTCTTAAACATGTGATGAAAGTCCTTGATGGTGTCGACGGAGTTACCTTTACCCGCTTCACGGCCCGCGATGTAGTGCGCCACCCTCTGGTGGCCCGCATCGTCGATGCCTATGATCACTTTGAGGCGCAGAGTGGGCGTTGAGGGGCAGAGGCGCGAGGTTGATGGTTAGATGAGCGCAGAACTGCGTGGTGGAGAAATTGCAGGTCTGTCGTTACAGGTGGCAACTGATCACCCCGGCCTGCCGCAACTGGCCGAGTTCGAACGGTGGGTCACCATTGCTCGTGGCGATGCCCGAGTTGATGGTAAACGCGAGGTGACCATTCGCCTGGTGGATAGCGAGGAGTCGGCGCAGTTGAACGAGCGGTATCGCCAGCGTCAGGGGGCAACCAATGTGCTCTCTTTTCCCGCAGCCAGCGACGAGCTGTATAAAATGCTGCCCGATGACGAGCAGGAGCTGGGTGCTCTGGTGATCTGTGCTCCGCTGGTGGCGGATCAGGCTCGGCAACAGGGTAAGGGCGAGAAGGACCATTGGGCTCATCTCACCATTCACGGCATGCTTCACCTGCGTGGTTTTGATCATCAACAAGAGCCGGAACAGCAGCAGATGGAAGCGTTGGAAATTGCGTTACTGGAGCAGTTGGGAATCGGTAATCCGTACTTATCCTGAAGCTTATTGATGATGGTTATAAAAATGATAGTTGACGGGCGATCACGCCGATGACCGCAGACGGCCCCGGTTCTTCGCGACCGGGAGTATTTGAAAGGCTGGCCCGCGCGCTGTTTGGCGGTCAGCTGGACCGTGACGAGCTGCGCGAAAAGGTCCGCGAAGCACGTTCTCAGAATGTCGTTGATCTGGAAACCTTCGAGATGGTCGAAGGGGTATTCCGTATTGTCGACACGTCGGTGCGCGAAGTGATGGTGCCGCGTTCGAAGATGACCGTGCTGCACAGGGACGACTCCCTGCAGACCATGCTCGATCAGGCGATTGAAAGTGCCCATTCACGGTTTCCGGTGATCGGCGAGGATCGCGATGAGGTGGTCGGTATTGTGCTCGCCAAGGACCTGCTGCCCTATCTGCGTGAACAGCCGGCAACCTTTGCTCTGCGTGACATTCTTCGAGAAGTGACCTTTGTGCCGGAAAGCAAGCGCCTCAATGCCATGCTGCAGGACTTTCGCCGTAACCATAACCACATGGCGATTGTGGTGGATGAGTATGGCGGTGTTTCTGGTCTGGTGACGATTGAGGATGTCATCGAAGAGATCGTCGGCGAGATCGAGGATGAGCATGATCCTGGTGAAGAGCCGCTGATTGAGCCGCAGCTTGACGGTAGCCACCGGGTGGATGCCCTGACCACCCTTGATGAGTTCAACAGTTTTTTTGCCGCTGACCTCGACAACAGCGAATTTGAAACCATTGGCGGCATGGTGGCGCAGGGATTTGGCCGGGTGCCAGAGGTGGGTGATGAAGTGGTGCTGCACGGTTTCGAGTTCAAGGTTGATGATGCCGATGAGCGGCGTGTTGATAGCCTGATCGTGCGCACTGTCATGGACAGCGATTGATCCCGATCCAGGCTCTGCTCGCCGGCGGCGCAGCTGTTCTGGCTTATGCGCCGTTTGATTTCTGGCCGCTAATGCTGCTGGCGCTGGCCTGGCTGTTCAGGGTGGCGCTCACCTCAAACCCCCGTATTGCGGCGCAGGCCGGCTTTTTCTTTGGCCTCGGCCTGTTTGCCGGCGGTGTTCACTGGGTTTTCGTCAGTTGTTACCGTTTCGGCAACATGGGTGTGCTGCTCTCCTCGCTGACCACCCTGTTGCTGGTTGCCTATCTGGCGCTCTACCCGGCTGTGTTCGCCTGGCTTGCCGCGCGCTTTGTGCGACTGGATCAGTGTCCGGCTCACAGCACCGGGCGCCCAGTCCGTGGAATAGCGGTTTCGCTGATGGTATTACCGGCGCTCTGGGTCGGGCTGGAATGGATTCGCGGTGTTCTTTTTACCGGTTTTCCCTGGCTGTCGGTCGGCTATACCCAGGTCGATGGGCCGCTCGCAGGTGTCGCGCCCTTGGCGGGAGTATTTGGCATCAGCTGGCTGCTGGCTTTTACTGCCGCACTGTTGGCGATGATTGCGGTGAAAGGGCGGCAGAGCGTGTTGCCTGCCGGTATCGGAGTGGCGGCGCTGGTGGTGCTGATGGTGGTTTTCCCGGCTGGTAAGTTATGGACCCAGCCAGTTGGTGCACCCCTGTCGGTAGCGTTGATCCAGGGAAATGTACCGCAACTGACCCGCTGGAATCCCGACAAGGTTCGCGACCACATTGCTGGTCATCTGCGCTTAAGTGAGCCTTTTTGGGGGGTTGATCTGCTGATCTGGCCGGAGAATGCGATTCCCGCATTTGCGCAGATGCTACCCGACGAACTGCTGCCGGCATTGGCGCGCAAAGGAATGGAAACCGGCAGCGACCTGCTCACCGGTATGCCGTTGGGAGATCCGGTAGATGGCCCCTATTTCAACGGTATACGTTTGGCAGGCGGTGATGAGTATCGCAAACAGCACCTGGTGCCATTTGGTGAATATGTGCCGCTGGTTGGCCTGCTGGGTGACGCGCTTGATCTGCTGCGGGTACCGATGTCTGCGTTCAGCCCGGGTGACGATGATCAGCCGCCGCTGAGACTGCTTCGATCCGATGTCATGGTAGCGCCGACTATCTGTTACGAAATTCTGTTTGGTGATGAGGTGGCGCAGATGTTTCCGCAGGCTCAGGTGCTGGTCAATATCAGTAATGACGCCTGGTTTGGTGACACTATTGCGCCGCATCAGCATCTGCAGATCGCCCGTATGCGGGTGCTGGAGAGCGGCCGGCCGCTGCTGCGGGCAACCAATAGTGGTATTACTGCCATTGTTAACGCCGGGGGTGTGACTCAGGCGGTCAGTCCGCAGTTTGTTGAAACGGTGCTGACCGGAATCGTCCAGCCCCATGCGGGTGCGACGCCCTATATTCAAAACGGTGACTGGCCGCTGCTGGTGCTGCTTGTCGGCACCCTGGGTTATGCGCTGTTTCTGTGCTATCGGGGGCCGAAAGCGATCATCGAACCGCTATAATCAGCGGTTGGTAGCGTTCATCTTTCTATTGCCCTTGTTGTGTCTCCCCCGCAGCTCAATGCCGCACTTTTAGACTGCATGTTGAATCTGCGCTACGACCTGGAGACACCGTGGCCGGAAACTGAGTCGCGTTGTTCAGAGCGGGGACGCGACTACTATTTTTTGTAACCAGGAACTTAGAGATATTGATGGAACAGGAGTATCAGGCAGACCAGGTTGAGGCGGAGGCCCAACAGTACTGGCAGGAGCAACAGCTGTTTGCGGTTGCGGAGGATCCCGAGCGCGAGAAGTTCTACTGTCTGTCGATGTTTCCCTATCCGTCTGGCAAGCTGCATATGGGGCATGTGCGGAACTACACCATTGGCGATGTCATCAGCCGTTATCAACGCATGCGCGGGCGCAACGTGTTGCAGCCGATGGGGTGGGATGCCTTTGGTATGCCCGCTGAAAATGCTGCTATTGAACGCGGTGTGGCACCGTCAGAGTGGACCCGTGGCAACGTTGAATACATGCGGGGTCAGTTGCAGCGGCTGGGTTTTGCCTACGACTGGAACCGCGAACTGACCACCTGCGATGCTGATTATTACCACTGGGAGCAGTGGTTTTTTCTGCAGCTGCTGGAAAAAGGGCTCGTCTACCGGCATAAATCGATGGTCAACTGGGACCCGGTGGATCAGACGGTGTTGGCCAATGAGCAGGTGATTGACGGTCGTGGCTGGCGTTCCGGTGCGTTGGTGGAGACCCGCGAGATTGAGCAGTGGTTTTTGAAGATCACTGATTATGCCGACGAACTGCTGGCAGACCTGGACAGCCTGTCGGGCTGGCCGGAGCGGGTCAAAACCATGCAACGCAACTGGATCGGGCGGTCGGAAGGGTTGCTGGTCGAGTTTTCCCTGCAGGATCGGGACGAACGTATCAAGGTGTTTACCACCCGCCCCGACACCCTGTTTGGTGTGACCTACATGGCGGTGGCGCCTGAACATCCGTTGGCGGCTGCGGCGATAGAACGCGACCCTTCTCTGGCTGAACCGATTGAGGCGTGCAAGGTGCGCCAGACCGGTGAAGCGGAAATGTCGACCATGGAAAAGCTGGGCGTCGACACCGGTTGGCGGGCGTTACATCCGCTGACTGGCGAGACTCTGCCGGTCTATGTGGCTAACTTTGTGCTGATGGGATATGGAGAGGGCGCCATCATGGCGGTGCCGGGCCACGATCAGCGGGACTGGGAGTTTGCCAGCAAGTATCAACTACCTATTGTGGCTGTGGTGAAACCGGCCGATTTTAGTGGCGACCCGGCGCAACTGGTGGCGGAAAGTGCCCATCTGGAAAAAGGCGTGCTGGTCAATTCTGGCGACTTTAATGGCCTGGATTCTGCAGAGGCATTCGATGCCCTGGATGCCGAGCTGAAGCAGCAGGGTCGCAGTGAACGTCAGGTCAATTACCGGCTGCGTGACTGGGGTATTTCACGACAGCGTTACTGGGGGACGCCGATCCCGGTGATCCATTGTGGTCAATGTGGCGTGGTGCCGGTGCCGGAAGCCGATCTTCCAGTGGAGCTGCCAGAGAATGTGGTGGTGGATGGAAGTGGTTCACCACTGGCGCGAATGGAGGAGTTTCTAAAGGTTGATTGTCCCGTCTGTGGTGGCGCAGCCAGACGGGAGACTGACACCTTTGATACTTTTTTTGAATCTTCCTGGTATTTTGCCCGTTTTGCGGCCCCCGATGCTGGGGCGATGGTTGACCAGCGAGCCGACTACTGGCTGCCGGTAGACCACTATGTCGGTGGCATTGAGCATGCCATTCTGCATCTGCTGTATGCGCGCTTTTTTACCAAGATGATGCGTGACCTAGGCCTGCTAAAGGTTGATGAACCCTTTACCCGGCTGCTGACTCAGGGCATGGTTCTCAAGGATGGGTCGAAGATGTCCAAGTCGAAGGGCAACACGGTCGACCCACAGGCGCTGATTGACCATTACGGTGCCGATACCGCGCGGCTGTTTACCATGTTTGCGGCGCCACCTGAACAGTCTCTGGAATGGAACGATGACGGTGTCAGCGGTGCCAACCGGTTTATCAAGCGGCTTTGGGCACTGGTCTACGACTATCTGCAGTGGCGCGATTCGTCGCCGGCTGGCAATGCAGGAGAAGTAGAGTTGAGCGCAGATCAGGCAGAAATGCGGCGGCTACTCCACCAGCAGTTGGCCCAGGCGCAGTTTGATTTTGACAAGGAGCAGTTCAACACGGTTGTTTCTGCCGGCATGAAGCTGGTTAACGAGGCGAGCCGATTGGCGCGACCGGCAGCGGCGGATGGCGATGGTTATCGTTCAGTTATGGATGAAACCCTGAATGTGTTGGTGCGGATGTTGGCACCGATTATTCCGCATGTCTGCCATCGACTCTGGCGGGCACTTGGCGGCACTGGTGAGCTGGTTGACGCGGCCTGGCCCGAGGTGGATGAGTCAGCACTGCAGCGTGACCAGCTGGAGCTGGTGGTGCAGGTGAATGGTAAATTGCGTGGCAAAATTTCTGTCGCTGCCGACGCGACCAATGAGCAGATCGAAGCGCTGGCACGGGCCAACGATAACGTAAAAAGGTTTATTGAGGATAAAGCGGTTCGGAAAGTGATCGTGGTAGCGGGTAAACTGGTCAATATCGTGGTTCAGGGGTGATGGGGTTCCGGACTCTCGGATCTTTGCACTGGTGTCGGTAACGGTGCTGTATAAATTTTAGGAGATGAGGCGTTGCATTCTTCCTTCACACTGATGGGTCGTGGTGTCGTTACCGGGCTGCTGCTTTTGGTGCTCACTGCCTGTGGGTTTCATCTGCGCGGCCAGCTGGATTTGCCACCGGCGCTGGCGTCCACGTATATAGAATCTAACGGCGCCGATAGCAACCTGATCAAGCGGTTACGCAGCAGTCTGTTGGGTAATGGCGTGGTGGTGACGGCCAATCGTTCAGAGGCGACAGCGATATTGCGCATACTCCGAGACAGTTATGACCGGCGTGTGCTTTCTGTCGGAGGCGGCAGGAAAATCCGTGAGTATGAAATTCACTATGCGGTTCAGTTTGAGCTGGTCGAGCTGGGTGGTGACCCGCTGGTGGCGCCGCAGACGGTTGAACTGTTTCGTGACTACACTTACGACGAGGACGATATCCTCGGCAAGCAGGGCGAAGAGGCCAGTATCCGCAAGGATATGATTCGTGAGGCCGGTGATCGCATTCTGCGCATCATTCAGGCCGCCCTGTCACAGAGCTGACCAATCCAGAACTGCGTGTTATCTCGGCCTGATTGCAGACGTGACGCGGTGCTGATTTGAAAATCCCGGTTCAGGGTCTGGCTTCGGCACTGGAAAAAAATCTGCTGCCGGCCTACATGATTCATGGTGATGAGCCGTTGCAACGGCAGGAGGCGGCGAACGCCATCCGCCAGGCTGCGCTGGCCGCCGGCTATGCCGATCAGCAGCGCTTCTATATCGAAAAGGGATTCAACTGGAGTGAGCTGGAGATGAGTTCCAGTTCTATGTCGCTGTTTGCCGAAAAGAAAGTGATAGAGCTGCGTGTTGGCAGCGGCAAGATCGGCAATGGCGGCAAACACCTCCTGGCCTGGGCCGGTCAGCCGCCGCAGGAATGTCTGCTGCTGATCATTGGCGACCGTTTCGAGCGTGCCGTTTTGCAGAGTGGCTGGTATCAGGCGTTGGCGCGAATTAGCGGTATTGTCGAGGCGCGACCGCTAGATCAGCGGGCGCTTGCCGGCTGGCTGTCTGCGCGGTTGAGTCATGCAGGTTTGCGGGGTGACCGTGAGGCTGTGGAAACGCTTGCCGACCTGGTGGAGGGCAATCTGCTGGCGGCGGTGCAGGAGATTGAGAAAATGGTACTCCTGTACGGAGAAGGTGCAGAACTGGATCGCGGAAAGGTTCTGGCTGCGGTTTCTGACAGTGCCCGTTTCGACCTGTTCGATCTTTCTCGGGCGCTGCAGAGAAATGATATCAGCCACTATCTGCGCGTCTTGTCGGGGTTGCGTGAAGAGGGTGCCGAGCCGACTCTGGTGCTCTGGTTGTTGAGCCGCGAAATCAGGCAGTTTTCCGGTCGTCAGGCTGGGTCACGTCCACAATGGCTAAAGCGCGCGGCGCAGCTTGATCGCACCATCAAAGGTATTGGCGAAGGCGATGTCTGGCAGCAGTTTGCCGAGCTGGGGCTGGCTATTTGCGGGCGCCGTACGCTCGGTTGAGTGGTGGTTGGGAATGGGCCGTGCCTGTTGAGGCTGACTGGTTTCGAAGACTGTGTTCAGGCCACTGCAGCAGCGGGCTGCTGCACCAGTAGCATGGGTACCTGCATTCGCTGCACCCACTTTTCCGGCAGTTGAGCAGCAAGCAGGTCGTTGCGCTGGTGCATGATGATCAGATTGGGTTTGCGCCGTTCGAGCAGAGTTTCCAGTTGTCCCAATGAAACCATTGGCGTATCAAAGATCGCCGCGGATATACCCCTCTGCGAACACTCCTGTTCAAGTTGTTGCCTGAGTAGCGGGGTGTCACCGCCACTTAGAAGAATGGTCACGGGACGATTGGCACAGATCAATTGCGCCGGTTGTAGCAGGCTTTCTGTCTGATCGCTGGAGTCGATGACCACGACCACTTCTTCACCCGCCGTGATCACCGCTGGCAGCAGGATACAACTGAGCTGCAGCAATCGGCGAAGGTCGTCCTGTTCCTGAGGTAGCAGCCGGTTGAGATAACTGTTCTGGCTGCTTGCCAGTAGTGAAACGAGGCCTGCCCGCTCAGCTGCTTTGGCGAGTTCGGCGGTCACCTTGCCGCGGACCTGCTGGAATTGCCACTCGACCCCCCACCGCTCGGCACTTTGGGCGAGCATTGCTTCCGCTTGGCGTGCCATTGCCCGCATCTGCTGTTCCAGCTGATTGCGCTCCAGGTTGGATTCGTCGCGGGTGTGCAGGTTGATTTCTCGCGTAAATGGAAGTCCAGCGATAGTAAGCAGGTCTTCATCTTCAATGTAGAGACCATGCAGGCGCCGTTGCAGCAGCGCGGCTATTTCGGCTAGTCGCTCAAGCGCACCGACGTCGCCTCGCAGGGTATCCAGGGAGACGAGAATGAATCCGTCGGGGTTGGGTTGGTCGGTCATGATTCTTCCCTCCCTGAGTTGCCTTCAGAAGCTGTCTCTTCCTGCTCTTCTTTCTGTTGATCTTCACGTTGGCTCTGTGCAAACAGCTCCAGTCGGTTGGCCACCCTGCCATTAATAGAGTCTGATGGAAATGCGCCGTTGTCATCGGCTGCTCCGGCGCTGACGCCGGTAAGTAACTCGATCCCTTCATCAATGGTGGTAATCGGATAGACCGCAAAACGGCCTGCCGCACAGGCGGAGACCACATCATCACGCAACATCAGGTGTTTGACGTTACTCACGGGGATCAATACACCCTGTTTGCCGGTTAGCCCACGGGCGTTACAGATATCGAAGAAGCCTTCTATTTTTTCGTTGACGCCGCCTATCGCCTGTACCTGGCCAAACTGATTTACTGAACCGGTTACTGCCAGCGATTGATTGATCGGGACCTCTGCAAGGGCGGAGAGCAGGGCGTAGAGTTCGGTTGATGAGGCGCTGTCACCGTCGACCCCGCCATAGGACTGTTCAAATACCAGGCTGGCGCTGAGCGATAGCGGTTTGTCCGGTCGATAGCGGGTGGCGAGAAAGCTGGAGAGAATCAGCACCCCTTTGCTGTGAGTGGGGCCTCCCAGCTCTACCTTGCGCTCGATATCGATAACCCCGCCGCGACCGGCGCGCACGCGGGCGGTGATTCGGCTCGGCTTGCCGAAGGCGTATTGCCCCATTGAGTAGACCGCAAGGCCGTTGATCTGGCCAATCTGTTGGCCGCTGCTGTCAATCAACAGGGTATCGCGAAGAATCTGTTCATGGATTCGTTCACGGATCCGGTCGTTACGTCGAACGCGGTTTTTACGTGCCTCAATCACCGCTTCGCCACCAATTGTGTCGGCCCCGAGTTTGCGGGCATTAAAGTTTGCCTCGACGAGCAGATCACGGATGGCGTCGCGGTCACTGGTGAGCTTTTCGCTGTCTGCTACCATGCGTGAACTCTGTTCGATCAGCCGACTCACTCCCTCTGGCGTGCAGGGCAGTAGTTGTTCCTCCTCAATAATGGCGGCGACAACACGGGCGAAGGTGTAGCTGTTCTCGGTTGTCCGTTCCACCTGGTCATCAAAGTCGGCGACCACCTTGAACAGTACCTGAAACTCGGGGTCGTACTGGCATAGCAGGTAGTAAAGCCGGGGATCACCAACCAGCACCACTTTGACGTGCAGCGGTATTGGTTGCGGTTCCAGTCCGGTAGTGGTCATCCAGCCGATGGCACGTTCGATGGAGTCAATGCGCACCTGGTCGGCCATCAGAGCCCGTTTCAAGGCCTCCCATGAGTAGGGTTTGGTGAGTAGTTTTTCCACCTCCAGAACCAGATAGCCGCCACTTGCGTAATGGAGCGCGCCCGGTTTGATCAGGGTCAGATCAGTTTGCAGGGTCCCGAATTGTGAGCGGTGCTCAATCTGGCCGGTCAGGTTGGGTAATACCGGGTTATCCTCAAAGACGATGGGAGCACCAGGTGAGCTATCCTGTTCGACAAACAGATTGACCTCATACCGGGTGAGGGCCGCTCCTTCGCCAAGCGGATTGCTGCTCTCTTCTTCCGCGGTCAGCAGCTGGTGAGCGCCATGTTCGACCATGTCCTGCTGGAACTGCTCGAGATAATCAATGATCTCGACAAACACCGCATATTTCTCTTTCAGTGTCCTGACCAGTGAATCGGTGACATTGAACGTAATTTCATTGTTAAGTTCACGAATCTTCTCCAGCATCTCCTTTTGCCAGACTGGGAACTGGTTCAGGGCGGCGTGCAGCTCTTTCTGCAGGGCGCGGATGGTCTCTTCTATTGTCTGTTGCTCCTCCTCAGAGAGTGATTTGAAAATTTCCGGTGTCAGTGTCTGGCCATCCTTGATTGGCGCAAAGGCAAATCCTGATGGAGTCGGCATCAGTGAGACATTCTGTTTCCGGGCCTTTTCCCGCAGCTGCTCAATGGTTTCGTTTTGGCGTTCATGAAGTTGCTGTTCGATAAACTGGCGGCGGGTCTTGTACTCTTCAGTGTCCAGGGCGGCCGGGATCATTGAGCGCAAATCGTCGAGCAGACGCGCGATGTCGTCGCGAAAACCGCGTCCTGAGCCAGCGGGCAGACTGAGTGCACGCGGACTGTTGGGCTGGTTGAAGTCGTGGACGTAACACCAGTCTGGCGGCCGCACACCATTCTCGGCGTGTTTGCGTAGCAGCTGGGTCACCATTTCCACGCGACTGCCGTGGGGGATGCCCATGGCGTAGAGGTTGTATCCTTCGCTGGGGACCTGCAGTGCAAAATTAAAGGCTTCCAGTGCCCGTTCCTGACCGAGCATGACTTCACCGTCTGGCAGCTCCCGGGTGTCGGTGAAGGTGAACTGTCCAGGGTCGCAGTGATAATAGAGTTTTTCCGTGGGTAACGGCTCGATCAAACTCATCTGTTTATCCTCCAATAGTTGCGCCCATAATTGCGATCGGTTGCCTGGATTAAAAAACGACTACCAAAGTCTAGCTTAGCGGTTGTCAGGCTGAAATGGAGAAAAAACCGTGGCGGCGGTTGATCATCGTCAGTCCGTGATGGTGTCGTTGCGGAGAGCTAGTCGATCAAGTTCTGTCAGTGGCGCTGCAGTGGCGGCTTGGCGCCTGTAAAATAATCGTTTTATTTATCTGAGGTTTGATCCCATGGCAACGGTAATAGAGCCGGGAACAACAGAAATCGAGGGCTACATGGATGGGCTTGGTGCCCAGGCCAAAGCCGCCGCTACGGTTCTGGCAGCAGCGGAAAGTGGTCGTAAAAACAGGGCTTTGATAGCGATTAGTGAAGCAATCCGCAGTTCAGCTAAGCAGATTGCCGCAGCAAACGCGCTGGATCTTAGCGCCGGTCGGGAGCGTGGGCTTGGTGCTGCTCTGCTTGATCGCCTGGAGCTGACGCCAGCGCGGATAGAAGCGATGGTTACCGGGTTGCAACAGGTGGCTCAGCTGAGTGATCCGGTAGGTGAGGTTACCGACCTTGCCTATCGTCCATCGGGGATTCAGGTCGGCAGGATGCGCGTGCCGCTGGGTGTGATCGGCATCATTTATGAGTCGCGGCCAAATGTAACGATTGATGCGGCGGCCCTGTGCCTGAAGTCCGGCAATGCGGCTATTCTGCGGGGTGGCAGCGAGTCGATACACTCCAACCGCGCGCTGGCAGAATCTATCACCGAAGGATTGTTGGCGGCCGATTTGCCGGCGCATGCGGTGCAGGTGATTGCGACGCCAGATCGGCAGGCGGTGGCACGGTTGTTGGTCATGGAGGATTTTGTCGATGTGATTATTCCCCGTGGCGGCAAAGGTTTGATTGAGCGGGTGAGTCGTGAAGCTCGTGTTCCGGTAATCAAGCATCTGGATGGCAATTGCCATACTTATATTGATGACCAGGCTGACCTGGAAAAAGCAATTGCAATTGCGGTCAATGGCAAGACTCACCGTTATGGGGTCTGCAATGCCACCGAGTCTCTATTGGTGGCGGAGGGAGTCGCGGAGTCGGTGTTACCAGCAATTGCCGAACAGATGACCGAGCAGGGGGTCGAACTACGCGGTTGTAGCCGTACTCTGCAGTTGGTTAACAACGTCAACCCGGCCAGTGAACAGGATTGGGGAGAAGAATATCTGGCACCGATTCTGTCAGTGCGGGTGGTTACCGGCCTGGAACAGGCGATTGACCATATCGCCCGCTACGGATCGGGTCATACCGATGTGATCGTGACCGAAAACTGGAGCCGCGCCCAGGCTTTTTTACGCAGGGTCGATTCAAGTTCGGTGATGGTCAACGCCTCGAGCCGTTTTGCCGATGGCTTTGAATATGGACTGGGTGCCGAGATTGGTATTAGCACTGACCGGCTTCACGTGCGTGGTCCGGTGGGTCTCGAAGGGCTGACGGTGCAGAAATATATCGTCCTCGGCGACGGTCACATCCGTCAGTGAGTGGTGGCATAGTAGGCTACTGCCTCCCTCTGCAACCGCAGGAACTGGTCTACTTTGCTGGGAATTTACGGCGGTAGTTTCGATCCGGTCCATCTGGGTCACCTGGCCACGGCGAGTGAAGCCGGCCAGCTGACCGGCTGTGACCGTGTGCTGATGGTGCCGGCGGCAATATCTCCGGGAAAGGAGGCGCCGAGAGTCTGCGCAGATGAGCGCCTGGAGATGTTGCGTATTGCAGTCGCAGAGTGGCCGGGCCTTGACATCGAGCCTTGCGAACTGCACCGGGCCGGCCCCTCCTTCACCGTTGATACTCTGCGCTTGCTACGTCAGCGTGAATCGCAACCACTGCTGTTGATTATCGGTGCCGATGCGTTTCTTGGGTTAGAGAAATGGCGGCATTGGCGCGAGCTTTTTCAGCTGGCACATCTATTTGTCGCCGCCCGCCCAGATGTCGACTGGCGGCTTTCACCAAATCTCGCCGCAGAGTATGAGCAGCGACTGGTTGAAGAACCTGCAGAACTGGCAGGTGCTGATCAGGGTCTGATAATGCACCGGGCGTTGCGCCAGTATCCGCTCTCCTCAACCCGGATTAGACAGCAGCTTTCGCTGGGCCACCCGGTCGAGGGTGTGCCAGAGAAGGTTCTGGCCTATATTCGGAAACAGCGTCTGTATCGTGACCGATGATCTTTTGTTCCCAAAAACAGGATTTTAAACGTTGATGCCTTCAGGAGGCCCATTTGTATTTTCTGGTAAACATTAAATGAGTGTAGATAACAAGGTTGAGCAGGAAACGGTGACTCCCGAACAGGTTTGTAAGCTGGTTGAGAAGAGCCTGGATGATCATAAAGCAATTGACCGGGTAACCCTGGATATTCGTGGCCTGACCGACATCGCTGATTATATGGTGATCGCCTCTGGTGGCAGTGGCCGTCAGGTTAAGGCGTTAGCCAACTATCTGCTTGAGGAGGCAAAAAAGGCCGGTTGTCCAGTGATCAGCGTTGAGGGCAGGGATCAGTCTGAATGGGTATTGGTGGATCTGGTCGATGTGGTGGTTCATATCATGCTGCCTGAGAGTCGTGATCTTTACCGGCTGGAAGATATCTGGAGTCAGCCTGCTGGTTCTATGGCGTCCCCGTCGGATCCCGCAGAACAGTAGACGGTTGGCCGATGCGCATTGAGATCATAGCGGTGGGTAAGCGAATGCCCGGCTGGGTTGATGAAGCTTTTGGGGAGTACCGTAAGCGCTTTGATCGAAGCCTGGAGGTGTCGCTTAAGGAAGTTGATGCCATTCGCCGTAGCGCCAGTATCACTGTATCGCGGGCTGTTCAGGAGGAGAGCAAGCGATTGGCCGCTGCCGTGGCGCCTGGCAATCAGCTGATCTGTCTTGATGAGCGGGGGCAGAGTTGGTCGACACAGCAGCTGTCGAAACAGCTCGATAAATGGATGCATTCTGGCCGCAACGTGTCGCTCCTTGTCGGTGGAGCAGATGGAATGAGTGATCAGCTATTGCACTCGGCTGAACGTACCTGGTCACTCTCTGCGCTGACTCTGCCGCACCCCCTGGTTCGGGTGATTCTGATCGAGCAACTTTATCGCGGCTGGAGTTTGTTGCAGAACCTGCCGTACCACCGGAGCTAGGGCAACGTTGCAGCGTCTGCGCACGATACTTTTTACTGGGCTGCTGATTCTGGCAGTCCTGCTGACGGCTGTTCGGGTGCTGATCCCCCGTGTCGGAGAGCAACAGCATCTCATTGCCGAGCAGGTTACCCTGTTGTTGGGTCAGCCAGTCGAGTTCGCTGCCATATCGGTGCGGCTGTTCGGCTTTCAGCCGGAAATGGTGCTGGATGGTGTGGAGATGCTCTCTGCCGATCGCGAAGAGGTACTGCTGAGGCTGGATCAACTGGTGTTGCGCTTGTCACCACTGGATTCCCTGCTTCAGGGAGAGCTGGTGCCGGCACTTGTTCGCCTTGAGGGTGGGGCTGTTGCCGCTACCAGGGTAGACGAGCAGTGGTCGATTGTGGGGCTCGATATTTCTGCAGGTGGAGATCGGGGTGCATCGACCGAATTGGTTGACTGGTTTCTGTCGCAGCAGCGCCTGGAGGTGGTTTCGGGCCTGGTTAGCTATCAGCACGACGGGTTGGCTGAACCCGTACGGCTCTCCGTGCCCTACCTGCTGCTTGATGGAGCCGGCAGTGGTGTCACTCTAAACGGGCGTATGGAACTGGCTGGTTCCGCGACCGGTTCAGTTAAGTTTTCTGGTTACTGGAAGGCGCAGACCAGTGTGCAGATGGCTGACGCTTACTGGCGGCTGTTTATTGATGCCGATGAATTGGGCCGCGATGATCTAAGTGTTTTTGGGCTGCCTGCAGGCGGGTTCCTGTCATTGCGCTGCTGGGGGGAAGGCACAGGCCTGGATTCGATCCATCTGGAGGGGTCCTTCGATTGGCGTGATGCGGTGTTGGGCAAGCCGGGCGTCATCGGGGCTGTCGCTGCCGATCAATTTAGCGGTCGGTTTATCGCTGACTCATCGACCGCAGGGTGGCGTGGTCGTTTGCATGATGTAGCGATGGTGACCAACGACCAACCGGCTAACCAGATTGAGCTAATTTTTGCCCAGCAGGATGAGCAGCTGTTTATAGATGGCTGGGAACTCGATATTGAGTTGATCTCGAGGCTTGCAGGACTGTCGGCGTTACCGGAACGCGAGCGGAGATTTTTACAGCAGCTGGCGCCGGCCGGTTCTGTCAGCAGGGTGTCCGCCGATCTGAGTATCGCGCCCGACGGTATCGAGCTTTCGGCACTGTCTGCAGTCGTCGAAGGGGTGGTTACCAATGTGGTTGATCGATTGCCGGCGGTAGACGGTCTGGCGGGAGAGGTGCTGCTGACGCCAACGGCGGGCATGGCCGATATCGATGCCTATGATTTTTCAATCTGGTTTCCGGACCTGTTCCGCCAGGATCTGCGGGTTGATCATCTGCGTGGTCAGTTCAGTTGGCAGCAGGAGGGGCAGAAGACGGTGTTAACGTTACCCGACCTCTACCTGCGTAACAGTGACCTGGAGCTTGCCATGAGCTCCAGAGTATTGCTGTCTGGACAGCAGTCGCCGGTAATCAATCTGGTTGCTGAGTTATCGGACTTCGATATTTCCCGAACCAGTAACTATCTGCCGGTTGGTGTGATTCCCCCGGCTACTGTGCGCTGGCTGGATGATGCACTGGTAGCGGGACTACTGACCAACGCGCGCATGTTATGGCGAGGGGCGCTTGACCAGTTCCCATACCAGCAGGGTGGTGATGGGTTGCATAACGGCACCTTCCTGATTACCGGGGAGGTGGTTGATGGGGTGTTGAACTATGTGCCTCACCGCCCGTTTCCCGAGATCACCGACCTCTATGCGAATTTACGCTTTGCCGGCGAGCGCATGGAGATCAGTGGCAATTCAGGACGGATTCTTGATTCGCAGATTAGTAAGGTCAACGCCGTCATTGAGGATCTGCGCCGGCGCGGCAATCGAATTCAGATAACAGGAGAGGTCGATGGTCCGCTCAGTTCCGGCTTGCGGTATCTAACCGAATCGGCCTTAAACAACACAATCGGCCGTCACCTCGCTGATCTCCAGACTACCGGCCAAAGCCATGTTGATCTGCAGCTGGATATTCCCTTCAGGCGGGGAGACCCCTTAAGGGTCGCTGGCACGCTGACTCTGCCTGGTAATCGCCTAGAGTTTACCTCGAGCCGCATCGTGCTCAATCAAACCCGCGGTGAACTGCATTTTACGCAAAGGGGGGTGTTTGCCGACGAGCTGCGTGCCGTGCTGTTTGGTGGTCCGGCGAGTTTATCGCTGCGTGACGCTCTGCCCGATCAACAACAGTTTGTTCTTGGGATAGACGGCCACGGGTCCATGGCGTTGGAGGAGGTCGAAAGTTATCTGGGATGGCAGCCTTTCAATCTGCTGGAAGGTACGGTTGATTGGCGGGCCGACCTGGAGTTTCAGCAGGGTGGTTTTCAGCTTGAGCTGCAGGGAGATACTACCGACTCTGGTTTTTATGTGCCGACACCACTAGGTAAGGCGCGTGGAGAAAAGGGGCGTATCGAGCTGGGCCTGGGTTGTCGCTGTGCACAGAAGTCGAGTCCGCTGATACTCGACCTCAGTCTGGATAACGAATGGTTTGCGCAAGTGGAGATTAATCGAGGAGGGATAAAACCGGGTATTGGGCAAGGGGTAGTTTCGGCGGGCAGACCCATTGCCGAGTTGGGCGACAAGTATGCCCAACACGACGGCGTTGTAATCACCGGTGCTGTTGGGGAGCTGAATTTTGATCAGTGGCAGGAGTGGCTGGGTGATATGGGTACCGGTACCGGGGACTCGAGCGGGTTTCGCGTGAATCGTCTGGATCTCCAGTTCGATCCGCTGGTTATTGCTGATCAACGCTTTCCCGCACTGAATGTTAGCGGCGAACTTGACGCTGGAGTCTGGAGTCTTGATCTTCTGTCCAACCAGCTTAAGGGCAGGCTCTCTTATCAGCTCGCGCCTGCGGTGCTCTCCTTGGATGCGGACTGGCTCTCGGTTGTGGCTGCCACCGATGATATTGAAGGAGGGACGATAGAGGCTGATCAGGTTTCCGGCCAGCGCTCCCGATCACAGCCTCCGGAACTGAATGTATCGATAGATATGTTGACTCTCAATGGGCGTGACATGGGGGCGCTGACGCTGCATGGTTACCCGCAAGATAGTCACCTGATCATTGATGATCTGCTGCTGGATGCGGGCCATTCCCTGTTGCGGGGAGAGGCCAGGCTTGCGCGTGGCAGCAATGCCCGGGAAGCCGGGGTTGAGAGTAACTTTTCAGCCCGGATTGAAACCGATAACTTTGGTGAGGCTTTGGCACTGGCAGGTTACCCCCAGTCTATTGCTGGAGGTGCTGGTAAGGCTTCGTGGCAACTGGTCTGGCCGGGCGGACTGAGCGATTTTCGGCGCGCAACACTGACCGGGACCATGGCCCTGGACGTAGAGGGCGGGAGCATGCTGGGACTGGAGCCGGGGCTCGGCAGGCTGTTCGGTGTATTAAGTCTTGGAACGCTTCAGCGGCGTATGTCACTCGATTTTCGCGACCTGGTGGGGACCGGGTTTGTATTTGATGACCTCGCTGCCCGTGTTGAAATTGACCATGGCGAAAGCACCATCAGTCGCCTGCGTTTACGTGGCCCGGCGGCGGATATTGATGTTGCAGGTCGTCTGCATCTTGGCTCGCAAGATCTCGATCTGCGTGCTGAGGTGGTTCCCAAGGTGACTGAAAGTCTACCTCTCGCTGCGACCATCGGCTCAGTAGGGCTGGGCGCAGCGGTCTATCTGGGGCAGAAAATTCTCGAGAGCCGGATTACCGATGTGACGACTCGCAACTATCGGGTGACCGGCAAAATAGATAGCCCACTTGTTGAGCGAGTCGATGAGAACCGCCTGCGTGATCTGCTGCGTTCAGGGTGGCCGCTGTTTACTGACCGCTGAACGGCGATCTTGAATTGAGAGTCGCGGTTTGCCGTTGCGATAGTGGTTAATGGCTCCAGTTAGGGTGCCAGTTAGTGGCTACGGGCTGAAATCTCATCCTGAACAGCTGCGAAGGTACGGCGCCAGGGACCAAGATCGCGTAGTTCCTGGGATAAAGAGCGAAGTGCTGTTGCCGCCGCCTCCATGGATGGGTAGTCCCCCAACAGCAGGCAGTAGAGACGTTGCTGACCGACCTGCCGTAGGTAAACAAAGGTCGGATCGAGATCATGCCGGTTGCGTAATTTCGTTATGTTGTCCGGGTCGCTGGCCTGCATTAACTGTATCGTGACGTGATTGGGTTGCCTGGCCATCAGGGCTGTCTCTGCTAGAGCAATCGGTGGTGCTGTTTTCGTGGGGCTGAATACGGATTGCGCGAGCTTTGGCGCTGCTTCTGTCTCGCTGATCGGAGCCAGTACCGGGGAGCTGCCTTCTGCCTGAGGTGGTTCAGGTCGAGTGATGGGCGAATCGGTGTCTATTGGTCTAGCGAGTACAACTTCGCTTTGAACATCACCTACCGGTTGCGGCTCTGGCACACGCGTGCGGGTTATATCGGTTATCCCGTCGTCAACCATCTCTGCGTCATGATTGGGCGGTAATACCAGCTCCCGGGTAACGGCAAACCAGATTAAAGACAATATGATGATCGCAGCCAGCGCTGATAAGCGGGAGCAACGGTGGGTAAAACCACG
>OBIY01000347.1_pt1 | contig 19258 bp, 17 predicted proteins | sample 1519841 | NCBI WGS metagenome assembly OBIY01 (sample SAMN03019774, study PRJEB22545) | beach sand metagenome | biome: beach; feature: sea beach; material: beach sand | place: USA: Municipal Pensacola Beach, FL | collected 2010-07-30 | depth 30-40 cm m
AGGAGATGGCACCACCAGCATTACTATCGGCATCTGCTGGAGGTGCTCGACACCCTTCCTGAATCGCGACAGGGCTTGTCGGTCATGGAAGTGTTGGCAGATCGTCCTGCAGAGGTTGTTGCACAACTGTATGTTCGTTTCGGTTGGACCCTCGATCTGGCGTTCCGCGAACGTCTTGCGGAACAAGACCGCAAGGCAAAAGGCTATCGCAGCGGCCACCATTACGATCCGCAATCGCTGGGTGTCAGCCCAGAGGAGCTGAACGCGGTATTTGGTTGGGTCTACGACCGCTTCGGTTATTCACGGCCCGAGGCCTGAATGTCTTTGCGTGATCTGCCGTTGACTCATTGGCTGTCACATCTTGTCGCAAATTCCCGTTGGCTTTTTGTTGCTTGTCACAATTCGGAAATGGCCACTGGTAATACTCGCGGCCATGGATACCAAAACGCTTCGTGTACTGTTTGTGGTGGATGCGATCAAAGGCCGGAATGGCGTTGGTGCCTATTTCCAGGATCTGGTATCGCATCTTGAAGACCGTGTAGAGCGGGTGGAACTGGTGCAACCCTGTTTGCAGGATCCCCACCCCTGTCAAGGCGCATCCATGCCGATTCCCGGTGACCCGACCCAGCGTCTTTTCTTTCCCCGGATACGTGAGCTCAGTGCTCTGGTGTGGGAGATGAAGCCCCACGTCATCGTTATTCCCGGCCCCGGAATTTTCTCCATGATCGGCTACTGGATTGCCCGAAAATGGGGAATCCCTGTTTGCGTTACCTTCCAGACGGATTACAACCGATTGGTAGAACTCTATTGGGGCAAGCGACTGGCCAAGCTGGCCGGGGGCTTTCTGAACTGGATCAACCGAACGCTGTTTCAGGGAAGTGAAACGGCGGCGACGATCTGCGAATCCATGATTACCCAGGCCAGAGAAGCCGGGGCGCGCAACCCGCAGCTTGTTGGTACGCCGCTGGCCAGAGAGTTTGTGCAGACACCGCTGCAACCTCTGGCTGATGACGTAAACAAAGTGTGCTACGTGGGGCGCCTTGCGGCAGAAAAAAATATCGAATCCTTCCTGGAGCTGGCTGCGGCGCGTCCGGATCTGGAATTTCATGTGGCAGGGGATGGTCCCTTGCGTGCCAAAGTGGATCAGGCCTGTGACCGTCTGAGCAATCTTCACTGCCATGGCTGGTGCACTCGTGAGCAAGTGGTAGCGCTGGTGGACCAGTGTGAGGTGCTGGTGTTGCCGTCCTCGGTGGAGGCATTTGGCACCGTAGCACTTGAAGCCATGGCCCGCCAGCGACTGGTGATTACCACGCCCGCTTGCGGGATCAATGAATGGCCGGCGCTGGCGCGTGGGCTTTGGGTTATGCAGCCGGACGAAACGTTGAGCGACACCCTTGATCGTCTGGCAAGACTGACAAGCGATGAGCGCCAGGCCAAGGCGGCGAGCGCGCGTGAGGCCGCACTGGCCATGAATAACCATGCTATCGAACACTGGGGTAGCGTGCTTGCCCACTGTGCGACGCTGAAGCCCCGCGCCGCCAGCCTGCCGTCGCCGACACTGGCATTGTTACGCCGTTTGAGTAGCCACCATGCCTGATGCTCTGTCTGCATTGGTGAGCATCCATGACGTGATGCCGGAAACTCGAGAGCAGGTCACGACCATGCTCTCACGACTGCAGCTGGCGCCGGAACACGTCACTTTGTTGGTAGTGCCCGGGCGAGACTGGTCCGCGGACGACATCGCCTGGTTGCGTGATTTGCAGCAAAAAGGTCATCCACTGGCGGGGCATGGTTGGCTTCATCGTTGCCAACCTCCTGTTTCTCTCTATCATCGATTACACAGTCTGGTGCTGTCCCGAACCGTCGCTGAACACCTCTCTTTCAGTGCAGAGGGCATCGTTCGCTTGGTTCAGGATTGCCATGACTGGTTCGCAGAACACCAGCTCCCGGCTTCATCGCTTTATGTTCCACCGGCCTGGGCTCTGGGGGCGCTTCCGAAAGAACGTTATGCCGATTTACCTTTCCGATATGTAGAGACTCTTGCCGGGATACTGGATACCCGCAGCGGCCACACGCTGTCATTACCTTTGGTAGGGTTTGAGGCGGACTACCCGTTGCGGGCCTGGTTTTTATCCTGCTTCAACCGATACAGTATCGGTCGTGCGAAAAGCCTGTCGCGGGCCCTGCGTGTAGGACTGCATCCCTATGATCTGGAATTGTCACTTGCGAGCTCCATATTGCCCCTGTTGGAACAAGTAACAGAATTTCTGGATTACGGGGTTTTGATGCAGAGTGATGCGGTACTGGAGTCCTCAGATATCGCTGCCGGATAACACTTTTTCCCTTCTTGTTTACCTTGTGACCATTGAGGTCAACCCCTGATCGAAGATGTCAAAGTGATGGCGGATTGATGGTTTCTGCTATTCCGGATTCAGGCTATTTTGTGACCGCAAAGTCACGAATTCTGAAACACAGGAATAATAGCAAGAACAACAATGGGGCCGGGGCTATGAAGCGCAATTGCTCGATGTTTATTTTTGTACTGGCAGGCCTGCTGTGCTCGCCAGTGAGTCATGCTGAAAAAGATTACGACGATCTCAGCCGCGAAGAGATGAAGGCGATAGCCGACAAGGCTCAGAAAGGCAGTGAAGCTGAGGATGCGGATGGTTGGCAAAGCGAGAAAGTCGCCGTCGATGACAAGGTGATTTCCGGGCAGTGGAACAGCGTGCCGTTTCAGACACGATTCTTCGATTATCCGCCAGAAAAGCTCAAGGAGGCCTGGCCGGTGTTGATGCGTGCCCTGCGTATCCCTTATCCGTCTGCCGAATACCTTGAGCGACGTATTGAGCACTTTCCACAATTGAAGGCCGAGCTCGGTCCGGAATTCGATGGTAATTACCAGCACTTGTCTGACGAAATCCTGGAAGCCTGGCGCTTCTTTTTCCGTGGGGATTTCCGTGCAGCCAAGGAGCATGGCTCCCGCCTGGGCGCTTACGGCAAGATCCCTGCGTACCTGGCCCAGAGCGTCTATGCGGTGTACCTGACCGACACGCGGGAAGAGAAACTGCAGCTGCTTCAGGATGTGGCGAACCAGATCACCGATTACCTGGACCTGATCAAAAGCCTGAAAGATGAGGAAGAATTTCAGGCTGACTACATGACCTTGCGGTTGGGTTACGCGTTTTCCATTGCCCGGATTGCAGAAGAGGCATCACCGGTGGAATCGCTGATGAACAATTACTTGTTCAAGGTATCCCGGGCCATTGATGACACGCTGGAAATTGAACCGAATCATCCGGTAGCGCTGGCCATGAATGCGGCCAAGGACGCCAACATCATCCGTTACGTGGGCAAGCTGTTTGGTCGCCTGACCTTCGGTGCACGCCTGAGCCGCGTAGAGGATTACTTTGAGCAAGCGTTCGAGCAGGCTGATGATCTGGCCATTGTCCATTACGAATACGCCAACTCGCTGATTTATATCAACCGTAATCGGGATATCTACCGGGCCATGGAAGAGTTCAATGTGGCGATCGGGATCCACCCCAAAAGCGCCATGGAGGCGCTGGATTCCATGTACGCATCCAAACGCCTGCGTGAGATCAAGGATTACTACCTGAACTTCCGCAAGAGTTATCGTTCGTTCGAGCGTGAGCGCCGCGAGTACATGCTGACCACGGATGAAAACCTTTATAGCGTACTCAAGCCCCCGTTTCTGGTGAGTGAGTATCTTAAACGCAAGGACGCGGGCACCGAGCTATCCCAGGTGCATTAAGTTTAAAATCGCCCGGTAAGGGGCCGCTATTTCGGTTGCGGCGGTGTTGGCGCATTGGCATTGCCCTGCGTCACTGTATGGCTCTACTCAGTTGCCCGGGGATAGTATTTGAAGAGATAGTAGAGCCTGGAATTGGGCACGATTGAGGCATTCCCGGGCTAACCCGGGAATGCGGTCGTTAATCAGTCCCTGAAACGCTTGGTCAGGTCGCCATAGGCATCCACGCGGCGATCACGCAGGTAAGGCCAGATACGACGTACGGATTCGCTGCGTTGCAGATTCACTTCGGCGATCAGGATTTGCTCGCTGTCACTGTCTGCCTGGGCCAGATACTCACCCTGAGGACCACACACAAAGCTGTTGCCCCAGAACTGAATACCGCTGTCGTCGGCCGGACTCTGTTCAAAGCCTGTGCGGTTGGCCACCAATACCGGTAGCCCGTTGGCAACACCGTGGGCTCGCTGGATAGTGATCCATGCGTCCAGTTGGCGTTGTTGCTCTGCTGGTTCATCTGCGGGATCCCAACCGATGGCGGTGGGATACAACAGCAGGTCCGCCCCCGCCAGTGCCATCAGCCGTGCGGCTTCTGGATACCACTGATCCCAGCACACCAACAGGCCCAGTTTGCCGACACTGGTCTCGATGGGAGTGAAGCCACTGCGGCCGTCGTTGAAGTCCGCATCCCCCGGGGTGAAATAGAATTTCTCATAGAAGCCGGGGTCATCCGGGATGTGCATCTTGCGATAGATGCCTGCCAGAGTGCCGTCCTTCTCCAGTACCACCGCGGTGTTGTGGTAGAGGCCGGCGGCACGTTTTTCGAACAGACTGCCCACGATGACGATACCCAACTCTTTCGCCAGTGCGCCGAGGGTTTCGGTACTCGGGCCGGGGATCGTCTCGGCCAGGTCAAACACACTGGTGTCTTCGGTCTGGCAGAAATACAGGCTGCGATGCAGCTCCTGCAGCAACACCAGCTCGGCGCCAGCGTTGGCCGCGTCACGGACCAGGGCCAGAGAATGCGCCAGGTTGGCGTTCAGGTCGGCGCAGTTCTTCTGTTGAATGACGGCTACACGCATGCTTGTTTCTCGCTGTCTTTCTTGCTGATAAGAGGACTCACAGGGCGCCACGGGGCAACTGCATGGTGACACAGTGCAGGCTGCCATGCTGCTCAATCAATACCCGACAGTTCACGGGGGTGACGACCCGGTCGCCTGCGACCGCCTGTAATGCTGTGATCGCTTCCTGATCGGTATCGCAGCCGTACACCGGCAACAAGACCTTGTCGTTAGTGATCAGGAAATTGGCATAGGTGGCGGGCAGCCGTTCTCCTTCCCGACTGTACTGCGGGGTAGGGAGCGGAAGCGCAACCAGTGTCAGGTTGTGCTGCCGGGCCAGGGTCTGGAGTTCCTGTTCCATGGCATGCAGCGATGGGTAATGGCTGTCACTGCTGTCACGGCACTGCACATAGGCAAGGGTGCGGGCATCCACGAATCTGGCCAGTGTATCCACATGGGCGTCGGTGTCGTCGCCTTCCAGTTCACCGTGATCAAGCCACCAGATGTCCCTCACCCCCAATTCCGCCTTGAGGCGCTCGCACAGTTCTGCTTCAGACAGATCCGGGTTCCGGTTGGGGTTACGCAAACAGTGGCGGGTGGTCAACAAATTACCCTTGCCATCGGTATCTACCGCTCCGCCTTCCAGAACCAGTGCCTGGGTATGCAATGGCAACAGCCAGGGCAGTGATGCATTCAGGGCATTATCCTGTTCGGCATCAAATTTTCCGCCCCAGCCGGTGAAGGTGTAATCAAGTAATTCCACCTGGCCATCCTGCTCCACTGCAAGCGGGCCGAAATCCCTTGCCCAGGTGTCGTTGTAGTCGGTGACGATGAGGGTCAGCCGTTCACGGGCAATGCCACGCTGGTCGACGAGACGGGTGATACGGCTTTGCATGGCTTCGTTTCGGCACACCAGCAAGACATGCTGATGATCCAGCAGGGCGGCAAGGATATCCAGATAACACTGTTCGGCGTCAGCCAGGTGATCTGCCCAGTCAGTATCTTGATCGGGCCAGGCGAGGAGCACCCCCCATTGGGGGTGCCATTCAGGAAGAAATCGGCGCATGTCAGGGTGAGTCCGTCAGGGAAGCTACATGCGCGCGAGTGTGCTACTGGCGGGCACCCCAGTCAATATAGAAACCGCCATCGGCAGCGCTATCTTCAGCGGCTTTTTCTACGCTCTCTTTTGCGGCTTCGGCATCGGTGGCCATTTCCTCTGTTGCCCGTTCAGCGGCAGCTTGGGAGCTTTCTGAGGCTTCCCGTACAGATTCTGATGTGGTCTCGGCGGTTGATTCAACTGCCTGGAGGGTTTCCTCCTGACCCACCTTTACCTTTGCTGCCGCCTGTTCGGGTGTTTGTTCGCCCGCAATAATGATTCGGCCTGTCACAGGATCAAAACGGAATTCGCCTTCGTTGGGTGAGGCGGTGGCGGGCTCGCTGGGTGCTGATGTCGCCGCGGGCTCGGGTTTGGGCTCGGCTTTGGGCGTCTGGGCAGGGGGCAGCGTGGATTCGGCGACCGGTGCCGAGGGGGTTGCGGCCTTGGCTTCAGGGGCGGCCGGGGCTGCCTCTGGTTCGGACTTGGCTGGTGCCGGGGTTTCCTCGGGCTTGGGCTCAGCAGCGTCGGTTTGCCCGGCGGCACCCGCAGGTACAAAGCGCCCGGATACCGGGTCGAAGGTCAGCTCGCCGCTGTCGGACGCAGGAACCTGTTGGGTAGCCGGTTGTTGGTCTGCAGCGGCGGGGGCGGTCTGTGTTTCTTCAATAGGGGGCAGACTGTCGACGGTTTGCGGACCGGAGACGACCGCAGGTGCCTGGCTGGCAGGGCGGTCCTGAACGGTGTGCAGGGTAACCCCGTTTTCAAAGTAGACGGTGAAGCCATCGTAGTTCCAGCGGGTAATGGCTGGTGTGCCCACCGGGCCCTTACTGGATAGCGGTGCGCCATGCTGGGCGCGAACCTGGGATTGGGGGGTGCCACGTTGGGGAGCGTCTGCGGCCAAGGAGGCAGCGGGTAGCACCAGCGCTGCACTAGCCAGCAGCGGCATTATTTTCGTTTTCATTATTTTCCCCCGGCGATAGGTATTTTCTTTCGATATTAGAAAGTTAGGCACGCTTATTCAACCATTTTGCCATCTAACGGACGCAGACCCTGTTCACAAAGCGAGTCGCCGGGGAGGTGGCTGATGTGATCGTAGTATTTGCCACCGGATTCGGGTTAAATGCGCTCCATGTTTAGACCTCTCTCATTTTATGTGGGGCTGCGCTATACCGGTGCTCGTGCCCGCAACAGTTTTATTTCGGTGATCACACTGATCTCGGCGTTGGGTTTAATGCTGGGTGTGGCGGTCCTGATTACCGTGCTTTCCGTCATGAACGGTTTTGACCGTGAGCTACAGACCCGCATTCTCGGCATGGTGACGCACTTGTCGGTGCATGGTCGTGAGCCCGTGGACGACTGGCATCAATTGGCGCAACGGCTGGATCACCACAATGAAATCAAGGCGATCTCCCCCTTTGTACAGTTGGAAGGGATGTTGACCCATCGTGGCGAGGTCGCGGGTGCCCTGATTAACGGTATTGAGCCGGAATCGGAGCGCAAGGTCTCCATCGTGGGGGACTACATGGAGCAGGGCGAACTGGAGTCCCTGGCGCCAGGTGAGTTCGGCATGGTGGTTGGCTACGGTCTGGCGCGGCGACTGGGGCTCAGCATGGGCGACAAGGTGACCCTGGTGCTGCCGGAAGCCACCATTTCCCCGGCCGGTGTCATGCCGCGTTTCAAGCGATTTACCGTGACCGGTATCTTTCGGGTGCGAGCGGAGGTGGATTCGCTCTACGCCTACGTGAATGTTGATGATGCCGCCAAGCTGGCGCGCCAGGCGGGTACAGTGCAGGGGCTGCGTCTGCGGCTGGATGACCTGTTCAGTGCGCCCTCGGTGGGTTGGAAGCTGCAGCGGGAGTTGGGGCCAGGCTATTACACCAGCGACTGGACCCGCACTCACGGCAACCTGTTCCAGGCCATCAAGATGGAAAAGACCATGATGACATTACTGCTCAGCTTCATCGTGGCGGTGGCTGCATTCAATATCATTTCCAGTCAGGTGATGCTGGTCACCGAGAAGCGAGGCAACATTGCGGTATTACGCACCCTGGGGGCGTCGCCTGGCACCATCATGCGTATTTTCATGGTGCAGGGCACCTTGATCGGGGTCGCCGGAACGCTACTGGGGACCCTGTTGGGTGTGTTGCTGGCCACCAATATCAGTAATCTGGCTGAATGGATCGAGACAACCTTCAATACGCGGCTGTTTGACGCCTATTTTGTGAATTATCTGCCGTCAGAGCTGCAGTGGAGCGATGTCATCACGATTGTTTCTATCGCGTTGTTCATCAGCTTTGCGGCAACCCTGTACCCCTCCTGGCGCGCCAGCCGGGTACAACCAGCGGAGGCCCTGCGCTATGAATGAGTTCCGCAGCGAAGGCAGCGCGGTGCTGCATGCCCAGTCTCTGGTGAAATGCTACCAGGAAGGCAATAACGAGCTTGAGGTCCTGCGCGGGGTGGAGCTGGTTGTTGAGCAGGGCGATATCCTTGCGATTATCGGCGCGTCCGGTTCCGGAAAATCCACGCTCCTGAATTTGCTGGGCGGCCTGGACGATGCCACTCGCGGATCAGTGTCCATCGCCGGTAATGACCTGAGCCAGCTTAACGATCGTGCCACCGGCAAGTTGCGTAACCGCTACCTGGGCTTCGTCTATCAGTTCCATCATCTTTTGCCGGAGTTTACCGCGCTGGAAAACGTGGCCATGCCGTTATTGATTCGTGGTGACAAACCTGTCGCATGTCAGGAGCGGGCGGCTGCCATGCTGGAGAAGGTGGGGCTGGGGCACCGCCTTCGCCACAAACCGTCTGCATTGAGTGGCGGTGAACGTCAGCGGGTGGCCATTGCCCGGGCGCTGGTCACTGAGCCTGCTCTGGTCATGGCAGATGAGCCTACGGGTAATCTGGATGAGCGTACGGCGGAACAAGTGCAGGCGTTGATGCTGGAGCTGAACCGCTCGTTGGGTACCGCTTTCATGATCGTGACACATGACCGGGACTTCGCCAGCCGCTGTCCGAAGCAGTATGAGCTGCACGATGGAGTGTTGCGTCAGCTCTGACGTGGCCCCTCAGTTTCTTCTTCTTTCTCGCCCTTATTCTCGTCGCGTTGTGCCGTCTGTTCCAGGCGGGCGGCCCGACGCTGCGCCCGAGCCCTCGCCCTTGCCCGCAGATTCCAGCTGCGGATCACTGCAAGCCGCCAGGCAACTTTTACTGTCAAATAAGCTGCCCCGCCAAACAGCATGGCGCAAAGGACGGAGCCGACCCATAGTGGGATCAACTGCTCAACAAACCAGGCGACGGTGATGTCTTCTCCGCTGTGGGGGGGCATGCCAAGGATCCAGGCCCCGATGCGGTAAGTGAAGTAGAAGATGGGGACATAGGTGACTGGATTGGAGATCCAGACCAGCATCACTGAGAGCGGCAGGTTGCAGTGGAAGCGCACTGCGAGAAATGCCGCCAGGCCCATTTGCAGGGGAATGGGCAACAATCCGGCAAAAATTCCGATAAACGCTGCGCCTGCAAGAGAGCGTCGGTTGATATGCCAGAGATTTGGGTCTGACAGCAGTTCGCCCAGAAATCGCAAGGATTTCTGTTCACGAAGCCGTTCGGGCTTGGGCAGGTATTTACGAAATATCCGTTTAGGCATGAACTCGTATCTGCTGGCCTGATCGGGCGTAGTGTGCCCGGAGTTTCCGGTCTGCTTGCCCTGCTGTAGACGGCAGGCTATCAGACCTTTTAGGTGATTTGCGTAGCGCATCTCTGGCAGAAACCGGGGGTAAAAGCTTACGTCCACTTGCCCCTGCGGCTGGCTATTATGCCCGCTACGACCACAAAGGCATACACCTGCCACAGGTAATTACCACGGCAAAACGTGGCAGAAGGTGAAGAGATTGCCAGGTGGCCCCAACCAGGGAGCAGATAAGGTGTGGTGGATAGCGGGGCTGGCCATGGTAGCGGGTGTCAGGATTGGCGTGCTGTGGCCGCTTTGTATGATGTTGCTCATGGCACTGTTGTGGCGCCCCCGGAAAAAGGCGCTGCTGCTTGCGGCCGTTGCCTATACGGCAGGGGTATGGCAGCTGCAATGGGCGATTAGTCAGCAATTGCCCTCTAATCTGGAGGGGCAAACTCTGCGTTTCGAGGCTCAGGTCGTAGCCCTGCCCCAGACAGTGCATGAATATCGCTTCGGTCGCTGGCGTTGGCGGCAGACGTTGTTGTTGGAGGTGTGGGGGAATAATCTCTGGCCGGGGCGTCATCGTCTACGGGTGAACTATTATGCGCCACCTGCACCCCTGCATGCGGGCGAGCGTGGGCAGATAGCACTCAAGCTCAGATCGGGGCGTGGTCAGTATAACCTGGCCGGCCCGGATCTGGCCCGACGGGATCTGGCACAAGGCATCCATGCGCGAGGATCTGTGCAGCAGTGGCGGGGGGTGTCACAGGGGGACGGTTTCTTGCGTTGGCGTGAGCAGTTAGCCAATACGCTTGCCGCGAGTCTGCAAGGCTCCCCGGTGGGAGCATCGGTTGTGCCTGCGCTCATTGTCGGCGACCGCTCAAGGCTGACTACGCAGCAATGGCAGGTTTTCCAAAGCACCGGGGCGGCCCATCTGCTGGCGATCTCCGGGTTACATATTGCGCTGGTGGCCGGGTTGGCGGGCTGGCTCGGTCGCTGGTGCCTCATGCCGTTTTGTCAGTACATAGCCCCTGCGCTAAGGCGCTATACCTTGCAACAGCTGGCGTGGTGCCCGGCCCTGCTGGCGGCGGTCGGCTATTCCGCCATGGCGGGTTTCAGTTTGCCGACCCTGAGGGCGGTGACCATGCTGGCCGTGGTCGCAATATCATCGTGCTTGAGGCAGCCTTTATCGTTGTGGCGCAGCCTGGCGGTCGCCCTTGGTGTCGTGCTGTTGGTGTTTCCCCTGTCTGCCTTGTCGGAAAGCTTGTGGCTGTCTTTCGGTGCCGTTGCCGCCATTGGCTGGTTGGCCATGGGGCAGGGGAGTCGCCGGCTGATTGTCTTGTTGCCTGTGATGATGAGCGTGTTGGGCGCAGTCTTGTTCGAGCAATGGTCATTGAGCGCCCCCCTTGCCAATATCCTGTTGATTCCGTTGTATTCTTTTTTGGTGATTCCATTGGCCTTGTGCGGCGCCCTGACAGGCTCCAGTGTGCTGTTGCAGGGCGCTGCTACGGGTATCGAACTGTCTTCCTGGTTGATGGAAGGTCTGGCTGGGGCGGTGATTGTGCCCGGAGTGCCCCTGCCCGGTGCATTGGCAGGGGCGTGCGTGATAGTCGCGCTGGCGGTGTTGATGGTGCCCGCGGTGCCGTTTCCTCGGCGTTTGTTGCCGTTGTTCCTGGTTCCCTGGCTGGCGCAGCGTCCGGCGCCGTTGCCCCACGGTGAATGGGAATTGACTGTCTTTGATGTGGGGCAAGGGCTGGCCCTTGCGGTTCGCACTCGCGAGCACCTGCTGTTGTATGACACCGGCTCATCCTGGCCGGGCGGGAGTATGGCGGCCAGTATCGTGGTGCCGTGGCTCAATCGTTGGGGGCAGGTGCCAGACCGGATTGTGGTCAGCCACGGGGATAATGATCATGCGGGTGGTTTGGGGGCTATCTTACCCGTTATGGGGGATTCCCCGGTGGTTATTAGTGGTGAACCCGAGCGGGTGGCCAATAGTGTGCCCTGCCACGCCGGGCAGAACTGGCGGTGGGACGGGGTGCGTTTTCGGGTGTTGTGGCCACGGCGGGGAGACGGCAATGCGCACGGTAATGATGCCAGCTGTGTGCTCCATGTCGAAGGAGGCAGCTTGTCCTTGCTGTTGCCTGGTGATATCACCCGTGAGAGCGAGTATCCATTGCTGGGGCATTGGCCACAGAGCGATCTGGTGGTGCTGGCCCATCATGGGAGCCGCTCGAGTACGTCGGCGGCTTTTCTGCGTGAAACTTCACCAGAATGGGCGATAGCCAGTGCCGGTTATCGCCATCATTTCGGCCACCCCCATGCACAGGTGCTGGAACGTCTGCGGGCGTCGGGAGTCACAGTTCTACGCACTGACGAGTCCGGTATGATTGTGTTTCGTCGGGGTGATGCCGATAATGTTCCGCTTATAACAAAATGGCGCCAAAATTATGCCCGGCCCTGGCACCAACCGGCCGGCTGGCGTTTCTGGTAACCCGACTGCGCCCTGGTGGGCGACGTAGTGAGTGAGGGGAGAGAAAGGTGCAGGACCTTGTGCAGTCCGGGGGCTGGATGATGCTCCCGATCCTGATTTGTTCCGTGGTGGCGCTGGCCATTGTCGTTGAGCGTTTCTGGACGTTGCGGCCGAGCAAACTGGCGCCGGCGGATACCGTTCCGCAGGTGCAGACCCTGTTGAAGCGGGGCTTGCTCAATGAGGGTAATCTGATCAAGTTGCGCGACAGTTCACCGCTGGGGCGTATTCTGGCGACGGGCCTGGCCAACGCCAAGCATGGCCGTGACATCATGAAGGAAAGTATCCAGGAAAGTGCGACCGGCGTGATTCATGAGCTGGAAAAATTCCTCAGCACGTTGGGCTCCATTGCCGCCATTACCCCCCTTTTGGGTTTGCTGGGAACGGTTATTGGCATGATCGATGTTTTCGCTGCGATCATGATTCACGGCACCGGCGATGCTGCCCAGCTGGCTGGAGGCATCTCTCAGGCGTTGCTCACGACAGCTGCGGGCCTGGTTGTAGCCATTCCGGCCATTTTCTTTCACCGTTTTTTTGTCCGTCGGGTGGAAGAAATTACCGTGGAACTTGAACAAAGCGCGGTACATGTTGTGGATCTGGTACACGGTGAACGCGAAGCCGAGCCGGGAGAGAAGGCGTGAAATTCCCCCGTCCAAGCCAGGAGGAAATCAGCGTCAATCTGACACCACTGATTGATGTGGTGTTTCTGCTGCTGATTTTCTTCATGGTTTCCACCACGTTTGATGACAAAACGCAGCTGGCGATCACCTTGCCACAGGCCGATGGAATGGCGCTTGCCCCATCACCGGATCAAGTGGAAGTGACAATCACCTCAACTGGAGATTATCTGGTCAATGGGGAAAAGCTCGCGGCGAACGACAGCAAGAGTCTGAGAGTCGCACTGCTTGGACTTGGGCAGGAAAAAACAGATCTCCCTTTGCAAATCTATGCGGATGCCAATGTAGCCTATCAGTCCGTGGTGCGTGTCTATGACGTGGCTGGGCAGCTGGGTTTTGTTAAGCTGTCACTCACCACCCGCCAATCTGCTGACGAGGCACAATGAGTCAATCCTCCGAGGAGGTGTGGCCGACATACAAGCGGCTGCTTTCCTACGTTCGTCCTTACTGGTTCATGCTCGTTCTGAGTGTCCTTGGTTATGCCATTTATGCGGCAACGCAAGCCGGCGCGGCGCAGCTGGCAGGCTATCTGGGTGACACCATTGTCAATCCTACCGACTTCCGTGTCATGGTGGTTTCCATTGCCCCGTTGGTGTTAGTGCTCTTTCAGGGGGTGGGACAGTTCATGGGCAGTTACAGCATGAATTGGGTAGCCCAGCAGCTTGTGTATGTACTGCGCAATGATGTCTTCGGGCATGTGCTTAAATTGCCGCAGTCGGAGTATCACAAGAATGCTTCCGGCCGCATCATGTCGAAAATCATATTTGATGCGCAGCAGGTAACCAGTGCCGGGACGGATGCCATCATCGTGATTGTTCGCGAGGGACTCACCGTCATCGGGTTGTTTGCTTTTCTGGTCTGGCAGAACTGGAAACTTACCCTGATTCTGATTGCAGTGGCGCCATTGATCGCTCTCGTTGTCAATGTAACCAGCAAGCGTTTCCGAAAGATCAGCCGGCGCATCCAGGCCTCCATGTCCAATATCACGCATTTTTTGGGTGAGGCGATAGAAGGCAGCGGTGAGGTCAAGATCTTTGGTGGCCAAGAACAGGAAGCGAGTCGCTTTCATTCGGTGAGTCGAACGTTCGCAAAACAGAATGTGAAACTCAACGCCAGTAAAATCGCCAGTACCGTTATCGTTCAGCTCTTTGTTGCAGTGGGTATTGGCGCTATTACCTACCTTTACATCCACCTAATGGGAGAAGAGCTGACCGTTGGCGGGTTCCTGTCCTATATCGCTGCTGCAGGCATGATCCAGAAACCACTCAAGCAGCTGACCGATGTCAATGTAAAGGTTCAGCGGGGGGTCACGGGCGCGGCAAGCCTTTTCGATTTGCTGGATACTCCAGAAGAAGTGGACCAGGGGGCCTACACCCTGGCAGGCAAAGCGAAGGGCGACATCGTCTTTGATGGTGTTACCTTCGGCTACGACCCACAAACGCCAGTGGTACGTAACCTGAACCTCACGATTCGGGCGGGAGAAACTGTCGCGTTGGTCGGTCGTTCCGGGGCTGGGAAAAGCACCATTAGCGCTATGCTTCCGCGTTTTTTTGATCCTGACCAAGGGCGAATTCTGCTGGATGGCGTTGCGCTTGGGGACTATGCCCTGAGCGAATTGCGCAATCAGATTGCCATGGTGAGCCAGCGGGTCGTCCTGTTTAACGATACGGTTCGCAACAACATTGCCTACGGCGAGCTCAGGGGTGCCAGTGATGATGCGATCGAAGCTGCTGCTCGGGATGCTCAGGCATGGCGATTCATCGAACAACTGGAGCATGGGCTGGACACGGCTCTTGGCCAAGATGGCGTTCAGCTGTCTGGAGGGCAACGTCAGAGGATAGCGATTGCGAGAGCTTTGCTGAAAGATGCTCCGGTATTGATTCTGGATGAAGCTACCAGCGCTTTGGATACTGAATCTGAACACCATATCCAACAGGCGCTTGAAAGAGTGATGTCCGGTCGGACAACCCTCGTGATTGCGCATCGTCTGTCTACCATCGAAAAAGCAGATCGCATCGTGGTGTTGGACCAGGGGCAGCTGATGGAACAGGGAACCCATGAAGAACTGTTAGCGAAAAATGGCCTTTATACCCAGCTATACAGAATGGATTTTGCCGAAGGGTAAACCCTCGGTTGCGGTTTTGGGAGCAGGCACACATGTCGTTAGGTGAGTGGATTCAGAAAGGGTGGTACAAGGGCAGCCCATGGCTGGTGCCGTTAAGGCCTTTATCCTTGCTGGTATCCATGGAAGCCTCTCGCCGGTTGCGCCGCTTTCGAAAGGTACGTTCTGATGCACCTGTTCCTGTGCTGGTCGTTGGCAATATCACCGTAGGCGGGACAGGCAAGACCCCTCTGGTCATTGCGCTGGTTAAGGCGGCCCAAGCCAGGGGGCTGTCAGTGGTTGTCGTATCCCGTGGTTACGGTGGCAAGACAAACCAGTATCCGGTCACGGTTTGCGAGCAAAGTGCCGCGTTAGAGGTTGGTGACGAGCCGGTACTGATTGCCCGCCGTACCGGTGCCCCGGTTATTCTGGATCCTGATCGGTATAACGCCCTGCAGGTGGCCATACGGGATTATCAACCTGATCTGGTTATCAGCGATGATGGCCTGCAGCATTACGCTTTGCCTCGCACTGCAGAGGTGGTGGTGGTGGACGGTCAACGAGGCCTGGGTAATGGCCGTTGCTTGCCGGAAGGCCCGCTGCGCGAACCGGCTTCGCGGCTTAAGGAAGTGGACTTCGTGATCAGCACCGGTGGAGGCTGGAGTGGTGCACACCCCATGATCATGCGCCCGGATAGTGTGGAGAGCTTGCAGGGCGGGCACCGTCTTTCCCCCCAGGACTTTTTGCGGAGTCACCCTCAGGTACATGCGGTTGCCGGTATTGGCAACCCAAAACGCTTCTTCAATCTGCTGAACATTCTGGGTCTGAATATCACCCCCCATGTATTTGCGGATCATCATGCTTACCAACCGGCTGATCTGGCCTTTTCCGACGGCCTGCCCGTGCTGATGACGGAGAAGGATGCGGTCAAATGTCGGGCGTTTGCCGAACCGCATTGGTGGTTCTTGCCGGTGGAAGCAGACTTGCCTGATGGGCTGCTCGATCAGATGCTGGATCGAGCGCTGGGAAAAGACTAGCTACCCGCATTGGTTGTCATGCAAGTGGAGTGTTGTGGTCATGACAAGCCACAGGGCATGTTAAACGGGGTATCGGTTTGGTATTTCAGACCGAGGTTCGCCGTTGTTTCTCCTGGAGTTGCAGGCTTGTTCTTGCTGTTTTTAGTCACGAGGTTTTCATGAATTTTTATGTGGTAGTGCCGGCCCGGTATGCCTCCATGCGCTTGCCGGGAAAGCCACTGGCGGATCTGGCTGGCAAGCCGATGGTGGCCAGGGTAGCAGAGCGTTGCCTGACCAGTCAGGCTGCCAAGGTCTATGTGGCTACTGACGACCAACGGATTGCGGATGCGCTTGAAGGACAGGTGCCGGTTGTGATGACCCGCACTGATCACCCGTCCGGGACAGACCGCTTGCAGGAAGTCGCTCAGCAACTGGCATTGGCTGACGAGGATATCATTGTGAATGTGCAGGGGGATGAGCCCCTGATTCCAGCGGCTGTGATTGACCAGGTGGCAGACAATCTGAATAGCCATCCGGATTGTCAGATGGCAACCCTCTGCGAGCCTATCGAGCGGGCCGAGGATGTATTTAACCCGAATGTGGTCAAGGTAGTCTTCGACACCAATGGGCGCGCGTTGTATTTCTCTCGTGCTCCGATCCCATGGCATCGGGATGCGTTTGCCGAGAACAATCGGGATATTCGTGGTGGGCAATGGTGGCGGCACATTGGTATCTATGCCTATAGAGTGAAATTCCTGCATCAGTATGTGTCCTGGGAGCCTGCCACCCTGGAAAAGCTGGAATCCCTGGAGCAGCTACGCGCAATGGCCAACGGTGTGGCCATTCATGTGGCCCCCTCCTGTGAAGCGGTTCCCGGGGGCATTGACACACCGGAAGACTTGCAACGGGTTCAGGCCTTGTTGGAGAAGGGCTAATGTCTGTTTCAGTGTTATTTGTATGCCTTGGCAATATTTGCCGCTCACCTACGGCGGACGTGGTGTTCCGTCAGTATGTTCGTGAGGCGGGGCTGGAAGAGAAAATCCGTATTGATAGCGCAGGCACCGGCGATTGGCATATTGGTCGCGCACCGGATCCGCGTACCCAGGAGGCTGCGGCTCGTCGCGGTTATGACATGAGCAGCCTGCGGGCCCGGCAGGTCACGCCTGCCGATTTTTACGCGTTTGATGTGGTGTTGGCGATGGATAATGCCAATTTGGCGGACCTGGAAGCCATGCGCCCTTCCGATGCCAACGGTACTTTGGCCCGTTTCCTGGATTACGCCACCGACAGTGCAGAGCGAGAAGTGCCGGATCCTTATTATGGCGGTAACGATGGTTTCGATCAGGTATTGGACCTGGTTGAGGATGGAGCCCGGGGCCTGTTGGCATCGCTACAGGAGCGCTTGTGAGCGGGCTCGAACGCAACGCTGACCTGCGCGCACTCAATACCCTTGGGCTACCGGCCAAAGCCCACCATCTGGCGCGTCCCGCCACTCTGGATGCGCTCAGGCAATTGCTTGCCGAGCGAGATTTGTCCCAGCCGGTTTTCGTGATTGGTGAGGGCAGCAATCTGGTGATCGATGGGGATTTGCCGGGGCTGACCCTGTCGCTTGCGATTGATGGCATGGTCAAGGTCAAAGAAGACGACTCCCATGTCTGGGTAGCAGCGGGTGCCGGGGTCCACTGGGATGATCTGGTGGCCTGGACCGTAGCGCAGGGTTGGCAGGGGCTGGAAAACCTGTCTTTGATTCCTGGTACCACAGGGGCCGCCCCGTTTCAGAATATTGGCGCCTATGGTGTTGAGCTGTCGCAGGTGCTGGAGCAGGTCACGGTGATGGAAATCGCCTCTGGGAAGGTGCTGCATTTTTCTGCCGCTGAGTGTGAGTTTGCTTACCGCGACAGCCGTTTCAAAAGCCGTGATCGTGGCCGCTATATCATCACTGGTATCGAGTTGCGTTTGAACCGGCAGCCTCGCTGCAATATCGACTATGCCCCGTTGCAGGCGTTTTTCGCGCAGCGGCCCGGGGAGGCGGTGACACCTGCTGCGGTACGAGAGCAGGTTATTGCTATCCGTAGTAGCAAACTTCCGGACCCGACGGTGCTGGCCAATGCCGGGAGTTTTTTCAAGAACCCGGTGGTGCCGGCGTCGCTGGCCGCGTCACTGCAGCAGCGTCATGAAAAGCTGGTGAGCTATCCTCAACCGGAAGGCGTGAAACTGGCGGCAGGCTGGTTGATTGAGCAAGCAGGTTGGAAAGGACGGCGTCTGGGCCCGGTGGGTATGCACAGCGAGCAGGCGTTGGTGTTGGTTAATCATGGCGGTGCCACCTGTGACGATGTGACGGCGCTGGCTGAGGCCGTTTGCCGGGATGTGAAAGCCCGGTTTGGGGTTGAGCTGGAGCAGGAGCCCGTGAGGATGCCGGGGCCGACCCCTAACCGCTGATATGCCATCACGCCGCGGGCCGCAAAAGCCACCCGCCTGAAACAACAACGCCCCGCAATGCGGGGCGTTGTTGTTTCAGGCGATCACCCTCAGGAATCTGATGGGGTGCTCTCCTTGTTGCCGCTGTTATTCGCATCGGCTTCGGCCTTGGCGGCGGCTTCGGCCTGTTGCTGACGACGGCGCGCGCGCGGGTCGTTGGAAGCCATGCCTTGCTCGGCGGCAGCCGGTTTGGTTTCTGCGGCCACCGGCTTCACTTCCACTGCACGGCTGGGAAGCTCATTGCCGGTAGGAGCCGGCTTGGGCTTCTCCGCCCGTGGACGGGGAGTGTGCTGGCTGGGCTTGTAGTCCGGCGAGCGTGGATCGTTGCTGGCACGCACCTTTTCCGTCTTCTCAGCCTTTACACCGCTTGCCTCATTTGCCGGCGTAGATTCCTCGGCTTTCGGGGAAGCCGCCGGGGTTTCACGGTTCTCGCTTTGTGGTGCCTGAGGCGCTGGCGCATCGGCAGGCTTCGGTGCGTCAGACGGTGCCGCTTCAGAGGACGGCTTGGTGGCGGTAGCGTCAGCCTTGGGCGCGGCAGGTTTGGCGGGTTCTGCCGTTGTCTCGGGCTGTTGCTGTTGCGCGGGGGCAGCCTTCGGAGCCTGCTCTGCCTTGGCGTCAGCCGCCGGAGCCTGGGGTTTGGCGACAGGAGCCTGCTCCGGTTTGGCCGGGGCGGGTTTCTGCGCAGTCTCAGCAGCCTCCTTGGCGGCAGCAGGCGTCTGTTGCGGGTTGCTCGCGGGTTCCTGCTCGGGAACCAGCTTGGCAGGCGGGTGCCCTTCAGCCGGTGCAGCCGTGTCCTCGGCCTGCGCACGGGGGGGCTGCTTTTGCTCCGGGCGCGGCGCGGCTTTGCTGGCTACGGCGCTGTCGTTTGCCTG
>OBIY01000348.1_pt1 | contig 19252 bp, 16 predicted proteins | sample 1519841 | NCBI WGS metagenome assembly OBIY01 (sample SAMN03019774, study PRJEB22545) | beach sand metagenome | biome: beach; feature: sea beach; material: beach sand | place: USA: Municipal Pensacola Beach, FL | collected 2010-07-30 | depth 30-40 cm m
ATCGAATCGACATTCGAACTGATGCCCAGACTGTTGAGCAAGGCAAGGTCATGAATCAGCGGGGCCAGCCGGGGCCCGTCCAGCAGTTCGCCGGCCAGCATGACCACAAAGGTTCGGCCCCGGTGCGCGTTGATGTACGGCGAGGACTGGCGGAACCAGTGAACCTGATTGTCGGGTGTGGTGCTGGACACGGTGTTTTCCCTGCGGCGGGTTGATTGGCCAGTATAGCCAGTGGGGACGTGCGGGCGCTAGCGGTCGCTACGGAGCCGCTGTGGGAGCTTGCCTGCAAGCGAAAAAGGCCAATTGCGAGGCACGAGTTTCGAGTTGCGAAAACCTGAAAGGCAGAGCGGGGCTTTTGCCTTCCGAAACTCGTTACTTGAGCCCCGAAACTTTCTGCATTCTCAGTGGGCTAAATCGCTTGCAGGCAAGCTCCCACAGTGGAGCTACCGGAAGTTGTGCCAAACAAAAGCGCCGCCCGTTGGGCGGCGTTAGTGTGTGGCTTGCTGCGCACGGCGTCTCCTGGATTACGCCCCGAACAATCCCTTGAAAAAGTAGAAGAACAGGATGGAGAGCAGGGCGCCGGCGGGCAGGGTCACCACCCAGGAGGTGAAGATGGTGCCAATGACGCGCAGGTTCAGGGAGCCGATGCCGCGGGCCATGCCAACGCCAAGAATGGCGCCCACCAGCGTGTGTGTGGTCGAGATGGGCAGGCCGGTGCCGGAGGCGAGCACTACCGTGGTGGCGGCACCCAGTTCGGCGGCGAACCCGCGGGAAGGGGTCAGCTCGGTAATTTTCTTGCCTACCGTGGCCATGACCCGGGCACCAAAGATGGCGAGGCCAAAGACGATCCCCATGGCGCCGACCAGCAGAATCCAGCTGGGCATTTCGGCCTTGGCGCCGACTACGCCCCCGGAGGCCAGTACGCTGTTGATGGCGGCGAGTGGGCCAACAGCGTTGGCCACATCGTTGGAGCCGTGGGCAAAGGCCATGGCACAGGCGGTAAAGATCATCAGCACCGCAAACACCCGCTCCACCGAGCTGAAGCGGAAGTCCTTGTCGGCTTCCGGGTCGGGCTTGATACGTTTGAGAAACACCGACCCCACGGCCATGACGATAGCACCGCCGACCAGAGACCACAGGAAGCTGTGCAGGAAGCTCAGCTCCAGTCCCACGTGCTTGAGGCCTTTGACCATGGTGACCATGGAAATCACGAAACCGACCAGGAACATGTAGAAGGGCACGACTTTTTTGGCACGCTCGAACGGATCGTCGTGGTTAAGCACCAGCCGCTGCACGCTGCGTATCAGGGCAAAGGAGATAATCCCGGCCAATAATGGCGAGGTGACCCAGCTGGCGACAATGGAGCCAACCTTGTTCCAGTGTACGGCGTCCATGCCCAGGCCCACGGCAGCAAAGCCGACAATGGCGCCGACGATGGAGTGGGTGGTCGAGACCGGCCAGCCGAACCAGGAGGCCACCATCAACCAGATGCCGGCAGCCAGCAGCGCAGACATCATGCCGTAGACCAGGTATTGCGGGGCGTGGGAGAAAGTTTCGGCGTCGATGATGCCTTTGCGGATGGTGGCAGTCACTTCGCCCCCGGCCAGGTAGGCCCCCGCAAATTCAAAGATGATGGCGATGATCACCGCTTGTTTGATGGTAAGGGCCTTGGCTCCCACCGAGGTACCCATGGCGTTGGCTACGTCGTTGGCGCCGACGCCCCAGGCCATCAGAAAGCCGAACGCGCCGGCCAGTAACAACATCAGGTAGGTATGCTCGAGCATCCACTCCATAAGAACTCTCCTAGCGTGCGACCAACATCTGCAGGCGGCCGCCCACTTTCTGGGCGCGATCGGCGAGATCGCCTACCCATTCGATGATCTTGTAGAGGAAGATGACATCCACCGGGGGCAGTTCGCTTTCCAGCTTGAACAGGGTGGCACGGATGGTGATCTGCTGCTCGTCGTTGGCACGCTCCAGGCGGTCCAGCTCTTCGATCAGGTCTTCCACCAGTTTGATTTCCCGTCCGCTGAAACCGGTTTCCACCAGCTCATCCAGCTCGTTGATGGCCTTTTGGGCCTGGGCAGAGGTGTCGATGGCACCTTGCACATAGCTGAGCATGGCGTCGGCCAGCGTGGCGGGGATGGACATTTCCCGACCCAGCATCAGCCCGGAAATGTCCTTGGCCTTGTTGGCGACCTTGTCCTGCACGCTGATCAGCTCGAGCAGATCGGTACGGGGCACTGGCAGGAACAGGCTTTTGGGCAGGTTGAGGCGAAACTCTTTCTTCAGCTCGTCGGCTTCGTTCTCCAGCTCGGCAATGCGCTTTCGCAGGGTGCGAGCCTGATCCCAATCGCTCTGGGTCACGGCGGTAAAGAAGTCCGCAAGCGTACAGGCGCATTGGTGAACGGTATCGTAGTGTTGCTGAAGGGGCTTGATGGGCGAGCGGCCAAACAGGCCGGCGATGGAGCTTCCAAAGGACATAGGCGCCTCGGGTCCAGGTTAGGGTCGTCAAAGTATCCCATGCCGCAGGCCAATCAGCTAAGGCCACGGCTGACAGGCAGTGCGTCACACAGCTGTCATGAATTTGGTCGCGAGTATAGAGAAAGCGGGCGGGGCTGTCAGGGGGTCAATGTTACAGTTACAGTACCCAGAGGTTTCCTAATAATGATAAAGGGTGAGGTTTGGTCAATCCTGCCCTGTAGAGACTCGGAGAGTATTTGTGAACGCCACTGCCAAACCTGCGGTACCGGATGGATTGCTGATTGATGTGCGTTGGCTGATGCGCGAGCTGCTGGATGAAGGACGTGTCAGCCAGGAGGACTTCAATGTTATTTCCACCACGCCGCGGGAGAAGAAGGAGCTGAACTGGCACCCGATCCAGGTGTTGGCCAAGTACCGGTTGACCGATCGAGGTGATACCCACCAGCTGCTGGATGTGGACTTTCTTACCGACTGGTTGGGCGAGCGTGCCAACATGAAGGTGTACCACATCGACCCGCTGAAAGTGCAGGTGGATCAGGTAACCAACGTGATGAGCTATGCCTTTGCCGAGCGCCACGGCATCGTCGCGGTGGAGGTGCACCGGGACAGGGTGGTGGTGGCCTGCGACCAGCCTTTCCTGCAGGACTGGAAAGGGCACCTGCAGCAGGTACTGCGCGACCGGGAGCTGGAGGTGGTGCTGGCCAACCCGGAGCAGCTGCGCCGCTATCGTATCGAGTTCTACAATCTCAGCCGTTCCATCGCCGGTGCCACGGGTAATACCGGTCAGGAGATGTCCGGGATTACCAACTTCGAGCAGCTGCTGGAAGTGGGGAAGGGACACCACGATGCGGACGACCAGCACATCGTCAATATCGTGGACTGGATTCTCCAGTATGCGTTTTCCCAGCGCGCCAGTGATATCCATCTGGAACCGCGTCGCGAGACCGGCAAGATGCGTTTCCGCATTGATGGGGTGTTGCACGACGTCTATGAACTGCCGGCGGCCATCATGGCGGCGGTGACCAGTCGTCTGAAGATTCTCAGTCGTCTTAATGTGGCGGAAAAACGCAAGCCCCAGGATGGTCGCCTGAAGACCAAGAGCCCGGACGGGGACGAGGTGGAGCTTCGTCTTTCCACCTTGCCGACTGCGTTCGGTGAGAAGATGGTCATGCGGGTGTTTGACCCGGATGTACTGGTGCGCAGTTTCGAGCAAATGGGGTTTACCCGTGAGGATCATGACACCTGGCACGGCATGACCCAGCATCCCCACGGCATTATCTTCGTCACCGGCCCCACCGGGTCGGGCAAGACTACAACCCTGTACTCCACCCTCAAGCAGCTGGCCACCAGTGAGGTCAATGTCTGCACCATCGAGGATCCCATCGAGATGGTGGAACCCAGCTTCAACCAGATGCAGGTGCAGGCGAATATTGATGTGAGCTTCGCTCAGGGGGTGAAGGCGATGCTGCGTCAGGATCCGGACATCATCATGATTGGTGAGATTCGCGATCTGGCCACGGCAGACATGGCGATTCAGGCGGCACTGACTGGCCACCTGGTGTTGTCTACCCTGCATACCAACGATGCGCCCTCGTCGATTACCCGTCTGGTGGACCTGGGGGTGGCGCCGTACATGATTTCGGCCACGGTACTGGGGGTCATGGCACAGCGCCTGGTGCGAACTCTGTGCCCGCACTGCAAGGCTCCGGTGGCGCCGAATGCCCAGGCCTGGGAGGAGCTGGTGCGCCCCTTCAAGATGAAGATGCCAGAAAGCATCAACCGGCCGGTAGGGTGCCTGGAGTGCCGTGGAACGGGGTACCTGGGGCGCATGGGCGTCTATGAGACGATGCCTCTCAACAGTGCCCTCAAAGGGCACATTACCCGCGGCGGAGATCTGGAGGCGCTGACCCGGCAGGCCTTGAAAAACGGGATGAAGCCGCTACGAATCAGTGGTGCCATGAAAGTCGCCAAGGGGCTGACCACCATTGAGGAGGTGATGCGAGTGACGCCGTCCCAGGATATTTTGCTGGGGTGAAGCCGCTACAGGACTCCGGTTATTCGCTCCGCTCACTCCTTCGGGGTCACTTTGTGCGCTGCTCTGCGTCGCTAGCTTCCTGGAGCTCGCAGGGTGGACCTTGGCGAAGGTCAATCTCCACGTGGCAGAGATCGGACTTGGCCGATTTTTGCCCTGCCTTCAGTTTGATCATTTGCCTCCTCGCCGCTCTTATTCCCGCTTGTAGCTTGCCCCGTCGCATACGACAATAGCGCCCCATGAATGAACCCCAATATCAGTCTCTCCCCGATGAACTGTCGGTGCTGGTCAGCCAGCACTGGCAATCGTTCGTCGAATCCGGCCATGTTATGCCGTCGGTGCTCCATGACGACCTGCCGCGTGTCTGGGCCGGCTCCGATTATGTGGCCACCCAGTTTCAGCGTGACCCGGAGTTGGGCCAATGGTTGGCCGACAGCGACCTGGCTCAGCCGCTGACGGCAGATGGGCTCCGCCAGCAGGTCCGTGAGCGTCTTGCCGATTGCGACAGTGAAGACGAACTGAAGCGGCGAATCCGTCGTCTGCGACACCGCCATATGGTGCGAATCATCTGGCGAGATCTGGCGGGTATCGGGGATTACCACAGTACGGTGGCAGACCTGTCGTTGCTGGCGGATACCCTGATTCACGAATCTCTGGATTTGCTGTATCGCTGGGCCTGTGCCCGCAGTGGTACCCCGACGGGGCCGGATGGCAAGCCGGTGCAGCTGGTGGTGCTGGCCATGGGCAAGTTGGGGGCCCGTGAACTGAATCTGTCCTCGGACATCGACCTGATCTTTGCCTACGAGCATGAAGGGGAGCTGGAAGGCGAGCGTCGCGCGCTCAGTTACCACCAGTTCTTTGTTCGTCTGGGGCAACAGTTGATCAAGGTGCTCGACCAGACCACCGCCGACGGTTTCGTGTTCCGGGTGGATATGCGTCTGCGTCCCTGGGGCAAGAGTGGGGTGCTGGCCATCGGCTTCGATGCCATGGAAGGGTACTACGAGACTCAGGGGCGTGAGTGGGAACGCTATGCCCTGATCAAGATGCGGCCTGTGGCCGGGGATCTGAAAGCCGGTGCGCGACTGATCAAGCGCCTTAACCCTTTTGTGTATCGCCGCTACATTGATTACGGCGCGTTCCAGTCGTTGCGGGAAATGAAGGCGCTGATCGAGCGCGAAGTGAACCGCAAGGGCATGCAGGCCGATGTGAAGCTGGGTGCGGGCGGTATTCGTGAGGTGGAGTTTATCGTTCAGGCGTTTCAGCTGATCCGTGGGGGGCAGTTACCGGCCCTGCGCGAGCCCAATCTGGTCAAGGTCTTGCCCCAGTTGGTCGAGCTGGAGCTGTTGCCGGAAGATGTCGCCGATGAGCTGACCGATGCCTATCTGTTTCTGCGTGATGTGGAGCATCGTCTGCAGGCGGTCGGTGACAAGCAGACCCAGCGGCTGCCGGACGACCAGCTTGGCTGGCAACGACTGACCTTTGCCATGGGGTTTTCCGAGCGGACGGCGTTTGAACGCAAGTTGCGACGCTTCCGGGAAAATGTCCGCCTCCATTTCGGGCAGGTCATTGCCGACCCGGAACAGGAAACCGAAGCGGCCCAGGGGGCAGACCAGGAACTGCTGGATCTGTGGCTGGGCGAACTGGATGACGACGCTGCCGTGGCCCAACTGGGAGCCATTGGTGTGCTGGAAGCGGAGCAGGTCTATGCGCGCCTGAATGCCTTCCGTGACAGCCGGGCAGTGGAGAACATGCAGACGATCAGCCGTGAACGGCTGGATCGGCTGATGCCACTGATGCTGGAAGCATTGGGTTATCAGGGGCATGGCGATACCACCGCCATGCGCCTGTTCAATTTTGTCGAGGCGGTGCTGCGCCGTAGCGCCTATATCGCGCTGCTGGTGGAAAACCCCGGTGCCCTAACCCAGCTGGTGAAGCTGTCGGGGGCCAGCCCGTGGATCGCGGAGCGGTTGGCGTTGCATCCGGTATTGCTGGATGAGTTGCTGGATGTGCGCACCCTGTATTCCCCACCGGAGCGTGCCGAGCTGGATGATGAGCTGCGCCAGCAATTACTGCGGGTGGCGGAAGATGACCTTGAGCAGCAGATGGAAGTGCTGCGTAACTTCAAGCAAGCCCACCTGCTGCGAGTGGCGGCGTCGGAAGTGACCGAAGTGCTGCCGCTGATGAAAGTGAGTGATTATCTCACCTGGCTGGCCGAGAGCATCCTCAATCAGGTAGTGATGCTGGCCTGGGAACCGCTGGTGGAGCGCCACGGTCGCCCGTCGCGGCTCGACGGCCAGCCCTGCAGTCCTGATTTTGTGGTGGTGGGCTACGGCAAGCTGGGCGGCATTGAGCTGGGCCATAACTCGGATCTGGACCTGGTCTTCCTGCACGATGCTGCCAGTGGCGGCATGACCGATGGGGAGAAGTCGGTCTCCAACGAGCAGTTCTATGCCCGTCTTGGCCAGCGTATCGTGCACATTCTTTCAACGCGTACCATGAGCGGCCAGCTGTATGAGGTGGATACCCGCCTGCGTCCCTCTGGTAGTGCCGGGTTGCTGGTGAGCTCCATGGATGCGTTCGAAAAATACCAGCTCAACGATGCCTGGACCTGGGAGCATCAGGCTCTGGTGCGGGCCAGGGTGGTGGCCGGGTGTAGTCGTTCCCGTCAGCGATTTGATGACATTCGGCACAAGGTCCTTTGCCGGGAGAGAACGCTGCAGGGGCTGCGCGACGATGTGCTCGCCATGCGCAGCAAGATGGTGGATCACCTCAGCGACAAGAGCGAGGCGCAATTCCACCTCAAGCAGGACCCCGGAGGTATCGTTGATATCGAATTTATGGTGCAATATGGGGTTCTGAGATGGGCCTCCTCCCACGGTGAACTGACCCGATTCACCGATAATGTGCGGCTGCTCGAAACACTGGCTGCACTGGACATTATGTCGGCGCAGGACGCCGGCCTGCTGCGGGAAGCGTACCTCGCTTACCGATCCGCGGCTCATCGCGCTTCGTTGCGCAAAGAAAAATCCATCGTCGACGACACCCAGTTTCGCGATTTACGCGACGGTGTGCGTGCGATCTGGAAGCAATGGTTTGACCTGACGGATTGACCCGCAGGTCCTCAGCTCTGGGAGTATCACTGCCATGTCGATGGCTGTAAGAGACGGTTTTATCTGGTTGGATGGCGAACTGGTTCCCTGGCAGGAGGCCAAGGTGCATGTGCTGACGCACACCCTGCACTATGGCATGGGCGTGTTCGAAGGGGTGCGAGCCTATGAAACCGCCACGGGTCCGGCGATTTTCCGCCTGAAGGAGCACACTGACCGCCTGTTCAACAGTGCCCACATCATGAACATGAAGATCCCGTTCACCAAGGACGAGGTCAATGCGGCACAGCTGGCGGCGGTGAAATCCAACAACCTGCCCCACGCCTACCTGCGCCCGATGGTGTTTTACGGAAGTGAGGGCATGGGGCTTCGCGCCCATAATCTGAAGGTCCACCTGATGGTGGCGGCCTGGGAATGGCCGGCTTACATGTCGCCGGAAGCCCTGGAGCTGGGTATCAAGGTGCGCACCTCCAGCTACACCCGCCACCACGTGAACATCACCATGTGCAAGGCGAAGGCCAACGGCAACTACATCAACTCCATGCTGGCCCTGAACGAAGCACTGTCCGGCGGCGCCGATGAAGCGCTGCTGCTGGACAACGAAGGTTATGTGGCGGAAGGCTCTGGCGAGAACATTTTCGTCATCAAGGACAAGGTGCTTTATACCCCGGAGCTGACGTCCTGCCTGGATGGTATTACCCGCAAGACCATCATCCAGCTGGCAGAAGAACGCGGGTACACCGTGCGTGAAAAGCGTATTACCCGTGACGAAATCTACGTGGCGGACGAAGCCTTCTTCACCGGTACGGCTGCCGAAGTGACGCCGATCCGCGAACTGGATGGTCGTATCATCGGCGAAGGCAAGCGTGGTCCGATCACTGAGCAGTTGCAGGCGGTGTACTTCGATCTGGTGCGCGGCAAACTGGACGACCAGTACGGAGACTGGCTCACTTACGTGGGCTAAATCCGCGGATGTCTCAGACGCCGTCTGCCATCCTTGTCGTCGGCCCGTCCTGGGTCGGCGACATGGTGATGGCACAAACCCTGTTCTCTGAACTGCGTCGCCAATACCCTGAGTGTGCCATTGATGTGCTGGCGCCTGCCTGGTGCCGGCCATTGCTGTCGCGCATGCCGGAAGTGCGAGACGCCCTGTCGTTGCCGTTCGACCATGGTGATCTGAAACTGGGTGAGCGCCATGCGCTGGGTAAGCGTTTGCGCGGCCAGTATCAGCAAGCCTATGTGCTCCCCAATTCCCTCAAGTCGGCGCTGGTGCCCTGGTCGGCGCGGGTCCCGGTGCGTACCGGTTGGCGCGGCGAAATGCGTTACGGCTTGCTCAACGATGTGCGCAAGCTGGACAAGGACGCCTACCCGTTGATGGTGCAGCGTTTTGTGGCGCTGGCGTTGCCTGCCGATGCGCCGGTTCCGGGCTTGGAAAGCATCAAGGCGCCGCACTTGAATGTGAGTGAGGATGCCCGTCGTGAGGCTATGGCCAGCCATGGGCTGAATACTGACAAACCGGTGCTGGGGCTGTGCCCCGGTGCGGAGTTTGGCCCTGCCAAGCGCTGGCCGGAACATCACTATGCGGCGGTGGCGCAGCACTGGATTGATAACGGTGGTCAGGTGTGGATCTTCGGTTCCGCCAAGGATAAGCCGGTGGCTGAGACCATCGTCAATTCCCTGACCGAGGAGAGCCGTGAACGGGCCGCGGTGCTGGCGGGTAATACCTCCCTGGAAGAGGCGGTAGACCTGCTCTCGGCCACAGCCTCCGTGGTCAGTAATGACTCGGGCCTGATGCACATAGCCGCAGCCCTTAAGCGACCGCTGGTGTCGGTGTACGGATCCACGTCGCCGGGATTTACACCGCCTTTGGGAGAGCGCGTTGCTGCAGTTCGTCTGGGGCTGGAATGCAGTCCTTGTTTCAAACGTGAGTGCCCATTGGGGCATCTGGATTGTTTGCGCAAATTGCCTCCTCAACAGGTTGTTGATGCATTAGGGCAGCTGACAGGAGATGAGTAATCAAATGGAATTGAATGCCAGTTATGTGCACCCTCACTGGCGGGTGACGCTGCAGGATAGCGGGCTCAATGCAATGTCGGACTGGTTGGCGCTGGATCGGACACTGGTTGATGAGCCAAACCGTCGAGGCAAGGGTATCAGTGAGGTATTCCAGGCCAACATTACGGGGCCAGATCATCACGAAGTGACGGTGTATATCAAGTATCAGCGCAATTATCAGCGCCGGAGCCTGCTGCATCCGTTGGTGGGTCAGTCCACGCTGTATCAGGAATACAAGGCGCTGATGCGTTGTTGGCAGGCCGGCGTGCCGGTGGCAGAACCGCTTTTTTTTGCCGCCAGCACGGAAGGGGAGGATCGACAGGCCATGTTGGTCAGCCTTGATCTCAAGGGCTTTGAGAGCCTTGATCGGATTGATCCGGGGAGTCTCGAGGAGGGGCGCCGCCAGGTCTTGATTCATGACGTTGCAGCGACTGTGCGCTTGCTGCATGAAAAAGGTCTGGTGCACCAGAATCTCTACCCCAAACACATTTTCACCGCTTGGCACGAACAGCAGCAGCGCTATGATGTCCGATTTATCGATATGGAGCGTTGCCGTCCCCACTACCAGCGCTGGCGGCCAAGGTTACGGGATCTGGATACTCTGGCAAGGCGCGCGAAGCACTTTTCGGCCCTTGACCGGGCGCGGTTTCTTCGCACTTATCTGGGGTCCCCACTGAGTCAGGGTAAGGGCCGTTTTGTGGTGAGCCGCCTGAGTCGTCATCTCAAGAGTGCCTGATTAATGCATGTGCTTTTGGTAAAAACTTCCTCGATGGGTGACGTGATCCATACCCTCCCTGCCCTCACTGATGCCCGGGCTGCGATTCCCGGGCTGCGCGTTGACTGGGTTGTGGAAGAGGCATTTGCCGAGCTTGCTGCGCGACACCCCGCTGTGGCCAACGTTTTCCCCTGCGCCCTGCGTCGCTGGCGCAAGCATCCAATCAAAGCCCGTCGCACAGGCGAATGGGCTGACTTCAAGTCAGCGATGCAAGCGGTTAACTATGATGCGGTCATCGATGCTCAGGGGCTGATCAAAAGTGCCTTTGTCACTCGCCTGGCTCGTGGCCCGAAGTTTGGTCTGGACAAGCATTCCGCTCGTGAGGGGCTGTCTGCAAGAGTGTTGGATCATCCCCTGTCGGTGGTGCGCGGGCAGCACGCCATACAACGTGTGCGCCAGCTGTTTTCGCAGGCGCTAAATTACCCCTTGCCTGACTCCGCTCCGGATTATGGATTGCCTCGCGCCCATGTCCCGGCCCCGCTCAGTCAGCCGGGGGAGCTGGTGTTTTGCCATGGCACCACCTGGCCGACCAAGCATTACCCCGAAGCGTTCTGGCGGCAGCTGCTGGAACTGGCCACGGCAGAGGGCCATCGGGTGCACCTGCCCTGGGGCAATGACGCGGAGAAAGCCCGGGCCGAGCGCCTCGCTGCGGGGCTGGAGAGGGTGGAGGTGCTGCCGAAAATGGGGCTGGATTCCCTGACCGACAAGCTGCTTGGGTGGGATGCCTTCATTGCTGTCGACACGGGCCTTGCCCACCTCGCTGCAGCCGCCGGCTTGCCCGGGGTCGCACTGTACGGTCCCACCGACCCGGTGCTGACCGGTGTGCAGGGGGTCCGGGCGTCGTCATTGGCGGCGGACTTCCCCTGTGCCCCCTGTGTGCAGGAGAGTTGCACCTATCGGGGGGAGTTGGGCAAAGGGGTGGAGCCGCCCTGCTTCAGTACCCTCAAGCCGGAAACCGTTTGGCGGGCGTTGCGGAGGCAGAGCCCGTGAAGTGCGTGATGGTGCTTTACCACTATTTCCCCTGGGGCGGGCTGCAACGGGACTTTGCCCGTATCGCCCGTGAGGCCGTTGCCCGTGGACATCAGGTCCAGGCGCTGGTGAGCGAATGGCAGGGCGAGCCCCTGCAGGGCGTCACCATCACAACGGTGCCCGTACGGGGGCAAAGTAACCATGCACGGATGGCCCGTTTTGCCGCAGGCGTACAGCAGTATCTCGCCGAGATCCCCCATGATCGGGTGCTGGGCTTCAATCGTTTGCCGGGTCTGGATGTTTATTTCGCTGCGGACAGCTGTTTTGCCGAACACGTGGCAGGCAAACCTGGTGTGGTTCGCTGGTTGCCCCGTTATGCCACCTACCTGAAACTGGAGCATCAGGTGGTCGCAGAGTCGGGGCCGCGGCTGTTGTTTCTGAACGAACACCAGCGAGATCAGTACCGGGCGCATTATGCCTTGCCGGAAAGTCGCTACCAGGTATTGCCGCCGGGCGTGGAAGCGGATCGTCGTCGCCCGGCTAATCATGCGGCGTTGCGCGAACAGATTCGCACGGAACTGGGGGTCGGTTCGGGGGTGCCTTTGCTGTTGTTTTTGGGCTCCGGGTTCAAGGTCAAGGGACTCGACCGCGCGCTGGCGGCTTTCGCAACGTTGCCGTCGCAGGCGCATTTGATGATTGTTGGCAATGACGAGGCCGCACCTTACCTGCGTGATCTGCAGGTGGCCACCCGTGAGCGAATTCATGTACTGGGTCCCCGTGATGACGTGCCCGCGCTGATGCAAGGGGCGGATCTGTTGCTGCATCCGGCCTATCGGGAGTCGGCGGGTATGGTGTTGCTGGAGGCAACGGTGGCTGGGTTACCAGTGTTGACCACCGATACCTGTGGTTATGCCCGCTATGTGCAGGAGGCAGGGTCTGGAGAGGTGATTGCCTCGCCGTTCAAGCAGACCGCATTGAATGCGATGCTGCAGACCATGGTCGAACGTGTGCCGGGTGAATGGCAGGCAAATGCGTTGCGTTATGCCGAGTCTCCGCTGTTATATCAGCTTGCTCAGAATGTAGTGGATGCGGTGGAGGCCGGGCGATGAAACTGTTCCTTCGCGATGATATGTCGACCCTGTGGGGCGAACGCGATCCCTTCGCACAGGCCGCCGCCCAGCAGGGTGAGATTTTCCGTGCCCGGGAAGGCCGGCGTACGCTACGATTTGAGGGGAACGGACGCAGTTACTTTCTCAAGTATCACGCGGGTATCGGCTGGAAAGAAATCTTCAAGAATCTGACCCAGGGAAAGCTGCCGGTGCTTGGGGCCATGGATGAAGTCAGGGCGATCGAAGCGGTAAGAAATGCCGGGCTGGACACCATGACGGTGGCGGCCTTCGGCAGCCGTGGCGTTAATCCGGCCGGGGTCGAATCCTTTATCGTTACCGATGATCTGAGCGGCACCCTGAGCCTGGAAGACGTCGGCGAAGAATGGGTGTCGAGTGGGCACACTCCTGTGCTGTTCAAACGCGCCTTGATTTTGCGGGTCGCACAGATCGCTCGCGATATGCATCGCGCCGGGATCAATCACCGGGATTTCTATCTGGCGCATTTCTTGATGTCGGAACAGGATGTGCGACGGGAAAACAGCGATGCACCCCTGTTCCTGATTGATTTGCACCGTTCCCAGGTGCGCCGGTCGGTGCCTCGTCGCTGGCAGGTGAAAGACCTGGGAGGGCTGTATTTCTCGACGGCTCGCTTTGGCATGACACGCCGTGATCTGCTGAGGTTCATCCGAGCCTATAGCGGCAAGCCATTGCGTGAGGCTCTGTCTGATGCGGGCCTTTGGCAGTCTGCCCGTCGCGAGGCAGAAAAAATCTATCGCCGTTATTTCGAAGTTGAGCCGCAATTACCGCTGCAGTTCAACGAACATCCAGGCAAGGATATCTGATGGCATTGCTTCAGTATCTACAGCATGGCATTGATGAGAAGGACCTGCCGCAGACGGCTGCAGGTTTAACGATCACAGCTGTATTGCGTTGGTTGCCTGGAAGCCGCTTGGTGGTTGATGGTTACTGGAATGGGCAGCCTGTCGTTGCCAAGCTGTTTTGTCCCGGAAGCAAGGGGAAGCGCGCACAGCGAAAAGAGGTTCGGGGTCTGCAGGCAATTGCCAAATGCAACGTCCATTGTCCAGCGATTAAGGACGTACTGACCCTGGATGAGGGCATCCATTTGCTGGTGATGGAAAAACTGGAAGGGGAAACTGCCCTCCGCTATTGCCTGCAAGGTTCCAGAGCCCAGAGGCGCTCGCGCATTCACCGTCTGGCCTGCTGGGTGCGGGAAGTACAGCAGAAGGGCGTTGTTCAGACCGATATCCATCCGGGCAATTTTTTCTTTACTGCCGGTGGCTGGGCGCTGCTGGATGCAGCAGAGTGCCGCTTTGGTTCGCCGACACCAGTGCGTGCAAAAGCCAACCTGGCCGCCTTGTTGGCACAGTTTCCGCCGCTGGATCTTCCGGATGTGAGGGATTGCTTTGCTGAGCTTGGGGAGTATCAGGGTGCCTTGCGCGTTGCCAGGCGCCGGCGCTACCAGATGATCCTGAAGAAAGCCTTGCGCCCATGCACTGAATTTGCGGCGTTCAGGCAGGGCGATGTTCGCGGTATGTGCCGTAGAGAACTGCTGCCTCAGGTGGAAGCGCTTCTTGCTCGAGGGTTGGATGATGTGATGCAAACCACGGACAGTCTCAAACTCGGAGGGGCTTCCACCGTAGTACGGGATGGGCAATCCGGTTGGGTTATCAAGCGTTACAACATCAAGTCATTCGTTCACCGGATTAAACGACAATGGGGGGCAACCCGTGCCCAAAAGGCCTGGCTTGGTGGCGTCTTTCTGCGTGAAGTCGGCGTACAGACCCCTTTGCCGGTGGCCTATTTGGAAGAGCGTCGCCACGGGTTAAGGCATCGAGCCTGGATTATTAATGCTTATCAATCGGGTAGGGGGCTGGATGAGCTGTCACCTGAGCAAGCGCCACCTGAACCGGTTGTGCTGTCCCTGCAGGATTACTTCTTGCTGATGGCCCAGCTTGGGTTTCAGCATGGAGATATGAAATCTACGAATATTCTGGTTTGCAATGACAGGATTTCTGTTATCGATCTTGATGCGTTCAACCCTTTTCCCCGAGATCCTGAAGCAAGTTACCGCAAGGATTACAACCGGTTCATGAGGAATTGGCCAAAAGGGTCAGTGTTACGGACAAGTCTGGAAAGGGCGATAGCTGAAGCCGGACTGAGTGATCATAACCAAGGTGTTTAGCCAATGAGTACTGCCATTCGGTTGCACTGGGCTCGTTCAAAGCCAAATTTTGGTGACTGGCTCTCTCCACAAATCGTTGAATGCGTGTCTGGCCGGCCAGTGAAGTATGCCAAAATTGATCAGTGTGATCTGGTTGCTATCGGCAGCTTGCTGCAAAGAGTGAAAAATCGTTTCTGGACACGCCCCGTGCATATCTGGGGGGCGGGCTTCATTGAGCAGGGGAAGGGGGTAAAAACCCGACACCATATCCATGCGGTCCGTGGGCCCGCTTCCTTGGCTCGCCTCGGCAAGACGCGGGAGGGGGTGGCCTTTGGCGATCCCGGATTGCTGGCGGACCGGTTATTGGATGGTACGGTCATAGCCAAGCGGCACCGGCTTAGTGTTATTGCTCATTACAAGGATAAAACGTCAGAAGGGCTGAAACGATTTTGCCAATCTAACCCGGACGTCAATGTCATTGACGTGTTTTCTGATACGAATACCGTGCTGCGAGAAATAGCGGCATCCCATTGTGTGGTGTCTTCTGCGATGCATGGGCTCATCGCTTCTGATGCGATGGGTGTGCCTAACTGCCGGGTAGTGTTTAGCGGAGACTTGAGGGGTGGGGAGTTCAAGTTTGATGATTACTATAAAGGAACAGGGTTTCAGCCATTTCTCTGTCAGCCGGAGAGCTTTGACAAGACGCAGTATGAAACTTTGCTCAATCATTACCGCCGGCCTGGGCTGCCCGGTGTAAAAGCCGCGCTTGAAGCCGCGTTTCCGGACATGTAGATCATGGCGAATACAGGGGAAAGGGGTGTCTGCTAGTAAGGAAAACGCATCTTTGAATTTGCTGTCAAAGATGTCTCCGGTCTGGGTCGTCATCGTGGGCAGCGTGGTGCTGTCTTTTATTGCGCAGAGTTTTGAGCCTGTGCTTGGACGGGATTCTGCATTTTATGTGGATAACGCCCAGGCCTTTGTGGAAGACGGTGCACAATCATTATTGGATCGATTTAGCTGGCCCTGGTTTTCAGCAATGATCGGGGTGGTGCATCGCTTGTTAGGCCTGTCTTATGAGACGAGCGCCTATGTACTGGTGTTTGCGCTGAGCGCTGGCACCTGTGCCTGCCTGGTCCGTACCGTTCAGGAAATTAGCCCCCGTGCCGCTTGGCTGGGGGTGTTGGTGGTCTTGTCGATCCCCGCGTTCAATGAATATCGGAGTGCCTTGCTGAGAGAGCATGGTTACTGGTTCTTCTCTTCGCTGTGTGTGCTTTTGATGGCGCGCTACCAACTGGCTAGAGGGCGTTATCAGGTTGCTGGAGCCGTGGTTGCTGTGTTCGCTGCAGGGTTGTTTCGGCTTGAAGCATTGTATCTCCTTGCTCCGATTGGTGGCTGTGTCGTCTGGATGCATCGGCAGAAATTAAAGGAGAATTCGCTGCCGGTTGTCCTTTCGATTATTGCTCTTCTACTGGCTGGGGTTGCCTTGTTATGGGCGCTGGATGCCTTGGAAATGTCCAGGGCAGAACGGTATCTGGGTTACATCAATCCGATCCGGTTCTGGCATGCTCTTGACGGTATTGCGGCAACGCTGGCGGATTCGACGCTGCGCTACTCTTCCCGGGAGCTGGCGCCGTTGATTATTGCATCGGGTTTCCTGGCTGCCATTCTTGTCAATGTGCTGAAGTTAATGGGGGTCTATCTGGTGCCGTTTGTATGGGCGTTGCACCGTGAGAGACGGGAAACGATTTTTGGCAGCAATGTCTTTGGGGTCATTGCTGCATCAGCGTACATTCTTGTTCTTCTCGTTTTCTTTATCCAGAGCCGCTTTACGCTTGACCGTTATACCGCGTTAATCCATATCTTGTTACTGCCTTCGCTGGTGCTCGCACTGGCACGCTTCAGGACTGCCTACCCTGGCATGACACGCTGGATCTTGTTGGTGGCTGTGTTGATGGGGGTTGGCAATGTCATGTCCTCATCCCCAAAGCGTACCCATTTCTTTATCGCTGCTGAGTGGGTTAAGGAGCATGGAATTGGGCTGGAGCGAACCTATTTTCATGATGCCCGAATCCCCTATTACAGTGGGCTGGGGTATCGAGAGGAGGATGTGGACAGTAAGGCTGCATTGACGACGGACATGGACCGCTACGATGTCTTTGTTGTCAGTTTGACGGCCGCACATCCTTTGGTGAAAACAAAGCTGGCTTCCGGGGAGCTGGTGCTATTGGCCGAGTTTGATAATGGCCATGACCGGCATATGATGATTCTGGCCCGGCCAGACTGGAATCAGTAACGCTTTGCCTGCCCAGCAGGTTGATGCTTGAAACGTTTGTGCACCCAAAGATATTGCTCGGGGCACTTTCGGACATAGTATTCAATGGTTTGGTTGATTCTGGCGGTATCCTGTTCGTCGTCGCTAGAGGGAAAGTCTTCCAGCGCTGGGCCAAATTCAATCACGTATCGCCCCCCGGGAAGACGGTAGTGGGCGCAGGGAATAACGGCAGCCTTTCCCATACGCGCGATACGAGAGGTGGCGGTAATGGTTGCGGCAGGGATGCCAAAAAAGGGAACGAATACCGCGTGAGCAACGCCGTAGTCCTGATCCGGGGCGTACCAGAGCACTTCTCCATTCTTCAGCAGCCGCACCATCTGGCGAATGTCTGAGCGCTGAACGGATCCTTTCATATAATTGCAGCGCCCCTTGTCGATAAGGCGGTCTATCACCGGATTGTCATTGGGGCGATAGACACCATAAAAATCCAGCACATATCCGAGCAGGCGAGACCCTACATCAAGGCTGTTAAAGTGCATGCCAAGTAGCAGCACTCCCAACCCTTGGGCACGGGCATGCTGGATATGCTCCATGCCTTCAATGGTTAGCCGCTTGTCCAGGTCGATACGGTGATTATTAAAGCTTCCGGCCATCTCCAGAATGGCTTCCCCCGTACTTACGACACTGCGCTTGGCCAAGGCCACCTGCTGTTCCGCGGTGAGCTCGGGAAAGCACAGTTGGATATTGGTCAGAGCAACATGGCGGCGCTTTTTGACAAGATGCCAGCCAAGATGTCCTACCCCGCGGCCAATGGCCAACAGTGCATTCCAGGGCAGCTGGCCGACCAGCCAGAACAGCCCGGCGCCTACCCAGCTGGGAATAAGCCGGGGGTCAGACAGTCGGGTGGGGCGCTGTTTTCGTTTTCCCATGCATCACTCGGTTGGCTAGCGTAAGGCTGGCTGGGCGGAAGGTCGCTCACAAAGGCGGGCGAAAAGGAGTGCCAGGGGAAGCCACAGGCTTAGCCAGCTGGCATGAAACGGTGCCACCAGATATGACCCTGCGGCGAAGGTCACGCACAACCCGGGGATTGCCGCGATAGTGTAGGCATTACCACCGCTCCAGAATTCCCGACGCTGGAGGAGCCCGATAATTGGGCTGGCCCAGCTGGCAACAAACAGGATCAGTCCGATCAGGCCCAAATTGTGAACCAGCAGGAGAAAGATATTGCGCGGATGAGCCAGGTTTTCGAGCTTGCCATTATGATGGGCAAGTACGCCGTTGAGATATTCCTGATTCAGTCCCGTACCGATCAAGGGGTTCAGAAAATATTTACTTAGCGTGACATCCTTGCTGCCTTCAACCATCAGGTAGAGCGCGGCCAGGAGCGGGATAACAACCAGCCAGGGTCGAGAGCTTCTGGCGCTCATCCAGGCGACTACCAGGAACAGGCTCATCAACCCCAGCGGCAATGAGACAAGGCCGAGAAACAGCATACCGACTGCAGCACCCACCAGGCGACGTGCACCTTTGCCGTTGACGCCTTCATCAATACCTTGGGCGACCAGGATAAAGGTGGGGGTCACCATGGCCATCAACGCGAGTGACGGATCCAGCGAGGGCATTCTGAATATCAGGTTGGCCGGTTCACTGAACAACGGACTGTTGAGGGGTTGGGTCGTGTAGTAGCTGATTATGACCATGAAGGCGATCACCATGGCGCAGAGGGCGCCGTTGGCCATGGCCTGCCGGAAGGTGTTGCGAAAATACATATGTAGCCAGCGGAAGATGCCCACCATCACAATAATCTGAACTACCCCGCGTACGGTTCTGGAGGTATTGGGCTCTTCTGCCCAGGCCATACTCAACAGCGCCCAGCCCAGTAGCAGGTAAAGCGGTACCAGTAATGGGGATACCATCAACCGGTAATCCCCGCTGACAATGGCCCGGGTCAGCAAGGTAAGGGACGGCAGGAAGAACAGCACGTCCAGTACGTTGAGCAGACCAATGCGGGAATTGAACAAAAAGGTGCCGCTGAACATGACGGCGAAGGACAGGGTCAACCACCAACGTAACCAGCGACCTTGCATGATGTTGGGGGGTAAAGGTGGCATAGGGGCCTGTCGCTCCTTGGTAGTGGTTAGCCGCATGATACCCCGTGAACCAGGGTGTTGGCATGTTGCGGTGCGCAAGTTTAATGGCTCGGCTTGCGGGCAGCCCGACCTTACGCGGCTCGGGGCCCCCGGTTGTGGCCAATAGCGATCAAGCAT